>Ga0307968_1002391_pt1 | contig 15611 bp, 15 predicted proteins | sample OrgLakmetagen650_FD_201834 | JGI IMG/M metagenome (GOLD analysis project Ga0307968, IMG submission 201834) | Saline water microbial communities from Organic Lake, Antarctica - #650 | ecosystem: Environmental > Aquatic > Non-marine Saline and Alkaline > Saline | place: Antarctica: Organic Lake... | reverse complement strand
ACATACGCGCGCACACACACACACACACACACACACACACACACACACACACACACACACACATGCACGCACGCACGCACGCACGCATGTGCGCACACACACACACCCCTACACACACGCACAACGCACACACACACACACATACACACGCACACACATGCACACACCCATACACACATACATACACACACAATCACACACACATACACACACATACACACATACCCATGCACACGCGCACGCACGCACGCATACACATACGCGCACGCACACACACACATACACACATACACACACATGCACACATACACACATACACACATACATACACAAACACGCGCACGTGCACACGCACAAACGCACACACAACACACGCACACACACAGACATATACACACACGCACGCACGCACACACTAACACACACACAACAAACACATACACTCACATGCACACACCAAAGAAAGCACGCACAAACGTGCACACACTCATGTAGGTGGCCATTTATGCCGCTGGCCATGCACTTGCTCTTGCGGTGGGCTTTGGTCTGTATGCAGCTTGGGCGATCATCATGCCGTTTCAGGTGTGGATCAAAACCAAATTACCTTATAGTACCTCCGTCTGGAATCATGCTCTATTTAAAGGGTTTCTTCAAATTGTCACATCTGCAAATAGCGAACAGCAAATCTAAAGCCGCTTCCTTTTATACCTAACCTTTACCAGGAGCCTTTGCTTTGGGCACTGCTGTTCAGCATTGCGCTGCGGGACATCAAAGAATACCTCGTACACGTGCTGAGGCGGGAACTAATAAGCAGGCAGGAAACAGCTTGGTGCCCCAGATCGGGCCCTGCCACTCTAACAGGCTCATTGTGCATTAAGTTAGGGCACAAACTCCTGCGATCAACAGATGTACCAAAGGGCAGGGTACAAAACCTTGTTGTGGTATTGTCAAGCATGCTTGTCTTCCTCAAGCTGTTGTGTGGCAATGGTGAATGCAGAAGGCTCGACGCAGATCGCATGTTAGAATGTTGGTGTTTATACATTGAGGTTAATATGTATTGCTCTTTTAACAAGCAAATGGAAACCAGACACACACGTGATCAATGTCAGCAATTACCCTACCCTTCTGTGCTACACCCCCTCCCAACTCACAGGTCCATCCCTATGTGCATGGTGAGGCTGCTTTGCCTTCCTGCCTTGCTCCTGCTAGACGCCGTGAAAGACGTGAACAACTACATCCGGCGTCAGGTGGGCTGTCCTACGTTACGCAATGCACTTTTGTGTCTGCTATTTGTCGTGCTTCGAGCACAAAAGCTCACCAGAGGGGTGCAACGACGCACTACTTAACTTTAAAAGGTGAAAAGTGTATGGGTGGTGTTGCTGAGCCATCCAAAGTATAACTTTGAACCTTCGCTTACTTCGCTTTCCGCTATGCTAACACAACGCCAACAAAGCCAGCTCATTTCTGCCTGTACGTAACCCTCACCTGGTCACACACGTCAACGCCTAAACCCAGTATAATGACTCGTAACTTGTTGCTGACTTCTTCACCGACTGCCAGTTCGCGCTTGAGATGCTTGTTTTTAGATTCCATGGTCTTGACTTGAGGCTTGAAACGTGTGTGCATGTTTCACCATGTGACTGTACAAACTCGGAAACATAGCGTTGCCTGTGACACACAACAATTTCCCACCTTCTTTCTCCTATAAGCCAGCATTTTCAGCCCATCCTCATTAGGCAGCAGCCCAGGAAAGGCACCAGATGACATGTCTGCACGTACCTTTCCTCTTGCAGGCGTCCACACTCCAGAATCTAGCGTACTCTTTAGCTGAGCAAGAGACGCACACGGGACACACGAATCAGGCCCACCAGGACCCCCAGGAACAGCAGCAGCAGGAGCAGCAAGAGCATGAGCAAGATGATTTAGTGAGCCGCAAGGAGAGCGTCGGCTGGAGCTGTAGCGACACCCCAGTGCCAGACAGCCATCCGCTCTCTGGTCCCCCTCCTGCTAATACTGCAGGAGAGGATGCCGGGACTAGGAAGCCTACACCATCTAGGATTGCAAGGGCGTTGGGATGTGCGGCTCGGCAGCTGCAGGGTGTCATGTGCGTGTGGCGTTATGGGTGACAACATGGACTTGTGTGGAGGAGCAGCGCGTTTGGTTGCACACCACTGATCAGTGCACGTCTGGTGCAAGTGGCATGATATTGCGCTGCTCGTCTTGCCTTTTGTTTGGCTGATCTGCTCCTCTGAAGATTGCACATGTGCGGTGAGGCGCTAGCGCTGCGCATAACAAGTGCCAGCGCTACAGTCTTCTGATCCATAGCCCCATGGTGCAAATTCCACTGCCCTCGTTAGAGCACCTTAGTCTTCCCCTCCCACGCTCATCCCTAAAGCAACATAACTCTTCTGCTCTTCATTGCAGGTATCGCGCATATTGCTATGGCTATGCTCTCCTTTACATGACGTTCATGTCATTCAAAAGTGTCCAAGAGTTCTTCAACTTTGTGGAGCTGAAACCCATTGCCCCCGCGTCCTTACACTGGTCTAATAGCAGACGGGCAAACAAACGGTGAGTGCCATACACTTGTCAAATGTACAGTGCTTCTCTTGCTGCCTATTTCAATGACAGCCACTTGTTAAAAGTGCCTTGCATCACAGCAGCACATCTCACTTCTGGTTAAGTACTGATATGCCAGAGATGCACGCTGCAAAGCTCAAGGCCACAAGGCACTCCCATTTCTCAGTTGGCTGGTGCTCATGTCGTTCAATTGTAGCAAGCTGGAAAAATGCCATTGTGTATCTCCCTGAAATTTTTCACAAAATCCTAACAAGATGGCGTTTTCTGATGCGAATTATTGATGCTACGGGTGGTCCATTGATGGTTACAAAGGTCAGGGTAAAAGCAGTGCTGTCGGCTCGCGCTGCGTGTTGCGATACGCCTTCATTCACAGGCCATCAAGCGGAACGTCCTCACCTCCTTTGTCTACCCGGGCCTCCCTCCAAGGATTGTACAGGGATAAAGCTTCAGCAACGCACCAGCTTCCCAGACCAAAATGCCACAAGACACAAAGGCACTCGAAGGAGGTGAGGGCAACCAAAGCATTATTTGTGGTGGGACTGGTCATTTTCATGCGTTGTAGGGCAGGCAAAGCACTTAGTCATGGTGGAATAATTGTTCTAGTTTGCCTGATTCTATCTGTCTTGTTGCAAGCTTATCTGTTTTGCCAGCAATGACAACGGGATATTGTGCATAGGAAACTTTATTAAATCAGAAACACAGGAGCAACATATTACCTAGCAGGAAAATGACGGGCAAGTAAGAATTTTACTTTTTGCTATGAAGACATCACAGACGCCTCAAATCAAGCATATATTTTGTCATGAGTACTCAACACAGCACAACAGCTCACGCACATTGTATGATTTTGCGCACACACAGCCGTCATGATTCAATGATTACCGTGTAACGCGTAAAACCAGGCAACCTCTCTCAAGCTCTGTTTGTTTGCTCTGCTTTTGCAGTATTCACTGTCAGTGAATGACCACTGAGGATGTGCACTTTCCAAGTTTTGTCAGCAACGAGTAGGCAGTCCCTTAATTCATGCAACGCTATTTTCGAGCTGTGCTGCACAGATCCTCAGCATCTTACACTAGCCGCTGTGCAAGGTTTGTTGGGATATTTTTTGGCTTATCATTTGTCTTCTTGACCCTGGTTTTGATTGTTTTTTTTTACTTCGTCGTACAGGAAATCAGCCATCAGCAGCCAGAGGGGGAAGAAAGCCCCTCGACCCCCCTTTTCCGGTGGCTCCTGCGGGCTGCCCTAGCTCGCCAAGCTTGGGTGTGGGGTGTGGTGAGTGGTTCTTGGCTGCTCTTTTGAGTATTTCTTCTACTGAACGCATTGACCTTAACTTAAAACCTGCTGTATTTGCCTGCGTTATTTCTTCAAGCAAACAAGCACTGCCAACACTACCCATACCCGCTGTTGTTTCTATGCCTTTGCTGGCACATTCACTGGTGCCGCAAACACACCACACTCACACCTTTTTTTTCGGACTGTCCCTGCTGACCTGCAGGCTTGGGGCACCACAAGGGTGCTTACGCTCGCCATTGTGTGTGTTCTCCTTTTTGCACTTGCACATCGGCTGTCCACTGCTGTTGCCTGTGTCACAGGTGAGTTAAATGATGTCAATTTGCTTGTGATTTTATTGACTTAGAGTCACTGTCTAAGTGGGCAACCTAAAGTCAAGTTGGTCATTCAAAACAGTCAATCCTGTTTAGACCTCATTGATTTTGCTGCTACAGGCACATGAATTGAGCGTGTTGTTTAAGGGGCTGTAATTAATTTGTGAATCATTCCAAAGCTGTCACACAGCAGTTTTTTAAAATTCAAGGAATCAAGTGACAGTTCCTCCCGACCTTTTTTGCAAGATGTGGAAGCCATTCGAACTTGAGATTGTGGGGGCGGAAGTGCGGCAGGAGGTAGTCTGGGTGCAGTGCTAAAATGATTATCTTTCATCGCGCGGCCTTACCAAGGCTATGTGTACGAGATCAAAAGCATCAATAGCGTCGCCAACATGCTTGTTTATGGTTCTGATCCAATGAGACGTGAACACTTTGTCGCCATTTCAGGACAATGTCTCAAAAGTATGTCCAAATGCCATCACAAGCATATCGCTCGCCAATGTGCAGGTGCTAGCGCACACACACACACACACACACACACACAGTACTCATCACTCACATCACAAACACCGCATGCAGCCTGGGTAGCGACACTGGAGCCCAGTAGTAGCATAAAGTCAGGCATCCAACGCACCATGAGCAGGAGGCGCCCAGCCAACTTCACCCCCACAGAACCACCTACTAAGATGAATGGGGTGAACGGCACGCTGCGTTCTTTGCTGCAGGTAACCAAAGTGCTGGGAACGCGTAACTTTGTGTGACACAAATTGTGTCACTGCTTGTATGAGGGGTGCTTACAGGATGCAAAAGCTACGTGCAGCGTCACAGATTGGTTGGGCTGGGCAAAGTCTCTGTTTGCTGAAGATGGTCCTCAGCTAGGACACGACAATGATGTACTGTCTGCTGAATAGATAATCCTCAGCTAGCACACGGCAGTGTGTGTTGACGGTATGTCTAGGCGGGGTGCACGCTAAGAGTGCAGCTCAGCACAGCATGGCCGTGATGCAGGTTGACTCGCCCAGGGATGGAGTGAATGTCAGCACAAACGATTCCAACGTCCCTGTCATCATAGTTTTGTGCATGGTAATGTTGGGCGTCACACTTGATCCATTAAATTGTGGTCAGGCCTTGCTGTTGTTGTAAAAACAATGCAGGTTCTTAGGCCCTTCCGACGAGCAATTTTGGATTTGCATTAGGATTGATGCGTACGGCGTTTGAATTCTTCGCGAGAAAAGTTTAAAAGAGAAAGCTGCGCTGGCAGTGAATTTACATCTCCTCACAACCAATAGAGAAAAGGATGCACACGAACGCCAAAAACTCCTCCGCTGCATAGCATGAGTTGTTATTAATGATTAATGATGCATGGGAACAACTTTTCTCTTGGCACATTGACTAAACAAGGGCTTTGTCTACTTTTTAAGCTTTTTTGATAAAGTCACCAGCTGCATTCAATCATGTATTTGCCACCCCTGAAGTCGCAGTTGCTTGGCAGCTCAGCAGGTACGCTTGTATGCATGCATTTGCATCCACAGCCCGTAAGCTTGACAGATACGGTTGACAAATGGAGCATGGGTTTGCTATGACGCACACAGAAATGGTTGCATACAATCAGACACGCTTACACACTGAACGTTACCCTAAATGTCACACATATACCCACTGCATATGCACACACACACACTTTCACACATGCACATACACATGCACACACACACATATCCAGGTGCTGTTTTATGTTAAGCTAGGCCTATGACCCTACCTTGCATCCGCAGGGTACAGCTAGATTCCTGCGTTGGCTGGGCACCTCCGCTATCCTCCTCACACGCCGCCTACTGATCCGCATCGGAGCTCACGTAAAGCGCATGGACGCGTACGTGCGCCAGAAGATCATGGACAACTTGGACGCACTTGTGAGCGTGGCATTGGTCCTTGGGCTCATCTTGGGAACTCTGCTCCTCACAGCTGTCTTGTGCATACAGGTGAGAGTAGGGTACTCTCAGCTGCTCAAGTGGGTTGGTGACGCTTGGTGACAGTGCACGTCCAAGTGTAACTGGTCTGGGCTTCAATCATAAAGGCCTCCAGCCTGGTATGGCTGCTCAACCTGTGAGAAATCCCCCAATCAAAAACATCTGTTTAAAAGATCGACGACTGCTTTAAAAAAATATGAAGCTGCTCCTCACTTTTGCTGTAGATTACCAAATGTACCAGTGTACTTCATTTGTCTAATTTAACAAATATAGGCACCAGTTTTCCAAGAAATATGTCAGCTTCCAACGAATTGCGTAAGAACTGAGGCTGTTTGATTTAACAATCGCGTTCCATAATTTGGCAACTGACCTGGACCAGTACGTTTTTAAGAGCTCCTGCGCGCTTCCTCATACCGCACTTCAGCTTGCAAAAGCAAATTCATTTTTAAGGCTTTCTTCAAACAGTCTTGTATGTGACCTGCAAGTGATTGCTGACAACACCGTCCCTCTACAAAGTCGCATGGGCCAAATCTGGCTGGCATACATGCCAGCCAACATAGCGCAAGTCATAAAAAGCCACAAAACGGCATGTGGCGTGCCCAATAATTTCCCCTCTATGCCTTAACTACTTCTTTCTGCGTATAGCTGCATTTAAAGGATTTTGAAAGGAAGGGACAGCAGCATGGTGTACGTTCATATGCTTGTCAAAAATCTTCCCAAGTAGGAAAGGTTCCTTCCAGTTCCTGAATGTAAAGACAAGACTCCCTGTTGCACATCTGGAAGATGTAATGGTGACAGTGTTATAGGATACAGTCAAGCACGCGTGCTTTCGTGCATTAACACCTGAGATTTGCAGTCAGGTTTGTAGCAGGGTCTAGGCGTTGAGACACTGTTAATCATCTGGTGTAATTGGTATTGTCAGAACGCTCTTACTATTTCTCCATCATTGTATATGCAGATTGGGCTAGAAGGAAGGAGTGCGGTCGTGTCTGCCGACCGGTCCGTGCGGCGTCACTCATCCACCATGGCAAATGTCGCAGCTGCAGCCGTTTCACACCCCACTGACGCCCAGGACAGTAATGGCACTGATCCTGTGCTAGGCCCAGGTCATCCATTGGTAAGGCAAACAAGAGCTTGTAGCTGTTGGTTTGAGGGTTGCTGAAGGATTTGAGAATAAATCAGCATTTCTCGTTCACCAATTGAGAGATGAAATGCCAAGCATTTAGTATGGTCCCTATGAAACAATCTGAAACGGAACGGAAGGCCCTAGTAAGCTACCCCATAAAAAACAAACCAGCCTGTCAGTCAACAACAGGAATTTGTATGTATCTGTTGATCACACACACACACACATACACACACACATACGCGCGCAGGATGGTGTGATTTCCAGTGTGAGGCAGCACAAGCAGGGCCTGATGGACACCGCAGTCGCACTGCAGCAGCATGTGCTCAAGCTTGTGCAAATCATGTTGCCATCCCTGCAGAAGGTGCGCAACGTAGACAACGCCTGCACGGCTTGTCTTAATCAAAACAGCTGCTGCCTTTGATATATAAGATGAATTGTGGAGAGCTCGTGATAGCATCGCCAGGGGCGCCATTGAGGGAGCCTCATGCTGTTTTCGCTCCTTGGTTGGCCCCATCGAACTGACACACGTTCTTTGTGCCTTGCAGCAAGCTGACGGCCTGGCTGTGAAATTTGTAGAGCGGTACAACTTAACAAACGTAATACGGGACATGGAACGAGTATACTACACCCTCCCCGTCACTTTCAACTGTACAAAGGTGTGAGAAGACCCGTTTTAGATTTTAATGCAAGGCTTGACTTCTAAACAACTTAATACAGCTCTTTATAAAGTTGCACTAACTTATTTATACGTTTGGTAGAGATGGTGCAGCAAGCCGCGCACACAGCTTTGTTTGACGTCAGCAATCCTTTTGTGTTTAAGCACTGAGATGTCTGTTCCAATGAAAGCCAGGACGCACGTATGTTTAGACGTTGCAGTCGATGTAGCACTAGTGGTTTTATAGCAAAAGCACCGTTCCCAGGGCAAATTGGCGATGCAGCTGTTTGTAGATTAAAGCCTGGCATCATGCATGGTGGGTACACGCTGGGGTGTGGGGATTGGAGCAGATGCTATTTCTATCGTTGGTCGTGTCTAGGGTTGGCCAGGATTGTTTACACACACCATATTTGACCACATGTGTGGGAGTTTCCCTACTAGGACTTCTGTGTACACAAAAAATATGCATGCACACGTATGGTTCTGGTTGACCCATGTCATGTCTCTCTCCTAACCGGAAATAATTTTCTAACTCCCCTTGCTTTTTAAGGTTCTCTGGGTTGCCTGCCGGGAGTCCTGAAATGTTTTATTATATTACAAGAGGAAAGGCCTCCAGGCAGGGGCTTGGCTGCTCAGCTTCCTGAAATCAATCAAAAAAGTCAAAAAGAAGCCTATGTTGTCACCTTGCATGTGGAAAAAGATAAAAAATTCCGAGAGAAGTGCCCAGTCCTTGTAAATACCTGTAAATCACTCAAATCAAACCCCTAGAATTTAAGACAATTCCGGTACACAGGAGCAGCATGGAGGGTTTGCAGAGGAGGTGGCGGCTGCTGCCCTGAAGCTACAGCCATTGGAAATCGCCGAGAAGAGCTTGGCCCTGCAGGTGTCTGGAAACAAGACACAGCTGAAGCAGGTGGGGTTCTGCATCACGACATCACGACACGTGCAACATGCGTAGCTCCGTTCTGCATCAGGACACGTGCGACACGCATAGCTGCGTGATGCAGGGTGTTTGAGGCACTGCATTCAGCGTTGCAGGGATATAGAAAGCAGAACTGTCATTGCAGGTTACATCGGCCAAACCCGTTTATAATTTACAGGTCATGGACAAATGGGAAGCCAGCTGGATAACCACTCAGGTCCATTCAAACACCAACACCAGTAGCAGTAATGATCGCTGCCAGGGCTGTGGACCTGGTAGCTCTTCAGAGGTTGGAGGTACCGCTGCTCAAGAAGATCCCAGAGCGCGCCTGCTGGCCGACACTGCCATGAACTTCTGTGAACCACTTTCGAGTTCTAAAGGGGAGAGCAGGGTCGACCCGGAAGGAGGAAGTGGGGCGGCAGAATGTGCTGGGAAAAGAGTCCAGTATCAAAGCTTATACAGCACAGATGAGTGGGGGAAAGGGCTGGCCCATGCACAGCTCCTGGAGGCACGCCACGCGCTGGCAGCCGTGCGTGCTGAGGCAAAGGAGACATTCTCTGGAGCTGCTGCTGCCCGGGCTGATTACAAGTACGTATTTTTTCCTTTTGCTGACACTGTGTGCTGACGTGTTCCAAACGAACTTGCTGGCTCCAAGCTCGCTGTCTGAATCTGACAATCTTGATCAAAGATGTCTAAGTGCAGGCCTGACCAACTCGCCTCAATGCCTGCCTTTCAATCGGCTGGAGCACCCGTGGGAGTCTGATCCAATTGCTTACGATACGCTCCACACTCACTGCAATGCAGGCTGGCCCTGCGCAAGCTTCGAGGCTGTCATGGCCTGAATATAAATCCCAATGCAGTGGATTACAACACTGAGCCTGGGAGCAGCGGAGGGAGCAACGAGTTCTTGAGCCTGCTTGGAGGTGCGTGCGTGTTAGACGTGTTTGTTGTGGCCAGCATGCATAGAAAGCTCAATATAATATCCTTCACACTATGCTCTGGGGTACACACAGGAGGGCAAGGAGGTGCTGCTCATCTGGGACTGCTCATCACACGCATCACACGTACGTGGGAGCGTGTGTCAAAGGCAGAGCTCAGTCTAGTTCAGGAGGTAAGTATGTGGGATGGGGTGTCCTTTAACAGCCATTGAATGGATGGAAAATATGGCTGGCTATAAATTTAATGCAATTATTAGATGTTCAGAACCTGCCCCTCTTCCTTTAAAAGTGTCCTCAGTCCTCAATAGTATTGGCCTCTAAGTTTCTGGTAGCTACGACTGCTTTACTTATAATGCCGCCGATAAGTGCAGATCTTGAGTGATTGCGCTCCACCACAATGGAGCAAACTCTCTATCAGATCCGGCCAAGAAGGCACTCAACGTTTTAGAGCAGAGACCCCAAATATCAGCTCACTTTGTTGCAAACCATCATTTTTTGATCTCATCTTACCCTCACCGTGCTTTGCCACAGGAGCTGAGTGCACTGAAGCTGGATTTCATGGCCCTGCTAGGGCAAGGTGACACAAACGCCAGCAATGGTGCACGGTCCCAAAGTGCATCAGACACTGGCAATAAGATTGAGGAAGGCACAGGCTATCCTGTGCTGAACTACCTTCCCCTTTCCGCTCGTCGAGTGATGCAGGTATTGAGTTTTCGAGGGTCGTAAATATAAACCTGTTCATGTTCATGTCTGAGGTGTCTTTTAAGGTGGTGGCTTTAAAAGCGGCAAAGGTGGATGTAGAAGAAGTGGCTGCTGAGGTGCTTCCTCTAGTGCTCATGACAGCCACGTACATATATGGTGGCTGGTCACCTTTGGGGCACAGGCACCAAGCCTCATTCTTGCTGCAAGGTGGATAATGCTCTAGCCTCTGGCAAGCTGTGCCCTACCTAACTTTTATGTAGGCCCTACCTAACTTAACTTAGGCCCTACCTAACAATTATGAGTAGGCCCTGCCTCAATTTTATGTACTGTGCCCTACCTAACGTTTATGTATGCAGAGGCTGCCTGATTTCTTTCGGCGCCTGGCTGCCCGTGCAAGCTCCGTGCTTGGCACTGAAGAGGCACCTGCGGGGCAAAGTTCTCCTGTTTCACAGAGCAGCACCGACAGTGCAACGGGAGACAGTGATGCAGCACTCCAGCAGCAGGGTGCCCCTGCAGGCAGCAAGGAGGAGGGAGGTGGAGGTGACGGTCCTTTGCGTGGGGATGGTGCACATGCAGGTAGTGGGGGCAATGAAGGGGTGGAGGAGGTCAATTGGTGGATTAATCTTCAGCAGCAGTGGGATAGCCAAGGGAGCTGGGAACAAAAGGGGGCTGGAAATGCTGGAGGCGCTCATGATGGCAGTGGGGGGGAGGGGGTAAGGGAGGATGGTGATCTGGAAGAGGATGGGGGCTTGGGTGTGGAGGAAGGGGGCCAGCAGGGGGGGGGGGACAACATGCATGGAAGCACTTTTGGGGCACTGCGAGGTAAGCTTCTCCCCGTGGAATTCGCCTTCTTCTCTTTGCTAGCATGGCAGCGTGTTTTTGCACAGAGGAATTTTTTAGCATGTCCCTTCCCATTCCTCCCTACCAATAGCAAATCAGCATGCTCTTGCCAGTTGACTGTGCGTGCCACCCTTCCTGCCTATAGGCCTGGCTCTGAGCATGGCATCTGCAACAGGGGGTGTGGCCGCGTCCTTGTTTGGGGGAACGACCAGCCTTGCTCTGGACACGACCACAGGCGTAATAAGGGTATGTTGCTTGTATTAATCCGTGAGCTATGGGCAAGTGGTAGTGGTTGTAAGGGTACGTTGCTTTTGCTGATCTGTGGGCTACGGGCAAGTGGTTGTGGGTACTGGGAAACAAGCGGCTCTGCCATCTGTTGCGTTGATTGAGTAATATACATTAGAATGAAATTTAAACAAAGTTTAGGCAGGCTGATGTAGCGAGCTGATGGGGCAGGCAATGCGGTTCAAGAGCTGACCACAACCAAGATGCTTTGTCACAACCCTTGCGTTGGATTTCACTCTTGCATGCAAAGGTAAGCATTGGATCCTGGCACACACACACACACACACACACGCACACACACACACACACAGATGGGATTTTTCCTCTTTGACTTTGCCCTTGACCTGCTCCTGTTTGTGGCCACCACCATCGCTCTCTTGGCCAGTACCACAGACCCACTGCAGAGCCTGCTGCACATGCTGCCCATTGGCACCCGCAACCAGGTAAGTTTGTTGCACAGGTTTGATCAAAGTACATTTGATCTTGTGTTTTTGTGTGATTGGGGAGAGAGCTGATGTTGCAAAGCATAGTGTGTCTAGCACAGTGTGCCTCAGCTGTATCATACTAATGTATCACAACTGTATCACTTTTGTATCCCTAAGTGTGTCTCAACCAGGGATGGGTCATACGGCTCATTCGTATAATACACCGTATGGTATTTAACGCGTGTTCTACCGTATTAACAAATTGGGCCGTATTATACGATTGCAAAATTGCCGTTTTTGCCGTTTTTTGGCCTTTTTAGGCAATTCCCGCCCCAACAACGGCCTTTCAGTGAGCTTCCAGTGTTACTTTATAATAAATTATAACACATAATATAATGAAAAAGTACTGGGGACGTTTTGGGGTGATTTTGGGGCGAATCGGGTCCATTTTGGGTCAAATGTCGGCATTCCCAAAATGCATAAAATACCATAGGGGGCTGACTGAGCCAAAAAAGGGTGTTTTTAAAAATGTGGATTGAGCATGGGCGCCATGACTGGCAATCTCCAAAATTTACATAATATGAAATATGAATCCTTGCTCTGTCCATAGATGTAAAAGATTTGGAGCTTGCCAATTTTGGTGCGTGTGCTTAGTTTGCTGTGGCGTGCAGGCCAGTTTTAACCACAAATTGTCATACCAACTCACCCACTGCACCAATCTGGATATTTTTAATGGTGTAGAATTCTTATTGGAAAAGAATATCATTGCAACAAAAATGAAAGAATACGGCTGAGTGGTTGGTGTTTTATGAGGATTTGAGCCATTTTCCCATGGAAATCACCACATTAGGGCTTAAATGCACCATGTGTGCTTAATCCAGTCTATCTTAGCACGCAAAGCGACCCACATAAAACTGAGCACATTCTCGGGTAGCTCTCAATTCCAGCTACACTTCGGTACTAAATTGGCGTCGATCGGATGAAGTGGCTGTGAGTGGCTGCCTTCTGAATGCAAAAATGCACATTTTCAGGCATTTCCTCCGTTAGCCCCCTCTAATAAAATACGGCACCGTATTATACGCGTATTGCTTATTAATGCGTATTTTACCGTATTGAACGTCTCTGAAGTCCGTATGACCCATCCCTGGTCTCAACTGTATCATACTCATGTAACATACTTAAGGGTGGGTCATGACCTTGCCGAGATTCGCCAAGTGTGAGGCTTGCCGAGCCTCGGCGAGCCTCTTTCCCGGTGTGGAAGACTCGTCGGCCAGCGAGGGTGTCCAGTTTTTGGGCGAAATCAGCCCCATCTCCCCAGAACTCCCCAAAAATTCCCAAATCCGGTTTTTTCGTGGATGAAATCGGCTGACAGGCCCATCTCTGAAACCATGTATCTTCATTAATGATATTTATTTATTTTCACATAACACCAGGAGGAGTTAAAAGGGGTGTGCAAAGGGGGGGGTGTAAACAAAAGCCGGATTTTCCTGGCTCACACGCCCATATTTTCCACCCGGTCTTAACGTTTATATTCATTATATATATAAGCGAACAACAAAAAAAGTAGCGACTCAATCCGTGCAGATTTGAGAGTGATTTTCTAACCGTAATGCACCTACTAGGGCCTCCCCAGCAAGTGCCGAGCCTCGTTGAGGCTCACCGAGCCTCGCTGGCAAAATCAGACACCCTATTTACCCACCCTTAAACATACTGTTTGCTGAATCTGACCATCGTTAGAGGCATCATTGCATGCCTACCAGAAATTTCACAGCACATTGCACAGCACATTGGCATGCCCACCACACTGCTGCACACACACACACACACATACACACACACACTACCATTCAATGATATGTTACGTAGAATACATAATCACTACCATACATGTGTATATGTGTTTGCCACCACACCACTGCACACACACCACCATTTAATGGTATGTTGCGTAGAATACACAAACACTACCATACTTGGGTATGCCACCACACTACTGCACACACACTGCCATTCAATGGTATGTTGCGTAGATTACATAAACACTACCATACTTGGGTATGCCACCATACTGCTGCACACACTATCACAGACTTTTGAATGGATTACATAGACACTACACACATTGCACAGTACATTGCACAGCACATTGCACAGCGGGCTGTATGAACGCTGCTGTTATTTGTGACGTTCAGGAGATGGCCAGTCGTGCCTTTTCAAACGCCACACGTGGCGTATTTGCGTCTTCTTTAAAGCTTGCAGCTTTTCATGCTGGTTTTACTTGGATCACTCTCAAGGTAGGGCTACAATGCTTATGCCGTATGCTAGTCTTGTAATGCTACTTGCATCTTTGCTTGTGGGTGTGCACAAATTGCACTGCAATACTTAGCTGCTCAACACTTGAGGAGTAAATCGGTTTATTATCCACGTCCTTTTTCATATATGGCTTCAATGTCTCTTGCTGCCGTCACTGCAATCCATTTCCATTCCGCTCGGTTGGCACGCAAGACCCTTCTCCTAAAGCTCCGTCTTCCTGGACAATTACAAAGTGTTGATGTGCACTTGACTATCCTTTCTCATATACCTCGGGCTCCTCCACCTCTTTCTAATCTGCCTCCAGATGCATCCTTTATTCCGTTACCTCTACTTTTCACAGGCAATGCACGCCATTGAAGCTACCCTACCAATTGCACCATGCCTGATTACATCACTCCATTTCAGTATACACATCCAATGGCTGGCCCCTTTCCTTTTCTGTGACAAGCATGTGACCCACCTTCAACCTGGCTGGCCCCTTTCCTTCCCGTGTGCAAGCATGTGATCCACCTTCAACCTGTCTTTGGCAAGCATGTGATCCACCTTCAATTTGTTGGCATGCATGTGATCCACCTTGGAACCTGTATCAAGTCTGATGCACGTGGCTGGCGGTCAGTGACCCACCTTTTTGCTTTTTTTTGTTCACCATCTTACCCGCACAGGGCATAATCCTATTGGCAGTCTTTAGGACTAATCCTGAACATCACGCTGACCACAGACACAGTTCCCTTTGACAATCTTCAGCTTTGTGATCAAACATTACACTCTTACAGGTGTCCGGCACCCACCTCACCCACCTCCTCAGCCTGCTGTCTGTTGTCGTGTCTATCCTCCCAGTCATACCCAGCTGGGTGGCTGTGCTCCCCCCTGCCTTGGAGCTGGCCTTGAGTGGCACTTCCGCAGGTCTGTACACGTGTGTGCATAAAGGCACGGTACATCTCCCTCCTCTCTGAAGCTAGTGGGGTTTGCGCACTTACGCCCCTAAATATGTAGGGAGCGTCCTAGACGGTTACATGGAACTATGTACCAATACACATATAAACATATACAGGGAGAGAGAGAGAGAGAGAGAGAGAGAGAGAGAGAGAGAGAGAGAGAGAGAATGAGAGAGAGAGTGTGTGTGTGAGAGAGAGAGTGAGTGAGAGAGAAATAGAGAGAGAGAGAGAGAGAGAGAGAGAGAGAGAGAGAGAGAGAGAGAGAGAGAGAGAGAGAGAGAGAGAGAGAGAGAGAGAGAGAGAGAGAGAGAGAGAG
>Ga0307968_1002390_pt1 | contig 15612 bp, 14 predicted proteins | sample OrgLakmetagen650_FD_201834 | JGI IMG/M metagenome (GOLD analysis project Ga0307968, IMG submission 201834) | Saline water microbial communities from Organic Lake, Antarctica - #650 | ecosystem: Environmental > Aquatic > Non-marine Saline and Alkaline > Saline | place: Antarctica: Organic Lake... | reverse complement strand
CTACAAGCGTTTGTTAAAAAAGCTCTGTGTGTATTTGTCCACTACTGTAGTGGACAACTCGTCCTGTACGTTAGTGGACATCCTGGTGAGTATTAGGTGAGACTCGTGCCCAACTTCCAGTTTTTCAGTCCCGCTTACTACTACGTGATTATGCTCAATCACTTAATTCTCACAATGTAGTACCCTTCCGAAACGAAAAGCGCGACATAACCGCCCCGAAAAAGGAAACGGTTCGGAACGGTTTTGGAGAAAGTCTCGCTAACGATACATCTAACATATACTACATTTGGACAAATTCCCAGACCGGTGTCTCAGACTTAGATGTCTATTTTTACGTTTTTCAGGTCAAGACTACTCCTGCCGCTTGTGCTCCCACCGCTTCACAGCATCATACAGAGGCAAACCCTTGCTTAAAGGGGGGGAATGCGTGTCAGATCAGGGAGCTTGGAATGCAGCTTAGTTGCTGCACCAAAGCAAGCATTGATCGTTCTCCACCGATAATTCACCACTCATCAGACCACGGATTGCCATGCTTTAAACACAGGATGTCATGAGTCAATACAAGCTACACAGCGCAACAAAATCCAGACCAAATGGCACAGCAACAGGCTTAAACGAGCTGTTTTGCAAAAGTGGACAAAGAGCATCTCACAGCATACTGGCTTTTTTAAAGGATTGTGTCTGCCTCCTGGTGGCACCTTTTGCAGCACTAAATACATGGCGGACTCTTTTGTTCAATTCCCTCAGACGTGTCTGGTTTGCCTGTGTGTTAATTGCCTGTGGTTTTGTGGAGAGATCTGACTTTTCTCTCTGACAAAAATATCACGCGGAAGCAAGCTACTTTTTACAGTTTGCAGTAAACAGCCTGTTACAGGAAGAAAACGTAATTAAGAACAGAGCAGGATTGCGCAGAATTAAAAGGACAGAAGAAGAAAATTTGTCTGTGCAACTTACAACATGCATTGACCCCCTCAAGATCCTATTACGCCAGAAGAAGCACTTAACATGCTTGTAACCTGCGGCCTGTGACAGCTGCAGCACATCCAATCAACTAATATATACGCACTAAAACTCTCAACATCGAAGACATCAGCCTTGACCTGAACGTGTTTGTTTGTCTTAAAGAAAGTACCTGAGTGGCAGAGGGAGTGCAGCATTATGACAAGCGACTCTTTGCTTTTATGTAGATTTTTTAACACATGCCACGTACCTGAAAACGATACAATTTCTCATTCGGTCAAGTGATCAGTCAAAGTGCAGCTTGAACCTTTTGCTATGTGACTGAATGAGGCCACACCTGAACCCATGCTGATCATTCGGCTTGCCACAGAACTTGTGGCTGCTTCCCCAAAGCATGGCTGGTCCAGGTGGCTGTTGACTGTCAAGGTCTTAAACACACACAATGTGCACCTCATACAGCAGCACAGGGAACAACAGCTACACAGGGAAGAACTGATGACATCCTCTTACCTACACTAGTTGCCAGGAAATGCACAGAAAGCTTCACAAAGGATAATGGGTGGCTCAGCTATTACCTTCCCCTTTTTGTTAACATACCGGTGTCTGATCTAGGGATACACATTGAGACTATTGATAAATATATCAGTATCTTCAAAAGGGAGGTAAACATAGAACTCAAAGCGGTGGACCTGAAAAGACCCATTCTGAAGATGACCTGCTCCAATGCTGCCTAATTAGGCAGGTAGAGCTTGCTTTCTCTACCTGCGCAACACACCACTGTCAAAATAAAAATCAAACTAGCTTTGTCACGCTACGCATGTATGACAAAGCAGCTGATGGCGCAGGAGACTTGCGCAGGCACCCGCAGACTGGGAGTTTGTGCAAGCCCGATTGAGGCGACTTTTCCACCTGAGGAGCGCCTCTGCTCAGGATCCCCACGAAATTGAGGGGCTGCCACTCAAATATGGTTATGGATGTCAGACGCATCATCCTACACCTCGCCAGCCCAATTATTGGCAGTGCAAACAATATAGAGGGTTCAATTTCTCAAAACCTATCACACCCAAAACTCTGTAATATGGCAACCTCTATCAAACCCCTCCTAATCAATGAAGGGAAGTCCATAGATCAGCTTTGCACTCTCAAATCAACCGTCACTAAACAAATCCATGCTTTGGACTTCAATCATAATAAAGAAATGAAGCAAAAAGCATGCAAACGACAGCAAAAACTCCTCAGCACACAACCCAAACGCGCACATGCTGAGATGTTTGGAATAAGGAACTCCCAGAGAGCTGGGCTTCAAGCCCTCAAAGACCCGAGTACAGGTGTTGGAGAAACAGAACCCGCAAAGTTGGCGAGAATTATCACTGAATTCATAGCCACAATGCTATCAGCTGTCAGCCCCAAAAAAGGCAAAAAACTGCCCACAGAAGTACCACGGCACTACCCATGGGATCAAGAAGGCAGTTTAGATAAATTCAAGCTAGAGACACCCGTGACCAAAGCAGAAAACCAAGGTTTGAAGAAACGTACATGGCTTCGTGACTCAATACTAGGCAAATGCGGATTCCAAGAATGTTTAAGCTCATTAAATATCCCTGGGATCTGACTCCATATATAGCAAATGGGGTCCTCAAAATGCTTCCTTTTGATATGCGAAACACCATCCACATGCTTTTCACTGTCATGTGGGCAACAGGAATCACACCCAAAGACTAGAAAGTGAGTGACACGGTGCTCATCGACATTAACAAAGGACCAGAAACGGACATAAATTTGTACAGGCCAGTGGGACTGGCCAATACCATGTACATGCATGATAACTAATGCACTGTATGATTTATGCTGAGTGCAATTTAATTGTAAGTAATGCACACGCAGGATTTCGAAAGCAAAAAGGCTGCATTCATCAAATACAAAAGGCTCTGGAAGATGCCAAGCTCTTCAAGCAAGACATACATACATGCACTCATAGTAGAATTCACATCGGCATTTAACACAACATACCACAACAAGCTGCTATGGATCATGTATGACCTTAAGTTCCCAACAGATGCCATAGATGTGGTAAAATATCTCTACATGGAAGCCTGTACAAAAATAGGACTACCCCTCTTTTTCTGATCTATATAGCAGCGGAGCCTTTGCTGATAAGGTAAGGTAAGGTAAGGTAAGGTTACATCACTATATATGCCTCAAAGGGCATCTCAGCGGAAGTTTGGAAAAAGCCTGAAACTACACCTGGCTAAATAAAAAAAACAGAAGCTAGAGGAAACATGAAACTGATGTATTATTCTGGACCTATGACCATAGATATGATAATTAAATCGCGTACCTATAATATTGTAGAAGAGAAAAGTATAATGAGAAAAGAGAACGTTTGTTTTGAAGAAGCGCGAAGAGAAAGCATCAAGGAGAACGAGAAAAAAGTTGCTGATATGTCTCAGGATGTGTGTATAAGAACTTCTTATTAAGAAGCCTCAGTCAGAAACAGGAAACAAGAGGCTGAGAGAGCCTCACAAAACCAGGAGTGCCAAGAGAACAAGTGCAGCGGAGCAGACGAGAGAACAAAGGACGCATGCAGCCCCCAAAAACAGCTCCTCTCTCTCCTCTCTAGCTGCCCACCCCACCAGCTCACCCAGCTACAGCAGACCAGTCCGATGCTGTCCTCCACAACTTGCCAATTGAAACCGTGAGCCAGGGCATGCCTGGCCACGAAGGGAGCCGGTGCCTAACTCGCCAGGAGCAGGTCGCAAGCTACAGCCGGGCCCTAATTATAACTGCTGCCACGGCTACCATGCTGAGGGCAGCCGTGTTGCTCCGCCGTTGCTGATAACCTCATCTGGTTTTGCACCAAAATAGCAGATCTCCGCGCACAAGCAGAAAAGCTATCCCTTTACTCGGACTGGCCTGCCCTCATTGTCTCAGGGAAGAAGACAAAGGTGACAGGCCTAATCCACAATGCAGACAAGTACGGGAACACGAACAAAGAAGATATGCTAAAGAAGCAGCTCAAAGGTAAAATTGTCGTCCAAGGACAAGCGACACAATTTATCCGGTCTAATGAGCCTTTTGCATACCTGGGAGTGCAGCTCACCATGAACCTAAATTGGAAACACCAACACATCCACCTGACGGAATAATCAAGAGAAGGCTCGAGGGTCTAAGCGCATCATACGCCTCATCAAGGCAAACCTATAATGTCATTCATAATCAGGTTTACAGGCTATCAGGTTTACAGGTTTACAGGTTTACAGGTTAAGCCATCAGTCAAAACGTGCGACTGCTAGGCTGCGTAAAACATGTAAAAATTGTGATAATTGTTGTTGTAGCACCTACAAAAAAACCCTTGGAAAGGGAAAAAAGGCACAATGCTGTTTGTGACATTGCAGCACTGAATAAAATCAGTAAATTACAATCAAGCATCTGACCAGGCCTGGCATATTCCATTCCTGCCATGCATGCACGGCCGTAGAACTTAATCTCTGGGACCAAATGATTGCTCGTGTGCTATTCAAAAAAATAAGCTACCTAGGTCTTTTCCAGGAGCCATGCTCAAGGAAGACTTACACAACTTTGGCATGGGCTAAATGGGAAGGCACAGTTGGAAACCCCAATGTTAGGTGGGAAAAAATCAGCCAGGCCACCGATTGACCCCATTTTAATTTTTGTAAAGTCATATAATTTGGCCGCAACTCTGAGAGCAAAAACTGGGCTGAAGCTCGCAGTAGGTAAGGAGCAACAGATTTTTCTCCTTTTCCCCTGTGTCCCTTGTGTGAGTGCCTCCCACTCGCCGGCTTTCCCAGTACCCCTGCCCCGTATTCGACATTGCAGCATTATTATACGACATTTATAATGCTTATATCCTGAAGCAGAGGTCGATCGGGGCAAGTTTAGAAATGCACCTTTTCCCTGCCAAAGTGGGTGCAAAATATGCACCGGGCCCCACACAGCCCCCCAGAATGCCGAATTCCCAGCAAATGTCAATGGTTTAGATATAAAATCAAGTACCTTGCATTCAGATGAAGTATAGGGGGCTTTGGATTGGGTGGAGAGCTAAGTGAGACTGGTAGGGTGGATTTTCCACGGGGGCGACCTGCTCTGATTGATAGCCTCAATGATAGAAAGTCAAGGCATGGCAGACTACACTAGCTATGCGCCATGTGCCTGCAGTGAAAGTACGGTTCTACGTTGGAGGTGTGGCAACCTATAGGATATGTAAATCAGGCTTTAAAGCAGGCTTTACAGGGCTTCAAAACTCAGGCCGCGCGCACCCTGCTGCTCCTAAATTTCTGCTGATTCAGGTGATGGTGTTTTGATCTGCAAGGTGCAAGCTTAAAACATATTGAGGTTCAATGCAAGCTAGTGTTTGCATCACGAAATTTACATCTAGAATACGTAAAATGACACCATTGTTGTCCTTACCTGATATACAGCACACGCGCCTAAGTGCACTGATGCAAAGGAATTAAAATTCATTGACTCACTACCCAGGGCATGCCCAGGAATGTACACCATGCGTTTTGCAACGGAAACAATCCCTAAAGGACCTCCAAATCCTTGCATACGCGTATCTTCACGCACGCAAAGCCAATCAAGAGCAATTCACTTGTCTAGTAACATAGCGTCTAGACATGCTTGCTGGCTGCTCCATCAAAAAGAATGTATGAGTTGATGATGCCTCTATCACAACTTTATTTTGGGTGCGTAAAGTCTCTTGATAAAAGGGGCATTCCCCACCAAGTGCTCTTGCCTCGTCTCAGACTTTGCCTTTAAGCACGAGGATGGTTTCAAACCATACTGTCACATCAAATACGCTCTCGGCTTCCTAGCCATGCCTTCAAACTTACCTGAAGGACTAGCCATATGTAATGAGCAAGCTATGCTGTAAAGAAGCCATCAAGTTGTCATAACTTTAGAAAGGCTTAAACATAACGCAAGTTATATCGCGTTTGTTAACAATGCGCTCAGTTTCACACACATGTGCTGTGTTTTGGACTGCGGAAATAGCAATAAGTTTTGCTGAGTGCTTAAAGTGGGTACGTGTTGCACTATTTGCATACACGTACATACAAGCTTTAACAACTTGTACTGACAGACGTATGTTAACCAGACCTGCAAACCTACTCCAAAAGTAAAAGGCATACCCAAGATGTTCAATTTGGATTTGTATTCCAATAAATCGATTACATTCCTTGCTTCATAAACGCTGCTCAAAGAGTTGCTCCTGTACGCACGCATCGTATGTAACATGGGTACAACTGCAACAGGACGACTGCAACAGGACGACAGCAACGAGACGACTGCAACAAGACGACTGCAACAGGACGACAAATTTGGCTGCTCTTTCCTTAAGGAAGTCTTCTAGTCCTTTCTATGGCTGAGCTTTCTATAATATATGGCTTACAAGGACATAAATGGCTTACAAGGACACTCCATGTACATACTGCGTGCATGGTGCATGGGTCTTTTTATATCTTCCCTAGTTCGTTTGCTGCTGGCTACCTGCTTTTGCTTATGATGTCTTGGCGCTGCCTCCTTGGTGAGCAAGGGACAGGTACTCCAGCCTGTTGCTGGGGGAACTTGGCTGCTCCTGGTTCTCTGCCGCTGTAGGCAGGTGTTCGGGTGTTCCCGGTGTTCCTTTTGAGCAGGAAGTGTGCACACTCCCCTGACTGAACCCTCACAGGAAAAAGTTAAATTCGTGCTGTGCGATGTTATTGCGGCTCATACATGCCCGTTAGCTCTGGACTTTAATATACATATATTGTATATACATCTAAATAATGTCAAAGTTTCGGCAGCAGCTTTCGTTGGCTGTGTGGGCCGCAGGAGACTGAAACGTAGCGGAGTGGCATCATGGCGGCAGGTTGAGACACCTGCCTCCTCTGCTTCCGCCGCTTCACAGCAAAAGATAAGGGAAAGCCACTATCTCCAGCACTGCAGACAGCAGGAGGTCTCCAAGCCCTACAAAACCTCAATTTGATGCCAATTTCCACCCTCTCAGATTGCTCCCGTCTTTCCTGGCCAATGTCTCCGCACCCAGTCCACGGATTGCCCTGCGCTTGACGCAGGATGTCATAACTTATTCTCAGCTGCATACTGCTTCAAAAATCTTGGCGGTTGGTGCAGGAACGGGCCAGAACGGGCCTTTTGACACCCCAAATGCCATCGCAAAGTTGTGATGGCGCAGCGGAAAAAAGATTTATTTAAAGTGCCAGGATTGTACAAGACATTGTTCTGTTGATGTGCTCAAATCTTTTGTTCCGCTGCGCCATCACAACGAACTATCATCGCACAGCAGACCTTCTCCTTTGGTCCCCCGGGGGGATTCCGACCCTGGGGATGATCAGGGATCATCCGTCGTACTCGTAAAGGATATGTGCCTAGTTTCATCAGTATATCGCTTACGTAGCTTACCCCATCGATTTATTTGAAGAAGGTTCAGTGACGAACTTATTTAATTCAATTGTAGGAAACGAATTTGGTTTCAAAGCTTTACGTGCTTTACGTCTTGAAGATCTTCGTCGGATTAAAATAGAATACTGACAACTGACAACCCCGAAATCTGAGTAATTGTACCTTTCAGTTAGGTTTTCATCGGATTGACAGCGCTCGGACGTGTTGCAAGCACGGATGCTGGGTACATCTGATTATATCTGATTATATCTGATACACTTTCTGATTTTATTACGACCTGCGTCGTTACAATAATTAAAAGTAACGAGAAATCTAGAGATGGTAGGCCTGTACAGTACTGAATGCCATTGGCAGACTGCAGATTCACCTGTGAATCTAAGAAGCAGATGACATGCTAAGTCTGTTTCCGTCTTGCAGGAACGGATATCCGAAAACGAACACACAAAAAGGCGAAACGTTTTGCAGGTAGAAATTTGGGCAGGCGGAGCCCTTGTATTAAAAGTAACGAGAAACCGGTAGGCCTGTACGTTGTACGCTTAGTAGTCCCACTATGGTCCCGTTAGCATAATTTGTAATATTAAAGCAAAATAAAACAAAACATGCACATGTCCGTTATGGTGAATCTCACTTCAGGTGTCCGGTGGTGGGTCGAAAATACACCTCCCCCGATAAGGAGAGCTTCTTGGCCGTGTGCAAATCGCCCGCTTCTCAGCCCAATCACTTAATCTGACTGACTGGAATCTTTCTGGTCTTTTGGTCTTTTTCTCTTTTTACGACCCGCCACCGGACACCTGAAGGTGAGAACCGCCATAAGTAGGATGCAGTTCTGGCGAGATGGCCATGTGTTCCCTGCATGCATGCCTCAGACTCTCGTCTTCACGATCTATTCTTACATTACATGTATCAGACTCTCGTCTTCACTATCTAACCTTCTCCCTTGGCCACTGAGCTTTGTCCCCAAAGCTATCTATGAGAACCAAACTGATCAGATCAGATGTACCTGAGTATGAAACATTGGGGTGGTCTGTGCCAGCAGATCGACCAAACTCAAGATATGTTCGCAACGGAGACCTAGAAAGCACGAACCATTATCCACCATAATGACAGCAGGTCTGACTCACACAGCGCCGTTGACGTTTCCTTGTGCTGCGGCGTTGATCAGGCGCTGCTGCTGTAGGCATCTATCACACGGCTGATTTTTTTGCCGGTTAAAATCATCCAAATTTTTCTGAGAGGCATCTGCACTCGTGTCTTCCTGCAGCCGCTTAGCTGAATAAACACATTATCTTCCTCATAAAATCCGTTCCATTTAACTAGGTGTTCTAGTATTCCCCTGCATACACGCTTGGCTCTAAAAGCCTCGACATGAAAGTGTTCCTCTCCATCAAACACCTCTGGATTGGGTGGTGGAGGCTCATGTTCAGGGAAGGTAGCAGAGCCATCTTTCCAGGGTGTAAGGAAGGGGCGCATACCACAGGGTCCATGTAGCAGGAAGTTTCATTTGGAGTGCAACTTCATTAATGACTTCTTGAAGAGCACCTTGAATGATCCCCAGCATCGTGCTGCGAATTTTCTTCCTGATCCAGTGAATTGTCGTGCGGAAGGAAGGTTGGATACGAACATGCTGAAAAGGAGGACCTTGTCTCCAGGAGCAAAACTATGGAATCGCCTGCCTTTGTTGGCGTACTTTGTCTGTCGCTCTTGTGCAGCTTTGGTTCATCAAACTCCTTAGCTTCCTCCAGGACTTTGGTCATGCGAGCAGCAAAATTTTCAGCAGACTCTTTTTGAAGTCGTGTGCGTGGGTTTGTGAGAAAGTGGCGTATGTAAATGCTGCCCATATTCCAAAAAGAATGGAGTATCGCCGGTGCTTGCCTGTTGTGATTCATTGTTGGCAAATTCCACACTGGTCAATTATTTGTCCCAGTCATCATGGTGTGGTCCCACAAAAGCACGGAGCATGCCCTTAAGAGTGCGGTTTGCACGCTCGGTCTGGCCGTCTGTCTCAGGGTGGTATGCAGTAGATATGGCCAAATTGGTTCCCACAAGGCTGGTGAGTTGTTTCCAGAATACACTAGTGAAGCGCGGATCACGATCAGAGACCAGGACACGTGGCAGTCCATGGTATCGAAACAGGTGATCAAAGAATAACTGTGCCATGCCCTCAGCAGTCATGCTGGTAAATGTGGGGGCCACATGAATGCGTTTTGTCAGCCTGTCTACAAATACCACAATGGCATCATAGTTTGTGCATTTGGTTGGTGGCAATTGCGTGATCAGATCCAGAGTTACCTGCTCCCACTTTTTGTGATGGGGGCGGTAAAGGGTGCAGTAATCTAATGGGCTTGGAGGTACCGGTCTTAGTTTTCTGGAAAGTCAGACATGTGCTTTTGTAGTGATGCACATCCGCACTTATCTTGGGCCAGAAGTACTGCCTAGCCAGGCGCTCAAGAGTCTTGGCTCTCCCCAAATGCCCAGCAATAGGGATGCCATGAGCCTCATGCATGAGCCGGCGGCGTGAGTTCCCCTAGGAAATATAAAGCCGAGCTGTCCCGCCGGTCAAGGACGCTTGACTGCACCCAGGTAAATACCATAGTAGGCCGTCGCTCATGTGCACCTCACGCCGACGCCTTATCTCAGCTGCTTTCATAAAGCGCTGGTACTGACCATCATGCAAGGCATCCTGCCGTACTGCTTTGAGGAGGTCGGTGTCATCTTTGACCACCAGTGATGTAATCAAGTAATCAGGTCTTCTGCTCAGGGCATCTGCCACCACTTTCTGGCGGCCAGGTATGTGTTCAATTGTGAAGATAAAGGGTGCCAACCTTTCCATCCACCGTGCCTGGCGCTTTTCATCTAACCTGGACTGTGTCTGCACATGTGTGTTTGCCCAGTTATCAGTGCGTACTGCGAAGTGTTTGCCATAAAGGTAATGGTGCCACACTCTGGCTGCCTCCACAAAGCTGAGGAGTTCTTGTTCATGTGCAGGGTAGCGTCTCTCTGCATCATTCAGCTTGCGTGAGTGATAAGCAATCACACGATGGGATTTCTCAATTTTCTGCATCCGCACTGCGCCAACACCCACTCCTGACGAATCAGTATGTAGGATGAGGAGTGCGTCTGGATGTGGTGCAATAAGAATGGGTGTTGAGCATAACCGCAGTTTCAGCTCATCAAAGGCTTTTTGTTCAGCCTCACCCCAGTTGATTGCAACCGATGCCTTGCCACTGGGCAATCGAGATAGTGGCGCAGCAATGGTAGAGAAGTGAGGGACAAAACGTCTATAGTAGTTTGTCAAGCCTAGGAAGCTTCGGACATCGTGCACTGTCTTTAATTGTGGCCAGAGCTTGATTGCCTCTATTTTCCTTGGGTCGGTTGAGATCCCTTCTTGCGACAGGATGTGACCCAACAATTCCACCTTAGTTTGAGCAAATGCGCATTTGCTGCGTTTGGCATATAGCTTGTGTGCGCGCAACAGTTCTTAAATTTTCTGCACATGCTCGCTGTGCGCCTTGAGGTTCTTGGAGTAAATCAATATGTCGTCTAGGTAATTCATTACAAAATCATCTAGATAAGGCTTGAAAGTATCATTCATGAGCCTTTGGAAGGTAGCAGGAGCGTTGCAGAGGCCAAAAGGCATCACAGTGTACTCATAGTGGCCATGACGGGTGCGGAACGCTGTCTTCGGAATATCCTCTTCCTTGATGCGCATTTAATGATATCCGCTTGCAAGATCCATTCTTGTGAAGTATTTGGTACCATTGAGGAGGTCCAGCATTTCATCTATGCGTGGAAGTGGTACCTGTTCTTGATGGTGATCTTGCTGAGCATGCGAATCAACGCACATTCAGAGTTCTCCACTCTTCTTCTTTACGATGAGAACGGGTGCACCATAAGGTGAAACTGAGGGCCTGATGTACCCATTTTTGATCAACTCCTCAATCTGTTTCCGCAATTCTTCTAATTCTACAGAGGATGGTGGGTAAATGCCTCAAAGAGGAGGAGCGTGGCCAGGCTCCAACTCAATAGAGTGAGCAACCGCTCTGGTTGGAGGCAAACCTGAGGGTAGCCCTCTGAGAACATCTGCATAATTATCCAAAACAGCTTGGATTTCTCCAGGAACTGTGGCCTGAGTAATTCCCTCTTCTTGCTGGATGGTGCACAAATACATCTGTTCTTTGCGAGAAAAGGCGGTCTCCAACTCCGTGTGAGTGAGCAGCAGATGTCTTATGCAATGATCCATATCTTCTTCTAGGGGTGTTTTTAATGTATGCTTTCTCTCCCCATACTCAAACCGAATGGTATTTTGCAAATTCTGACACAACTACAAAAACACTGCTAGACAGACTGCCACGCCTTTGCCTCCCCAGAGCTAGGGGAAACTACTCAGACATGCTGTCTGAGCACATACAATTACACTGAGAGGGGTCTTCAATTGTTCTTCTTGTCCAATATCAAGTCCAGAAGCTGGCAAAAACAACAACTGGCTACGCCAGTAGAAATCATGGAAAAGTATCCTATCGTTAACCGACCAAACTACCCTGAACCAGAAATATGCCTCTGCCAGACTTAAGGCGTGACCGGAGAAAAAATGCTGCGGCTTTTCCAGGTCTTTGCTTTTGACTGCTGGTCTATAAGTTCTGTACGGTTGTCAAGTATACTTGGATCACTTCTTCCCTGACATAATTCCTCAAAAGCCACCCCTGCGCACATCTTTTATCTTGGCTTCTTTAACAACTCCTGGGTATCAAGAAAGGTACTGATACTCACTGCGTGCTCCACGAAACAGATCAGATGCCCATTTTCTTCTGCACAAACAATCCTTCCGGAGAAAGTTGTGCGGGCTGACCTTCTTCTTGCTAGCAGAAGTGATATATGGACTCATCAGTAGGTTCTGCAAGTGCTCCAAGATTTCCCTGCGTCTCAACAGCTTTTGGTTGCCATACGATCTCTGAATCTATCAATTTGAAAGTTGTGTCACGCCCAATCAGTGGCAGCGACAAATCTTATGACAGAGCAGTTAGTTGGTTGACAGTTGAGAGTTTCTGTGTGTCTTGTTTAAGAAAGTTGGACGTGCCAGTCTTATTGATAACCTTTATCTTCTAGTTTAAATTTTTTGGTAATCAATCGACAACATGTGAGCATTTTAAGCGGTACCATAGAAGGGATCCTCAAGAGACCCTGTACTGTGCAAGTTATCTGATTATATTTGTTTGCCTAGTCATATAAAGTGTAACACGATGAGACCGAGAATGTCTGAGTAAACGGTCCCAGCGCCAGGAAGGGACAATGGTGTGGCAGCCAACCAAAGATGAGAAGCAGAGATAGACACACGAGTACGAGCAGAGAGCGCACAGGCGTGGATGTACAGAACTGGTAGAAGCATTAGGGTTTAGGGACTATTGCGAAGCAAACAACTCACTCCTCTGATGGATTACTTTTCCACCTTCGAGGTTTTTCTTGGTCCGAAGGCTCCCCAAATATAATTAGTTGATGTGCTGAGTCTTATACTTTGCAGTGACGGTGATTTGATCTGACAGTTTGAGCTCACTTTGCACGAACATACCTTTTGGGGGGGTTGGAGAGAACTTGACAATTTGACACCACATGACACTCATCATTCCAGTAAAATTATGAGGACTTACCACACATATTTTGGTGTACCTTTGGGAATTGCTCCTGGCTGGTGGGGTGACAGAAGAAGAAAATAAAAGCCTACGTTAGTATCTCTCTATCTTCGCTTGGGCATTTCCAGCAATCTCAGCCGTGCACTTTCTCGCCTTCGCTTTTCTTGCCACAACTTTCTGGTCCAAAGAATGCATCATGACAGGAATAGAAGGTGCCTTGTGAGCTCAGAATTTGTGCAAAAAGTGACTGGCACACTGTTCAGGATGAGGAACATATTATGCTGGACTGTCCGCTAGAACATCTGGTCAACTTCTGCACCCATCACCAGCTTGTTTTCCCACCTCAGTGCGTATGCGGATAGCCCAACTCGTTTGAGGATCTTTTTGAACCAACCAGGTGTGTCTAGTGTCGCCTCTTTTGTGGCTGAGTGCCTAGCCCTTTTCCCTCGATTTTTTCTTGTGCCTATTTGGGTTTGATTTCAGGCTTTTCCCAAGCTTCCGCTCAGATGCCCCCCACAGGCATTATTATCTCCGGTTACCCCCTTTGTAAAATTTGTACACCTTTTGACCGGAGCAACATGGCAGGAGCAACAGAGACAGAAATTTCTTGCTTGTTTACAACGCGCACGAAGAAAAAATACGTTAATATTTTATATTTTACAGTCCAAATCTCCATGCATAGCAACCCTCAGCGTGGCAGCCTAGAGCAGGAACGCTGAACAACTCCGTCGTCTATGATGCTGTACAAAAAAGTCAACAATCGTCTTCTATAACTGTTTAAAAAGCTTCCTACTATTACTTGTATGCAGGGTGCAAAACCTGCCTTACAATTTGAAGTTGGAATTAAAAACTTGGCCTGATACTAGCCTAAAAAATCATTGTCATTCAGGCCTTCCATGGAGGTCACTTGCATGGTATTTCTGCAGGAGGGCACTAGCAAATGCTTCCTACCACGATCACTGTTTGATATATCCAGGACATTGTAGGTGCTGCTATTCAAGATGTTGGACGCCAGACGGCTAGCAGGGGAAGGAGCACCAGATTTCAAATCGGACCTGCCGAACGACCTTGACTGCCTGTAGGTACTTCCTCCCAAGCTAGCATCATTGCTGTTCAAATCAGCATTTAACTGTGCCACATAATTGTGCACTAACGAGGAAGGATGGGCACGGGCAAGATAGCACTCTTGCGTCTGCAGTGGCAAAGCAGCAACAACATTGACTGTCAAATCACTGCAAACTGATATGGCCAAGTTGTCGCCTTGCTCCAGCCAAATCAGCTTATACATAATTTAAAGCTGATTAACTGAAGCTAAAGTCAAAGTGACGTAATTAACACGGTTTTGAAATTTGCCTTTCATACGCCTACAACGTGCACATACCTGTTACAACCCCTATCCTTGCTGCTAAAAGTGATAAATACAGGTTTTTTACTTGCCTACTCTCACCTGCTGGGTACCTTCGTCCTCCAGTCGCTCAATACATGTGCTAGAAAGGATCAACTTCCTGCTGAACAGCGATGTATGCGTACCCTGGTGTCTCTGTGTGTGAATATAAGTGCAGGAGGTCTGTTGCTTGCTTGCGATGCAGGTTAATTGTATGTATGTCTGTCTGTGTGTGCTGTCTGTGTGTGTGCCCTAAAGAAGGCGCTTGCAAATTAAAAGAGTAATACCAAATGTTTTTAAACATGTTATAAGTATTAAAAGTATTAAACTATTAAGCATCCCCGCACTGACCCCGGAATTATACATAATCAAGCATGGGTAACTAGGGTGTATGATTTTTGCCAGGAAGGCTCGACGAGCGTCGTCAAGGGCAAGGCTTGTCAATATAGGCCCTAGTTGGTGCATTACGGTTAGAAAACTACTTTCTGAAACTTGCGCGGATTGAGCCGAATTTTTTTCTGGAGTTTACTTATAATCAGATCCACCATTCCTGTTTGATATAATGAACCTGCACGCTTTTACACTTTTAAGTAGTCAGGAGCCTTAGTTAGACACATTTAAGCACCCCTGCACACTTACTTTGCGGCAGGAGGTGCCCAGGTGGGCAGGCAGTGATATTTGAATTCATAGCCTTTGAAAATCTCAGCTGTTGCTACCCCCCACGGCCCATCTCCAGCATTCCAGACCATAATACTTGACAGGGCATGCCCTGGGAGCATACTGAAGGACTCCCGACACCCAGGTGGTGGCCAGAAAGCATGTTTCCAGGGTTCTATTCCGGCTCGTGTCCACCGAACTGCTGGAGGGGGATTTTTACACTTGTGCCCAATACCAAGTATAAAAAGGATCCTTTTTATGCTTGTGCCTTAGATAGTTGGCAGCTTAGTTTTAAGATGGGAAATAAGTACGAGAAAGGGAGCTGCAGCAAAAGTCGCCCCCTTAAGCGCCCGCAGCCCAGCCCCCGCCCGCGGCCCTGCCCCCCGCGGCCGCCCTGCGGCAGGAGGAAGAGCAGCAGCAGCAAAAAAAAAAAAAAAATATATATATATATCTGGGCCGTTGACACCCATACCTGCCAACAAAAACTGAGCTTGCCACACAAAAAGGGGCAGGAGAAACAGACACTCTGGAACCACACAAAACAGGAAGGAACAGGCCAAGGGCAGC
>Ga0307968_1002384_pt1 | contig 15632 bp, 16 predicted proteins | sample OrgLakmetagen650_FD_201834 | JGI IMG/M metagenome (GOLD analysis project Ga0307968, IMG submission 201834) | Saline water microbial communities from Organic Lake, Antarctica - #650 | ecosystem: Environmental > Aquatic > Non-marine Saline and Alkaline > Saline | place: Antarctica: Organic Lake... | reverse complement strand
GGGGTGCTTTAAAATATTACTGGACCACTTTCACAGATACTAAATGATTTTTGGGATTCCTCAGCTCAAGCCCGTTCGATTGGCGCCCTTGTTGGGTGATTTGATTAAAGGGGGGGGCTAGGTGCCTGGTCATAGAAATGCATAGAATGCCCCCAAGTAGGCCGCGGGGGTGTTTTCAGGCAAATTACCAGCAATCAATTCCAAACTTGCAGTTTACGCATTGCATTATGCATAAGCATGAATAAAATAAAAAAGTGCTTTGGCAAAGGTTTTGGCTGGGTTTGTGCACTAAACAGGTGGTCAGTGCAAGAGCGTGCGCAAACCGTTTTTTGCCCTACAACTCTTCAGGTATAAAGTAATTGACATGGATCATTGTAGGGCCGATATGTATGAGTCTGCACATGTATATTGTATGTTCAATGAAGTTTATGAGTCTGCACATGTATATTGTAAGTTCAATAAATTTTGTTGTCTTGAACAATGCAGGGTCCGGAAGAGGCGAATGGCGTGGCAGGATCAGTAAACGCAGCACTGCTTCGAACAGGCAGGTCCAATCTCAGTAGCCCAAATCTCAGTAGTCCTAGGGTAGGAAAGTGATAGCAAAGCTGAAACGCACTAACTAGATGGCTAGTCTGTGCAAGTCAAAAGTTTCTAAGTAGGGCTGGCCATAGCCATATGTATACGGTGTGTATACGGTATTTTACGGTCATATACGGTGTATATATATACACGGTTCTGGCCAACCCTACTTCTCAATTAAGAAGAGAGGCTTGAGTTTATGTGTTTGCTAGAGGTCTGAGGTTGCGTGTTCTCTTTCCCAGTTGACAACCCAGACACATGACGCTTGTGAATCTCGTTGCCGTGATTTTTGCACGCGTCAAGGAATATGGCTGCAACCACACCGCCTGCCGGAGTGTCAATCTGGTCGTCTGCTGTCTTATACCCACCCATGTTTTCATGTTTTTCATGTTTTCATGCATACAATTACATACTTCAGTCTTTTGTGTGACCCTCCTGATCCTCGTTTTTCCGCTTCTCTGTGCTGGAGGTGCTTCACAGCGCTCGGTAACAAAATGGCTCCTTTCTCTTAATCAATGTGGGGAATGGTTGCCACTGCTTACATTGTTCTTTTGTAATTTGTCTGAGTGTGACCGTGCATGAGCTTATTGCTGGCAGCCCTACCGTCTGCTGCCAACTCCACTCCTATGTGTTGCTATTGCTATGCACGAGCTGACAGACACCCTTCAAATGCCATCACGTGTCTGCGCATGAAACTGGTAGATTAGAACTCACAGACACAAGCGCACAATCACATACAAGCATGAACGCACTACACATACTCAAACTCATGTGCGTGACTGCGCATGAAATTGGTAGTTTCAAACTTACAGGCACAAGCGCACAATCACAGACAAGCATGAAGGCACTACACATACTTGAACTGATGTGCGTGACTGCGCATGAAATTGGCAGAAACCAATGTGCTGAGAAATTTCTTACAGCGTAACCGTATAACATACACCGTATTGTATATAACGCGTATTTACCGTGTTGAGCGTCTCTAACGTCCGTATGAAACGTCCCTGCGTAAGTGTGACCGTGCATGAAATTGGCAGATGAGCATGTGTGACCGTGCAAGTGTTATGTGTGGCCGTGTAAGCATTATGTATTATGTGTGACCGTGCAAGTGTTCAATGGTCTCGTAACATTCTGGAATTTTGGGATGTGCCCTTGAGTCAACTTATGCCCTCACACCTCTGGCTTTCAGGTGTCAAGCACTCAATCGCGCACACACACACACACAAACACACACACACACTCACACACATACATACACCATTTTGTTGTCATGAGGCTGGCAGGCGCCCATAGACGGGCAGGCACCTAGGCACCACCTCATTGCTCACGTGTCAGGTTAATCGCTGGCATGTTCCTCTCAGGTGCCACATCCGTTTCTGGGCAAGCAGCAGACAGTTCAAGGCAGCAGGTTGGTGTTGGTGCTGCCTCTTTAACCTTGCACAAGATTTTTAGGTTGGTGTGGGTGCTGCTTCTTTAATCTTGCACGAGGATTTTAGGCTGGTGTGGGTGCTTCCTCTTTAATCTTGCATGATATTTTTAGGTTGGTGTGGGTGCTGCTTCTTTAATCTTGCACAAGATTTTTAGTTTGGTGTTGGTGCTGCCTCTTAATTTTGCACGAGATTTTTAGGCTGATGTGGGTGCTGCTTCTTTAATCTTGCACGAGATTTTTAGGCTGTGTGGGTGCTGCCTCTTTAATCTTGCACGAGATTTTTAGGCTGTGTGGGTGCTGCCTCTTTAACCTTGCGAGATACTTGTGTGAAGTACTCTGACGAGAGGTGCGGAAAAAGGTGGAACGAGGTACTGCTTTTAACGTATGCAGCAGGTTGGTTGGTGGTTTTATCACCAGGGGGTGCTTGTGCACTTTAGTGTGTGTGTTTGTATTGGTGGTGTTATCACCAGGGGGTGCTCGTGCACTTTACTCTGCTGCACACTCGCGTGCTGTAAATGTAAATAGTTCAAATTTTGCACCGCACTTGATGACAAGTTTGGCACACACAGCACATGATGACAAGTTTGGCACAGCACTACATGACAAGTTTGGCACAGCACTCGATGACAAATGTTACACAGTTTAAAGTTTTACACAGTTTTGATTACAAGTTTTGCACAGTTTTGCACCGCACTTGATGCCAAGTTTGGCACAGCACTTGATGACAAGTTTGGCACAGCACTTGATGACAAGTTTGGCACACACAGCACTTGATAACAAGTTTGGCACAGCACTCGATGACAAGTGTTACACAGTTTTGAGTTTTACACTGTTTTGATTACGAGTTTTGCACAGTTTTGCACAGCACTTATTGACAAGTTTGGCAGCCCTTTGTGTTGTGATGTTCTTCCCCCTCAGGCCTCGCATCTATGTAACAGCAGCAGATCCGTAAGCAGGCACACCCTCAATGTACTGTGCCGTGACTCTTAATATTGGCAAATATTGTCCTCAGCACATTCCATGAAAAGGAGGCCTGGTGGATGGACATGCACCACCCCTGCCAGAGGAAATCAGGAAACCAGTTTTTGGACCAACAACTGTGTCAAGGGTTACAAGGGTTGCAAGGGTTACAGGATGGCCTACAGCCCGAGTCTCTGGCTGATGGCAATTGGCTGGTAAAACAAAATCAACTAGTGTCGAAAATTGAAATTAAACTGTGTCAAACACTGCGCTACCATAGAAATCTGTTTCACTGTGTCAAATGCTGCGCAAAATTCCCTGATCACTGTGTCGGAACACTGCGCAATTTATTTCTAGTTTTCAACTGTGTCAGACACTGCACAAATCATTTTCTTTCTACTGTGTCAGACACTGCACAATTATTTCCTGTTCTGCTGTGTCAAACAATGCGCGATCAATTCCTGTTCCACTGTGTCAAATTCTGCGCAACTACTTACTGTTCTACTGTGTCAAACACTGCGCGATCAATTTCTGTTCCACTGTGTCGGAACACTGCGCAACTAATTTCTAAATTGTAACTGTGTCAGACACTGCACGATCATTTTCTTTCTACTGTGTCAGACACTGCACAATTATTTCCTGTTCTACTGTGTCAAACACTGCGCAATCAATTCCTGTTCCACTGTGTCAAATGCTGCGCAACTATTTACTGTTCTACTGTGTCAAACACTGCGCGATCAATTTCTGTTCCACTGTGTCAAATGCTGCGCAACTATTTACTGTTCTGCTGTGTCAAACACTGCGCGACCATTTGTTTGCTGCTCTGGCAGCCACGCAATCCTGCACATGACATCTCGTGCGTGTGCATAGCCATCAGGCTACCTACAAACTGTAAACCCTGTAATTCCCTGCCATCTTTCTCGGTCATCAATCTCGGTTACCAAACCACCATGGAAGGCCTCTGTCCTACCATCAATAGTGACACGGCACAAACTCTAACAGAGCAGCACTGGCTTGCATGCACATCATCTGCGTATGTATTAGTTCTTCTTCCTCTGTAACTGGGAAATGCACATTTCTTTTTCAATGCCGATAGGCCACCATCAAGGTATAAGCGCTGGTAGCAAGCACACACACACATACACACACACAAAACAAACAAACAAAGCAGTGGGCACGAAGCATTGTGCTTTTTCTGTCAACCTGAACCCATATCTATTCTTGTTTTTCCTCCTGTGAAATGGCAGGCACGAAAGAAGCCCATGCGCACGTGCGTGCGCGCACACACACACACATACATACACAAATACTCATATGCCATTCCATGAACCTGCACCCAAGCACACGCACACACTCCTCTTTTGCCTTTTTTTGTCTGCTTGCAGTCGATAGGCCACGATCGCTTCAAGGTGGTGGTTGCAGACGGAGGAGGGGGAACTGGTGCCTCCCCCCGAGGTGGCGATGATGAAGGCAAGTACACGCGGCGTGCATCGAGATTGAGGCGCCTTCTGCAGCGCTTTGTGCCATCTTTCTTTGCACCTGGACTACCGGTCGTTAACAGGTGTGTGGGTGTGGGTGTGGGTGTGGGTGTGTGCGTGTGCGTGTGCGTGTATGTGTTATGGACTACCGGTTGTTAATTGGTGTGTGGGTGTGGGTGTGGGTGTGGGTGTGGGTGTGGGTGTGGGTGTGGGTGTGGGTGTGGGTGTGGGTGTGGGTGTGGGTGTGTGCGTGTGCGTTTATGTGTTATGGACTACCGGTTGTTAATTGGTGTGTGGGTGTGGGTGTGGGTGTGGGTGTGGGTGTGGGTGTGGGTGTGGGTGTGGGTGTGGGTGTGGGTGTGGGTGTGGGTGTGTGCGTGTGCGTGTGCGTGTATGTGTTATGGACTACCGGTTGTTAATTGGTGTGTGGGTGTGGGTGTGGGTGTGTGCGTGTGCGTTTATGTGTTATGGACTATCTAGGAATCAGATCGAGAGTTTTTGTACTGGTCATGTAAGCTGTGAGAAGGCCACTTTTTGTAATGCTGGGAAATGCTTGGAAATGCTTGGAAGCGCTTGGAAATGCAAGAGGCGATGCACATAGGCCTCATTAGGTCTTAGTACCGTAAAACCCTCCCACCGTAAAACGAAACGGAAGTCTTGGTATGGTAGAGAATTTGATCCAACGCACTTTAGACCCACATTAATAGAATCAGACACACATTTGGGTCCTGAATGAAAATGGTTGACGACCTAAATAGCCAACTTAATGCTAATCTAATTTTTGTTTGTGCTTTGATTGATTATGCCAGAGGGGATTATCTGAGGCCAATTTCAGTATGCCATCCAGATGTTCCTACAGATGTTCCTACTGGTGTTCCTACGGGTGTTCCTACGGGTGTTCCTACGGGTGTTCCTACGGATGTTCCTACTGGTGTTCCTACGGGTGTTCCTACGGGTGTTCCTACAGGTGTTCCTACGGGTGTTCCTACGGGTGCTGCTCCTGGTATCTTTTGAGCTCAGCACTGTTGTGTCGATTTTAAAGCAGCTGAGTCTGAAAGATGCCAGTCAGGGAGCACATGTCTAATTGGTTTCGGCGTGAACCCCGCCTTTTGCTGCCAAATGTTTATTACAGACCACGCACTGCACCAAACTCATGTGATTTTCTGTATAATGGAGTCCCTACAGTATACAAAATTTAAATGATGATTTGTGTGATAGAGCCAAGTCATTGGTGAGATACAAATTAGTACACCATTCCCCATGGAAAGCACCCATATAGGGTAAAAGTGCCCGACTTGTACGTTTAGCCCTGTCAGTTTGTAAGCAGTGCGACTTAGCAAAATCTGAGCACATTCATCGATAGTTTTTAATGTCGGCTTCTCTTTGTTGCTAATTTGGCTCCCATTTGAAGAAGTGGCGTGCAAGTGGTTGCCCCTCGAATGCAGCGAAGCTATATCTTTTTGCTCAGGTGATCTATCTGCTCTCATGCAATCAAAGTACAATGTACAACCCAAACATAGACTAGGGTGCTTTAGCTCACAACTCACTGACCTCAAACAAACTTCAACATCAGCTTTACTTGTGGAGGCTTGTCTGGCGCTAGTCCCATTTAAACACGGGCCTTGCTATCACTGCCAGCATGGTGGGGAATTGTCTGGTGCAGGCAGCTTCGTAGCTCCCTCCCTTAAACATGCTGGCTCCCTTAAACATGCTGGCTCCCTTAAACATGCTCCCTCCCTTAAACATGCTGGCTCCCTTAAACATTCAGGCTCCCTTAAACATGCTCCCTTAAACATGCTCCCTTAAGCATGCAGGCTCCCTTAAACATGCTCCCTTAAACATGCAGGCTCCCTTAAACATGCTCCCTCCCTTAAACATGCTGGCTGGCTTATCACTGCTAGCGGATTTTTCCCTATTTCTTCCTTTTGGAACCTTCCTTTGCCCTTTATGTCTCCCTGCTTCGACTTCTGCTTCCACTTTCAGGGATCTAGCATCTGGCCCGAGTATTGAGGGCGACAGAGGAGGAGGGTCAGAGCAAGTGACTCGGCTACAGAAGAGGCGGAAACCTAGGAGAGGGGTCTTATCATGGCAGAACGTATTGCCCGCACTCGCCATCTTGCTCTGTATGGGCACCATGTTCTGGTTCCTGCTCAGAGCCGCTCCGAACATCTCGTGATTCCCCACTTCTGCAAATTGGCATGCCGGGTATCATGTAAATGAGTAAGAGGAGACGATTATGCGGATCAGTGACGTCACCTTATAAAAGATTGGACTATGTGAATCGATTTTGCGGGGAAAACTTGAAAGGAAGTGGTGGAGGAAGTGGCAGGCCGTGCAGCATTCTGCTTTGTGTGTACACTCACATGTCTGGAGTAACAGCAGCTTTGCGCTCATTCCCTCGGCCAAACTGGGTCTCTTATCACCATCTGATTTTTCTGAACGTGATCTGGTTTTTATCTTTCTTGCGAATACTGTTTTTTAGTGTGAAAGAAAGTATTCAGGCAGCAAAAACCACTCCCCACGTTAATTAAGGGAAAGAATGCCAGTTTGGTATCAAGTACCGTAAAACTCCTGTACCAGCAGACAGAAAAGGTTCAGTCAGAGGAGAATCAAAGAGTACCATAAGGAGAAATAAAGTCGCAAAGATGTAGAGGGCGGATGGAACAAGAATCGTACCAAGAGGTGGCTCTTTCCACTTTGCTTGATTAAAGAGACAAATTTCACTCGTGCCTTCCAAATGCTGTGCTGGTTGCTCCCATCTACTCCACAAAAGCACCAAACAGTAAATAATGGGGGCGGGTTCCTTGCGGTGACTGATGCTACATGGCTGAGGCAGAGCAGATGCAGAATGGTAAGCAATGTGCGTGAAGCAGGTCAAGGAAGAACTACTGGTCGTGTGGCCTATTCATCCACCCTGGTGTGACCATCCTGTGACAGAGGTAAACTGAGGAGGGAAACTGGTAGCATCTGAGCAGAACCTCCAACTACCAGCAGAAACCATTCCCAGATAGACCGCCCAATCATAGATCTCAGGCAACTCAAGATTCACTTTCGCTGTCACGCCCAATTGTTGGCAGTGACGATTCGTGTGATTCGGTTAGTTGGTTTTTCATTTGATGTTTTTTTGCCTGGTCTCGTGCAATAAGCTGGCGAAGCGAGTTTATTGAAGATAGCATTTTCTGGTTATGATATTGCGGTATTCAATTAGCTCAGTAAACTACACAATGCTCAGCCAGATGGTTGAGTAAACTTCCCAGCCCTGGGGAGGAGAGGCGCGGCAGCCGACTAGAGTGTGTGTGGTATAGTATACGTGTCAGTGTGTCAAGTAAGTTGAATTTGAGAAGCAGGAGAGAAAGAGAGAGAGATTATCGATCAGGAGAATTGCAGTCTGTAGTGCAGTTCCCAGCCTTTGCTCGAGAGAGACTTGACCCTGGCTCTAAACCATCTCGAAGGTCTGACATTCACTGCAAGGAGTGATCACAAAGCCTCTAAATCAGCTTATTGATGCAGAGGAAGACAAGGGTCTCTGCACTATTGTTCTTGCCTCAAGGAGCCTCTGCGTTACTCTGCACATCACTTAAGGCATCCTCTTGGGTGTGTGTGGCACCAGCTACGATGCATGTGCACACTCTGGAGCCTTTCAGAAATCTGGGTCGTGCTGGTAAGAGAACAGACAGCTTGCCTCCAGGGGTTTGTATCCACTGCCCTTTTCTTTTACAGTGATGGTCAGCCATCAGTTCTACCCCATAATAAAAAAACATATACTAAGAAATAGGTAAGCAAGATAAGATCAACCCAGGAATGGTGGGGACTGCCTCTCCTTTGACAAATGCCCCTCTCTTCTGCGGTGGTCAAGGCAAGGAATGCTGCATGTCGTAGCCACGTGACTCTTTGCTTAGGATCTCCAGGAGTTGTCTTGCAGGAGACCTTATTTTGTTTCACATACATTCCGACAGCAGTTTGTGCAGCAGCGTGTACACCAGTCTCTCTCTCTCTCTCTCTCTCTCTCTCTCTCTCTCTCTCTCTCTCTCTCTCAACGCTTTTTACTTTTTGCTCACTTAGGGCCTGAGACTCTTTGTGTTTCTCTACTTTGTCTGACACGGTGATATGCTGTATGACTCAATCCATAACGGTGCTCTTTCCTAATCAATGCCGGAAGTATTTACACCATGGTTTTTACTATTTTACAATTCATTTGATCAGATAAGCAGGTAATGCAGGATAATTGTACTGCTTATATATGCTTATATGTAACAGAAATTTTGTTTGTGTCCTGCACCACCTCTCATCAGGGGCCGGTTGCAGGCCAAGCCTGCAACCCTCCTGATCCCTATTGATCTTTTTTATTTTCTTTGGTACTAAGTGGCTTCTTTTTCCTTAATTGCTGTGGGGAGTGTTTTTTCACTCTCTGTGTGTATTCTCTTTTTTCCCTTTTGCACCACCCATACAGATCCACACAACCACCATTTTTCAATTGATGTGCGACATTGGGACATGTTTAACCACAGGGGGAGATATGCAGCCCATTAAGGGATGCTTTTTACATGCTCCCTGCACATGGCTCCCAAAACAGGCTACACTCAAGCTAGGCATCAAAATATAGAACAATTTTGTCTTAATTGACGGCCTCCATAGCTTTTCCCTATTAAATGTTGCAAGCCATGAGCCTATATCTGATGTCATGTGCACTCTGTTTACTATGCCCTCAAATTTGTCCACTTGTTGCAAGTTTGAAACGATCCCAACTTGGCTCGTATCCACAAAAGCCTCAACCAGCAACAACAGTAAAAATCTAGCAAGCCAGAAGCAATCATAGTTATTTCAATTAATATGCACCAAAATGCCCTGATCTGCCAAGCATGCAAGCTGCTGTGCGCAGCGAGCGAACGGCCACGCATGAACCAGGTGCCTCACTTTATAATTCTCCCACGCTGTTGCAGCAGTGAAGTTTCAGGGTGAAACTTTGGTTTATGGCTTACTTAAAGTGCTGCAGGTCAAAAAGCGCAACACTCCACAGCACGTTCAGCGTGAGTAAAGAAAAGAAAAACTACGCAGGCAGTGAAAGCCACTTCCCACATTAATTAAGGAAAAGGAGCCACTTTGGTACCGAGTACCGTAAAGCTCCTCCACCGCAAAATGGAAAGGGAAAATCAATGGGAATCAGAAGGGTTGCAGGCTTGGCCTGAAACCGGCTCCTGATGAGAGTTGATAACAGTACTGGAAAGGGCACGTCTGGTATGGACAAGTTTAGCAGCGAAGTTCACAGAATGCACATGGAGCTTGGAGGCAAGCTTGGAGGCAAGCTTCTAAACTCTTTGAGAGTCAAGACCCAGTTCCTTGAAAGGCTTCAGAGTATGAGTGTTGTAGATGGTGCCGCCCACATCCAAAAGGATGATGTGGAGAGTAATGGAGGCTCCTTACAGAATGTTGCAAAGGTCTTTGTGCTGTTCCTTTGCGGCGTTCATCTGGTTCTGAGGTCTGGTGTCCTCACAGTACTTGATCTCGACGAGGTGGATGTCACGCTGAGGTTTGCTGAGGTCTTTGGGTCGATGCTGTCTGGGGTTGGTGGCTCTGCAAGTGGCTGGCGGTGCTGCTGGGGTGCTCCCAGTCTCCCTCAGTTGCCCCCTGCCACTCCGAAGAACCCACCCCCCTGCAGTAGTTTGTTGTTTTCGTGTCTTTGCAGAGTTTGGAGTAACCAACACAATATCTGGGCGGCTGGAGGTAAATCTGTCTTTATCTGAAAAGCGGGGTGGAAGAGCCATTTGAAAACAATTCTACTTTCAGCTGTTTCAGGAATCTGGAGCGAGTTTTGGTATGGTCGTCCGTTCGTTGCTGCCTATGTCCTTGGAGACAATGCATGATCCTAAAAAGCCTGCTTTGTTGACAGCCTTTAAGATCATGCGGCATGCTAAGTTGTGTCTTTTGGTGATCATGTTCCTTATTTGCGTGTGTTGGCACCCAGAAAGGATGTGTAGGGCACTGTCTAATTGTGGGCAGAGGGGGCAGGTTTAAATTGTTATGAGTTTGAACAATACCGCATTTTTTTGATTATATAGGGTGCCTGTTCTGTATTTCATGATGATACATTTGGTCTTAAAGGGGACACCGGATGATGTTAGGTAAGCATTGCTAGTGGCTCCATTGGCAGTGCCGTCCTTTATGAGGGTCTGGTAGCACGCATGGTAGTTCGCTTCAGTTTTGGCATTTCCCAGTTTATGGAGAAGATGCATGTGTGCTTGAAGGGCGTCACGGTGGTTTGGTAGGTACCAAAGCTTTCGGGGAGGAAAATGGGCCATGTTTGTTGTATGGGTATGATTTGGAAGTGTTTACACTGTGGCGTTACTATTCTTTTACTTTTCTGCTGTCAGGCTGTCAGGCAAGTTACTGCCACACATAAGACAATGGATTGCCATAGCTAGCAACATTTTTCGTGTCTCTCTTGCTGCCTTCCGCCTGCGACAAACACAGTAAACACTTGTATATCGTATCGACACATGTTGATAACAACGGTTTTCCTCACCCCTAAGGTTATAGTCTACATAAACCAGACAGTTTGATACTGACAGATAAAAACTTAGCAACACGAGTAACCGGGACTGGCTGGACAACCTCCTCGAAAATTATAAGTGGTAGCAATCTCCCTCGCCTAATAGACAGGGCCTCCTTACTGACATCAAAAAGAATGTGGCTTTAACAACTCAGGCAAATTTTCATCTGTGATCCAATCTAAGCAACCATGCCTCCCTTTCCTTATTGGAGACATGATTGCCACCTACCACATAGATGACAGGAGCAGCGAGACAGAGTAAAAAGCAGGTAAAAAGCACAAGTCCTTGTTGTCAGATCTGTCCTTTGCGCCCCTAGGCAAACAGGATCCCTTGCTTCCAAGGCCTTGGATACACACAATCTGCACCTCATACAGCAACACAGGTAACAATCGCCACACACAAACTTGATGAAATCCTCATACCCACAGCCACTGCCAAAAATTTTGAATGAAGGCTTCACAAAGAATTACGAATGGCTCAGCGACCACCTTCCCCACTTTGCTAATATACCAATATATGATCTAAGATTACACATCCAGACTCTCGATAAAGAGGAGACAAAAAACAGAGTTGGAAATGGTGAATGTTGAAGGACCAAAAATCACTTCATCTCTCCATCAATGACCCCGCGAACATTTCACATAAGCAGTGACAGACCTACGTCAGTGCTGCCTAAAACTTACCCTCTCTACCTGCGCAACACAGACAGCTGCGAAAAGAAAAGTAATGTTTTCCCCCAAAACAGACGAGATGCCAAAAAACGCTTGAAGCTTTTCAGTTCATGACAGAGGCAATCTTAGCACCATTCTAGAAGCGAGTGGTGAGGACAAATTAATGAGTCTTCTGTTCTGTGTGCAAATTTCCTTGTCACTGTCACCACTTGGATGCACGATGTAGATGTAAGGTCGTCAGTATGAGCAAGCAAGGACATGTCAAACACCTGTTGCCATGAGATTACAATCCATTCACAACACATGCAGGATTCACATCTTTGATCTACAGTATGCTTCTGAGGAGAGGATGTGTCGTGCCTGCCTGCCTGTTGGCTGCTGAGGTGCCTGGCATTTTCCACCTTCTGAGCTGCGCCGTGTGTCTTTCGAGGAAGTGCGGCTCTACGTCAGGGGGAACTTTGCTCCTCTTGCCCTGGCTCTCTCAGATCTCAGACCCCAGGGGCTGCTGCCGGATTCAGGCAGGTAAAACTTACTAGAGTCACACATCTATGCAGAGCTAATTTGTGCCTATCAGAACTCCTTTGATGACGCCTCAAATACACACGTCGTCCTGTCACTTTTGCAGTGCTTCAGATCGCCCACCCGGAAAAAAAGGTTGCAGGATACCCAGAGGAGGGGGGGTACATACTCCGGAGTGCTGAATCCAGTAGTATAGGAGTATAGGGCTACTAACTTATACTAATGCATCAAGGCAAAGGAGGGGACAACTCACAGCCGTGCACAACCTAAATGTTCCCTGATTTTCTTGCATTGATATAGCAGGAGGAACTACATTTTTTAAGGGCAAGAAAGTAACCAGAGTATAGTTTTTTGGGCAATGCTGCTATCTGTGCGCGAGCGAACGGCCACGCAAACGAGGTGCCTCAACTTATAATTCTCCCACTGTTGCAATAGCGAAGTTTCAGGGGTGGAATTGTGGTTTATGGCCTACCTCAAAGTGCTGCAGCGCAACACTCCACAGCACGCACAGCGTGAGCAAAGGTTTACCTCTCTGAGTGAGTCTGAGAATATCTCAACTAGCTTGCACTTTGGGACCAGTTGGTAACTCTTTAAAGTTTTACATTAGCCATGCAAGCACTGTGCCAGCCTCGTTTGGCAGACGTAAATCCAGCCTTGCCGCGCGCCCACCCAAGACAGAGCAAAGCGCTCGGGCGTCGCTGTGTGTTCACACACGAACCTCCAGCACAAGGAGTGGAGTTTCAAGCGAGGGAGCACTCCGTGGTGCGCAGGCAAAAGGTGCGGGATGAGGAGGTGGTGCCGTGATAGGTGTCGAGTTTTAAGCCAGGGTGAAGCTCAGTGTCAAGTCCTGACTGCCGACCGCTTCGCTCCCTCTCGCCATACGCGCAGAGGAAGCCCTCCTTATCCTCCTCAACCCCTGCTTTCTCGGGAGAGAAAGCCACGCTCGCCAGTACGGTCAATGGCGTCCTCGAGCTAGTGGAGGGGACAGGTGCGGAATCCGGCTAGCCAGACATGATTGGATTCCAATTAGGAAGTCCAGGATCATTGCATGGCGGTTAAGGCCTGCGCAAAGGCCAGACACCTGTGTTTGGGTCAACCCTTGAACCATGAGGAAGGGTCAACCCCTAGCACTTTCCTCTACTCTCTCACACACACACACACACACACACACACACACACACACACAACATACACACACGCGCACACACACACACGCACACATACACACGCACATACATTCACACTCTCTCTCACACACACACACACACACACACACACACACACGCGCACACACACACACACACACACACACACACACACACACACATACACGTGCATGTATGCACATACTTGCAAACACAAGCCAACGCACGCACGCACACACAGATGGTGGAGCCAGCATGACGAAGCGTAAGCGTGTGGAAGCGGATGAGCTGTTAGACAGGCTGGAAGAGCTTGGTGCCAAGCAACACCCCAGGCCGCTGGCAAACGAGCTGCTTTGGGGCAACTACAACGTGGTGAGTTACTCACTTCCCTCTCCTTCTCACTTTCTCCTCTCTGGTGGAACGTGCATCAAATTAGCGACGCCTGACATGTTGCATCGCATGAGCCGCGATTTTATTGGATGCACCTCCCTGTGTGCTGCATGTCTGCAGGTGTACACATCAACCAGCAGAAGCCAAGAGAAGCGGTCACGTGAGTTGATGTGCAAATTTACTGTTCATTTGATAATGTATTTCATGTTTGTCAGCTTGTGTGTGCTTGTCCAACAATCCAGCTCTGAGTCGTCACTTCCCCCTCTGCGGTATAGAAGCCATGTTGACAGTGGGCTTGCTCTCTGTGCGTGTGTGTGTTTCTGCAGCAAGTGGCGGTCGCTTCAGGAGCCGCCTTGGGCGCTCGTTGTTCCAGACCACTGGCCTGTTCCAAAGCGTCCTCAAGCCTGACATAGTTACAAACAAGGTAGTTACAATGGTAATTTGTGTGCGATGGGGAATGGATATGGGTGTGTTTGTGTGGTAATCCTACCTCCAATGATCGTGGGCTGTGTGAATCAACAGGTGTCAAAGGTCCTTCCAATTTAGTGTCCCAGTTTGGATTTGTTCTAAAAGGAATTACTTACTCCCTTCGGTGAGCAGGTTGCCTTCAAGCTGTTTGGCTTCATCCCGGGGGCCGTAGGCTTGAGGGGGAAGATTGAGCCTGTGGGCACAAATGGGGACACAGTGGTACGTGCACACACTTGGTTATTGCTCAGTTTAAACTATGGCACACAAAACTAATTGCGAGTGGCTTCCTCTCCCTCTGTAAGCCTCAAACCAGCAAGCCACGCAAAAAGCTATAGGGTCAAACAAAATGCAATGCTAATAAGGCACGGCCAAACGGAATGCAGCGCCACACAACATGTCATCTAGAACAGCAGCAACGCACCTAGGGGTTGCTGTGAGGGCAGGTGCTGCAAGGAAGGCCTCATCATTCGCCCTGTTCTCGTTCATTCATTTTTCACACCCCTCTTCTTCCCCGTGTCCTGTGCAGAAAGTGAACTTTGAGCCCCCTGTCCTGTCGTTCATGGACAACGTCAATGGAGGCCTGCACCTGCGCATCGGCAAGGAGTCTGACGTCACACTCACTACTACGTACCTGGACGAGCGTGTGCGTGTGGGCAAGGGCAGCAGGTACGCCGTTTTGCCTGACAGCTGCCCCAAAAATGCGCTTATGTTACCCAGTGCGCGTGTGATGTAGTGTTCCAGTTCGCGTAACAAACGGGCCTTGACACTTTTTTGTCACATTGTACAGCATGAAGCTCATCGACAGCGTCACAGTGTTAAGGCAGTGTAAACAGCAAGCACCGTCTGCCATGGTTGCACTTCCTCTGTGGAGGATACCAAGCCACGCCCTCCTCCTGATTCCATTAATGTGAATTTATATTTCCAACAGGGTTGTTCAGTTCAGGGTTTGGTCAAAAGTTTGAGTTTGTAAGCTTTCACAAATTTTAACGACCTCCAAAAAAAAATGCTGTTCGCGAGGTATTATAAGTTCGACGATTTTAAGGCCGCGGTCACACGTAAAAACTGTTCCTATTTTTTTTCTTCAAATTTTTCCTTAAAAAATTTCACTTATAGGAAAAAAATTAGCGGTCACACGTAAAATATTTTCGAATGACGAAAATATTTTCGCTCAGGGACCAAAATTATTTCCCAGCGGTCACACGCAAATTGAACAAAATATATATATTTTTTCAAATTTTAGCTCCCCAAATGTCGTATGCCGTGATTCTTGTTGCTTGGCTGGCCATGATGCCACAGCTAATGCCTAAACAGACTTCTGTGATTGGGCCATGTCAACACTTCTCCCAGCCGATGAGCACGATGAGCTGCTCAAAAGCTGGCTTGAACCACACAGTTGATGGCGCCCTCAGCTTCTCCCCCTCCTTCCTCTCTAGCATCTTCTTTCT
>Ga0307968_1002382_pt1 | contig 15637 bp, 16 predicted proteins | sample OrgLakmetagen650_FD_201834 | JGI IMG/M metagenome (GOLD analysis project Ga0307968, IMG submission 201834) | Saline water microbial communities from Organic Lake, Antarctica - #650 | ecosystem: Environmental > Aquatic > Non-marine Saline and Alkaline > Saline | place: Antarctica: Organic Lake... | reverse complement strand
ATATCACACACATACAACGATGCACACACACCTGGGCATGGGCGTTGCTTGGACACATGCATACACACGTGCTGGAACGCAATATCACACTCATACAACGCTGCACACACACCTGGGCATGGGCGTAGCTTGGACACATGCATACACACGTGCTGGCACGCAATATCACACACATACAACGATGCACACACACCTGGGCATGGGCGTTGCTTGGACACATGCATACACACGTGCTGGCACGCAATATCAAACTCATACAACGATGCACACACACCTGGGCATGGGCGTAGCTTGGACACATGCATACACACGTGCTGGCACGCAATAGAGTTTAGAGCTTGGACACATGTATACACACGTGCTGGCACGCAATATCACACACATACAACGATGCACACACACCTGGGCATGGGCAGAAGTCATGAGCCCAGTAAACAAGTCAACCCCACGGGCCGCCACATCCATCCAGCTCCATTTTAGAGATGGACCTCCCCTGTGTTTGAGGTTGTGTGTGATTGTGTGTGTATATGCATGCGTGCGTGCGTGTGCATGTGCGTGTGTATGTGTATGTGTGTGTGAGTGTGTGTGTGTGCGTGAGTGTGTGTTTGCTTGTGCACATGTACGTGCATATGCATGAGTGCTGTGTGTACGAAAGATGAGCTTGCTTGCACACACACACACATACACACATACACACATGTACACACATAAAAACACACATACACGCACACGCGCGCACATACACACACACACACACATAGGCAAACACCTGAATGAGGTAGTGCACACTGAAATTAGGTCAGGGACCACGTTGGGGTTTGGGTGGTCCCGGCAACCTTTACACTCACATGCCCCATAACACAAATACACACACACACACACACACACACCTGATCGACATGTGCACTCCCTTACATGCACCGTAATACAAACACGTACACACATAGATGCAAGCAAGGAAACACGTCAGGGTGTGGGTGGTCCCTGCAACCTGTACGCTCCCTCATATGCAACACACACACGCACGCACACACACACACCTGATCAACTAGTGCATCCCCTCATATGCACCATAACCATAACACAGACACCAAGCACACACACGCATGCACCTGATCTCAGAGGACTCTACACCCAAGGACATAACACATACACACATACCCCAAGCACACACACACACACACACACACACCTGATCAACTAGTGCATCCCCTCATAAGCACCACAACCACAACACAGACCCCAATCACACACACACACACACACGCACCTGATCTCAGAGGACTCTACACCCATGGACATAACACATACTCACATACCCCAAGCACACACACACACAAACACAAACACAAACACACCTGATTTCAGGGGACTCTACACCCAACGACATCAGGTCAGGAACCATGTCAGGGTGCTCCCGGGAAAGACTAGCCAGCAAATTTAGCATGTCGCCCAGCTCCTGCATACGTTCCATACGAGTAGGGTCGGCCTTAACCACATACAAACGCCAAAAATACACACAGACACACACATACAGCAAAAACATACACACTGACCAGCGCTGAAAAAGGACCTGGGGGGAGCTGCTGCTGAAGCATGACACACACAAACATATAAACACATGAGTACACACACACACACATGAGCACACACACACACACACATGAGCACACACACACACACATGAGCACACACACACACACACACACATGAGCACACACACACACACACACACTTCCTCACCAGCAATAGACGAGGATCTGAGGGAGCGCTGCTGCTGAAGCAGCTGCGGAGCGCCAGCAAGCAGTGCACCGCACGACCCAGAAGGAGCAGCTGGCCAAAGCTTTTAATGGTGCTGTTCACATCCCAGCGTACGAGCATCCATTGGTTGGGGTCGTAGTCAGGGAGGGCAGCCGGCCAGGGCAGCAGCTGGCCTTCGATGCCCTGTGGTTGCGTGTATGTATGTATGTATGTGCGTGAAAGAATGTGTATGAGTATGTGTGTGCGTTTGTTTGTATGTGTCAAGCATGTGTTTGCCTGGTGCACAAAACGTGCGTGAGCATTCACGGGTTGGGGTCGTGGCTTTTTTCGGCCAGGGCAGCAGCTGGCCTTCGATGCCCTGTGGTTGTATGTATGTATGCGCGTGAAAGAGTGTGTGTGTGAGTATGTGTGTGCGTTTGTGTGTGTGTCAAGCATGTGTTTGCCTGGTGCACAAAACGTGCGTGAGCATTCACGGGTTGGGGTTATGGTCAGGGAGGGGCAGGGCAGGGCAGAGGAGATTACACACATGCATGTACACATGCATGTACACAAGTGCACACACGCATTCACACACAATAACACAGCGGCATGCACATGCACATGCACCCACTCACCCACATATACACACAACACGCACTGCTGCATGCTTATTAGTGTTGATGTTAGTCAGCTTTGCACGAAAAGGAAACGAGAAGGTTTCGACCAATAGTGCATTTCAGCTTGCACTTATCAGCACACACATTTAATCACACACACACACAGATCATGAGCGGTTTGCAGGGAGTGCATCTTTTAATCTGTGTTTAAAATGCACACACAGGCAAAAGAGCAGAAGCGTTTTCATACAGAGTAGGCTCGCTATTATGTAGAGTGTGTAGCATTGGACAAAACAGTATTCACAGTTCCTTACATGGTACTGGAGCCACCCTCAAAAACATACGTACCGCAGGGAGTGCTAGGGCTTGTGAGATTGTGAGAAGCGGCTGCGTCCACACCACAATCGTCGCACGCACGCACACAGCAGACAGCAATACTGGAGCCACACTCAAAACATGCGTACCGCAGGGAGTGCTAGGGCTTGTGACAAAAACGGCTGCATCCACACCACAATCGTTGCACGCACGCACACAGCAGACAGCAATACTGGAGCCACACTCAAAACATGCGTACCGCAGGGAGTGCTAGGGCTCGTGAGATAAAGCGGCTGCGTCCACACAACAATTGTCGCACGCACACACACAGCAGACAGCAATACTGGAGCCACGCTCAAAACATACGTACCGCAGGGAGTGCTAGGGCTTGTGACAAAAGCGGCTGCGTCCACACCACAATTGTCGCACGCACACACACAGCAGACAGCAATACTGGAGCCACGCTCAAAACATGCGTACCGCAGGGAGTGCTAAGGTTGTGACCGAGGGTGCCTGTGCCCACATCGTACTTGTCGTGAGGATCACGGTGTCAGAGCTTACTGTCTGCAGGGTGGGGTCACTTGCGGGATGCAGGCACGTCAAAAGGGGGTACGCCTGCGCACGAACAAATGACACGTGCGTTGTGTAGGGACAGTGGGTTGGAGTGCTCACAGGACGGAGGCACGTCAAAAGGGGGTACGCCTGTGCACGAACAAATGACACGTGCGCTGTTTAGGGACAGTGGGTTGGTTTGCTCACAGGGGTGCAGGCACGTCAAAAGGGGGTACGCCTGTGCACGAACAAATGACACGTGCGCTATGTAGGGACAGTGGGTTTGTTTGCTCATAGGACGGAGGCACGTCAAAAGGGGGTACGCCGCGCACGAACAAATGACATGTGCGTTGTGTAGGGACAGTGGGTTGGAGTGCTCACAGGATGGGGGCACGTTGAAAGGGGGTACGCCGCGCACGAACAAATGACACGTGCGTTGTGTAAGGACAGTGGGTTGGTCAAAAGACACTGTGTGTAAGTGTCAAAAGCGCACGCATGTGTTGCTTTTTTGCCACAGGACGGAGGCACGTCAAAAGATGGTACGCCTGCATATTAAAAACAGCGCACACATCAGTAAATTGTGACAACTACGCCAGGGTGGAGTTGCTCATCATGGTCTAGAGGCACATCCAAAGAGGGTGCGCCTGCAAACAAAACGTGATGTTCACATCAGGCGTGAGTGGTATAAAGACAGGTGGAGGGTATGTCAAAAGAGGGTGCGCCTGCACTATAAGATACAGCGCACACATCAGGCGTGGGTGGTATAAAAACAGTCGGTTGCGTACAGGTGGAGGGTACGTCAAAGTGCAGGGCACGCCAAGAGAGTGCGGCAAAAAGAGAAGAAGAGAAAACGAGAAGAAGATAAGAGGAGAAGAAGAGAAGAAGAGAAGAAGAGAAGAAAAGGAGAAAAGGAGAAAAGGAGAAGAGAAGAAGACAAGAAAAGAAGAAGGAAGAAAAGAAGAAGAGAAGAAGAGAAGAAGAGAAGAGGAGAAGAGGAGAAGAAGAGAAGAGAAGAGGAGAAGAAGAGAAGAAAAGAAGAAGAGAAGAAGAGAAGAGAAGAGGAGAAGAAGAGAAGAGAAGAGGAGAGGAGAAGAAGAGAAGAAGAGAAGAAGAGAAATAGAGAAGAGTGTGGCAAGGTGGAGGCTACATAAATAGAGGCAACGTAAAAACAGGGTACTTCATGAGTGTATTGCATGCTTGTACCTGCTTTTAAAACACACACAGATGAAATAAATGTAACAGGCATGAAAGCTTGCTCCCCTCTTTCCTCACATAAACACACACACCCTGTAAAAAGCTTCGCATGCACACACACGCACACACAGAACCTACCTACAGGTCTTCCTATACATGTACCAGCACTGACTGCGAGTGTGCCCGGCCCAAACACCAATAGGCATGCACACCCACACACAATCATACACACACAATAATAACCGTGCACGGCTACACGCACACACACACACAAACACATACACGACCCACCTGTAGGTGTGTGTACGCAGCACTGACTGCAAGTGTGTCCTGCCCAAATACCAAAAGGCATGCACACCCACACACAATCATACAAAAACAATAATAACCATGCACGGCTACACGCACACACACGCACACACACATACACGACCCACCTGTGGGTGTGTGTACGCAGCACAAGCTGCGAGTGTGCCCGGCCCAAAACCAAAAGGCATGCACACCCACACACAATCATACAGACACAATGATGACCATGCACGGCTACACGCACGCACACACAAACACACACACACACACACGACCCACCTTTAGGTGTGTGTACGCAGCACTAGCTGCGAGTGTGCCCTGCCCAAACACCAATAGGCATGCACACCCACACACAACCATACACACACAATAATAACCATGCACGGCTACACGCACACACACAAACACATACACGACCCACCTGTAGGTGTGTGTATGCAGCACTAGCTGCGATGTGCCCTGCCCAAACACCAATAGGCATGCACACACATACACACAAAATAATAGCCATGCACGGCTACACACACACGCACACACACGACCCACCTGTAGGTGTGTGTACGCAGCACTAGCTGCGAGTGTGCCCTGCCCAAACACCCGTAAGAGTTGGAGGTAGGGTCGAGGCAGTGCGGGGAATAGGGTGCACGCATCCAGCAGCACAGCGCGCATGGGCGCAAGCAGCTGGCGGCTTTCATCCCACAGCTCTGTACACAGCTGTGCGTCATCTGTGTGTGTGCGTTTTATGTGTGTGTATGTGTGTGTATGTGTGGCTTTCATCCCACAGCTCTGAACACAGCTGTGCGTCATCTGTGTGTGTGCGTTTTGTGTGTGTGTATGTGTGTGTATGTGTGGCTTTCATCCCACAGCCCTGTACACAGCTGTGCGTCATCTGTGTGTGTGCATTTTGTGTGTATGTGTGTATATGTGTGAGTGCGTGTGAGTGTACGTGCGTGCGCGTGAGGGTATGTGCATGTGTGTGTGTACGTGTGTGCGCGTGAGTAGCATCTGCTAAAAGGCTGCAGAGCAAGATGCACCTGTAAGGAGCACCGTGCTCCCCACACAGCATGCACAACCCACGTACTCTCTGGATGCCCATACTGTATCTCAGACAAACGCCTCTCTCCTCTTATTTCTGTCATCAGACATAGGATTCACGCAACAACGTAACACAGCCATACGCCATACTCACCCCCATACACGCCAAAATCAATGCCATCACGCCCAAAACAATGCCATACGCCACATCAGTGCCATACAAGCCCAAATCAATGCCATACGCCATGCTCACCCCCATACACGCCCAAATCAATGCCATCACGCCCAAATCAATGCCATACGCCACATCAGTACCATACACGCCCAAATCAATGCCATACGCCATGCTCACCCCCATACACGCCCAAATCAATGAGCCGAGACTAGCTTAGCTGCACCACAATGCATGAAGTGTCTGTCCCTGTTCAGTAGCACGCCCAAATCAATGAGCCGAGACTAGTTTAGCTGCACCACAATGCGCAAAGCGTCTGTCCCTGTTCAGTAGCACACTCAAAACGATGGGCTAAACTAGCTTAGCTGCACCACGATGCGCAAAGTGTCTGTCCCTATTCAGTAGCACACTCAAAACGATGGGCTAAACTAGCCTGGCTGCAAACCGATGCGCAAAGTGTCTGTCCCTGTTCAGTAGCACACTCAAAACGATGAGCCCAGACTAGCTTAGCTGCACCACAATGCGCAAAGCGTCTGTCCCTGTTCAGTAGCACACTCAAAACGATGGGCTAAACTAGCTTAGCTGCACCACGATGCGCAAAGTGTCTGTCCCTATTCAGTAGCACACTCAAAACGATGGGCTAGACTAGCCTGGCTGCAAACCGATGCGCAAAGTGTCTGTCCCTGTTCAGTAGCACACTCAAAACGATGGGCTAGGCTAGCCTGGCTACACCACAATGCGCAAAGTGTCTGTCCCTGTTCAGTAGCACACTCAAAACGATGGGCTAAACTAGCTTGGCTGCACCACAATGTGCAAAGTGTCTGTCCCTGTTCAGTAGCACACTCAAAACGATGGGCTAGACTAGCCTGGCTGCACCACGATGCGCAAAGTGTCTGTCCCTGTTCAGCAGCACACCTGAAATGATGAGCTGGGTCAGCTGCACCAATGCACCAAAGCTGTCAGAGTCCTGGCGTGTGGGTCCCAGCTCGAAAGCTGTGGCGGATACACACAACGCTTTCAGGGCCACCCCACGGCACAGCTGAGCCACTGCGGTGCTCATCTGCAGAGTCAGAGGCAGCAGCAGCTCTGGGCAAAGGAGTAAAAGATGTGTTTCGGAAGAAAAATAGAACACACACACACACATACACACACACACACGTGCTCACAAAGACACAGTGGACTCAGGGCCACCCCACGGCACAGCTGAGCCACTGCGGTGCTCATCTGCAAAATCAGGGGCAGCAGCAGCTCTGGGCAAAGGAGCAACAGATGCGTTTCGGAAGAAAAATAGAACACACACACACACACACACACACGTGTTCACAAAGACACAGTGGACTCAGGGCCATGCCACGGCACAGCTGAGCCACTGCGGTGCTCATCTGCAAAATCAGGGGCAGCAGCAGCTCTGGGCAAAGGAGCAACAGATGTGTTTCGGAAGAAATAAAACACACACACACACACACACACACACACACACACACACACACACACACACACACACACACACACACACACGTGTTCACAAAGACACAGTGGACTCAGGGCCACCTCCACGGCACAGCTCAGAGCGACTTGCTTTTTTTGCACGTGAGATTACCAAGCCGGTTAGAAACTGAGTATATACAAAACCAAACGCTGTGATTGTGTGTGTACATAGGGTGGGCCAGAACCGTATATATGCACCGTATATGACCGTATATTTGGTGATGTCCCCACCAAAAATACCGTACAAGCACCGTGTGCACATATGTATACATGTATACCGTAGGTTCACGATCACTTCGGAAATTAAATAATTATTTGGCAAAAAAACGAAAATTTTTAATAATTCTCGGGGCCCTCTCCGAACTGAATTCGAAGTGATAAATTAATTATTTTAAGTGGTTTTCAGGGAGGTATTAAGAATTAGCTCCCAGCGTGCCCTGGTTGTGAACCCCTAACCCGTTCTTCAAACCCCTGTCCCCAGCTGAGAGGCTGGCCGTTCAGCAGAGGGACCATGAGAAGCTGCAGAGGGAGAGGCAGCCCAGGGCGCTGGCAGAGGCAGAGGCAAAGGCAAGGGGCGCGGCTGTGAAGAGGCCCGTGCGGCGTCCATGCATGCTGCTCCAAGAACAAGCCTCCTCCTCTCACCGGCCATCCAGGCCCTTCCCTTGGGGCATCCACACAGAGTTAGTGAAGATGACAAGTGGGTAAGAAGGTTGCTTCTTTGATTGAGGGAAGCACCTGTGCAAGCACTCAGCAGTGGTTCTCCCCATGCAGCCAATGGGCAGTCTGCCCATCAGCCTACACAGCAGCAGTAGCAGCAGCCAACAGTGGGGGTCTCTCGAATTCACAAATTTATTCTTGACAGGGCCTGCCCGAACTGGATTCGAACTCGAAAATTAATCCCCAGACCCCTTCACGAACTAAAATCGAAAATTTAATTAATTTTTGAAATGTGTGGTCCCGAAGTGATCGTGAACCTACGGTATGTATATATACGGTATACCATATATATACGGTATACTATATATTTATGCATATATGGTTCAGGCCAACCCTGTGTTTAAAGCGAGGAAATGCTCTTATGCTCGTCAGAACGTGCAGATCATGATTTGAGCAACCGAAACCAAATTGTAATGCATACCATCTTCACGATGGGTGTGTGTGGATGTGAGCGTCAGACGCTGAATGTGCAAGCTCGTTTCTAATAGAGATTTTGGAGCAAAAGCTGCACACGACACACACATACACACACATTTACCGGGCATGCTTCTAAGGCTCCAGCAGCAGATGTGCAGACCATTTTCTGAACGTGTAACAAAAGAATAACATAAACAACGCACCATTTCAATTCAAGCAGAAGAAATTAACATATACAGCGCAATACAGCGCACCATTCCAATTCATAGCAGAAGAAAATAACATATACAGCGCAATACAGCGCACCATTCCAATTCATAGCAGAAGAAAGTACAATACAAAACGCACCATTCCCAGGCACGCTTCCAAGGCTCCGGCAGCGGCCTGAAAGAGACCAGCCTGCTGAGCCCGGCTCTGCATTTCTTCTGCCGTGCCTTCACCTGTGTCAAAAAAGCAACACATGCGTGCGTGCGATCGACATCACAAAAGTCAACGCCCTTGAGCTCGGCCCTGCATTTCTTCTGCTGTGCCTTCACCTGTATCAAAAAAGCAACACATGCGTGCGTGCGTGCGATTGACATTACAAAAGTCAACGCCCTTGAGCTTGGCCCTGCATTTCTTCTGCTGTGCCTTCACCTGTGTCAAAAAAGCAACACATGCGTGCGTGCGATTGACATCACAAAAGTCAACACCCTTGAGCTTGGCTCTGCATTCCTTCTGCTGTGCCTTCACCTGCGTCAAAAAAGCAACACATGCGTGCGTGCGATTGACATCACACGATTCAATTCCCTTGAGCTTGGCCCTGCATTTCTTCTGCTGTGCCTTCACCTGTGTCAAAAAAGCAACACATGCGTGCGTGCGATTGACATCACAAAAGTCAATTCCCTTGAGCTCGGCTCTGCATTCCTTCCGCTGTGCCATCACCTATGTCAAAAAAGCAACACATGCGTGCGTGCGGTTGACATCACAGAAGTCAACGCCCTTAAGCTCGGCTCTGCATTCCTTCCGCTGTGCCATCACCTATGTCAAAAAAGCAACACATGCGTGCGTGCATTTGAGAACACCAACTTGCTAGACCTAGTTAAACAGCAACTTACTGAGGGCTGTGCGTAAAGCCCTATGACTCCCCTCAGAAAGTTGCTTTTTAACTAGCTAAAACCAGTGAACTAAACCCAGTAAAAAGCAACTTCCTGAAAATGCCTATGACTCCAGGGTGTTGGGCCTTTACACTTCTCATCCTATGCTTTCTCCTATGGACCATGGGCTAAGGTTAGTAGAGAGACAGCGGCACACCACCAGCGACCACCTACACACACCTACACACACATACACACACCTACACCTACACACCTGTCGCTTGATGTCCCCTTATATACTCCACAACCTACGCGCAATGAAATGACAACACCCACACCCACCCTCCACTCACCACTCTCCTCACACCTACACACACCTACACACACCTACACATACACACACACTCACACACACAAGTATAAGATACACCCATTCACCTAAACTGACAACCGGCTCACACTCACATAGTTTTAAGGATTCACACACACACACACACACACACACACACACACCTAAACTGACAACCGGCTCCAGCAGCTGAGCAATGGCCCCCCAAGTCAGCATCAGCATCACACTGGCAGGGTTGCCAGGCCAGCTGCGGATGTGGCTGTGCACGTCCTGTAACTTGTTGCCTGCACGTGCGTCGCACAGGCGTGTGTGTGTGTGTGTGTGTGTTCGATTGTGTGTGAGTGAAATGTCTGCGGATGTGGCTGTGCACGTCCTGTAACTTGCTGCCTGCACGTGCGTCGCACAGGCGTGTGTGTGTGTGTGTGTGTGTGTGTGTGTTCGATTGTGTGAGCGAAATGTCTGCGGATGTGGCTGTGCACGTCCTGTAACTTGTTGCCTGCACGTGCGTCGCACAGGCGTGTGTGTGTGTTCGATTGTGTATGAGTGAAATGTCTGCGGCTGTGGCTGTGCATGTCCTGTAACTTGTTGCCTGCACGTGCGCCGCACAGGCGTGTGTGTGTTTGATTGTGTGTGAGTGAAATGTCTGCGGACGTGGCTGTGCACGTCCTGTAATTTGTTGCCTGCACGTGCGTCGCACAGGCGTGTGTGTGTGTGTTCGATTGTGTGTGAGTGAAATGTCTGCGGACGTGGCTGTGCACGTCCTGTAATTTGTTGCCTGCACGTGCGTCGCACAGGCGTGTGTGTGTGTGTGTTCGATTGTGTGTGAGTGAAATGTCTGCGGATGTGGCTGTGCACGTCCTGTAATTTGTTGCCTGCACGTGCGTCGCACAGGCGTGTGTGTGTGTTCGATTGTGTGTGAGTGAAACGTCTGCGGATGTGGCTGTGCACGTCCTGTAACTTGTTGCCTGCACGTGCGTCGCACAGGCGTGTGTGTGTTCGATTATGTGTGAGTGAAATGTCTGCGGATGTGGCTGTGCACGTCCTGTAACTTATTGCCTGCACGTGCGTTGCACAGGTGTGTGTGTGTGTGTTTGTGTGTGAGTTCGATTGTGTGCGAGTGAAATGTCTGGGACTATGCACTTGCCTCCGCATGTGCGGCCCAGCAGGTGCGTGTGTGTGTGAGTTTGATTGTGTGTGAGTGAAATGTGTGTATGTGTGTGTGTGTGTGAGTTCGATTGTGTTTAAGTGAAATGTCTGGGACTATGCACCTGCCTCCGCATGTGCGGCCCAGCAGGTGCGTGTGTGTGTGAGTTTGATTGTGTGTGAATGAAATGTTTGGGGCTATGCACCTGCCTCCGCATGTGCGGCCCAGCAGGTGCGTGTGTGCGTGTGTGTGTACATGCATGTGTGCGTGTGTGTGTACATGCATGTGTGCGTGTGTGTGTACACGCATGTGTGCGTGTGTGTGTACACGCATGTGTGCGTGTGTGTGTGTACATGCATGTGTGCGTGTGTGTGTGTGTGAGAACGTGTTTGACACGCATGTGTGTGTATACGCATGTGTGTGTGTGTACATGCATGTGTGCGTGTGTGTGTACATGCATGTGTGCGTGTGTGTGTACATGCATGTGTGCGTGTGTGTGTGTACATGCATGTGTGCGTGTGTGTGTGTGTGAGAACGTGTTTGACACGCATGTGTGTGTATACGCATGTGTGTGTGTGTACATGCATGTGTGCGTGTGTGTGTACATGCATGTGTGCGTGTGTGTGTACATGCATGTCTGCGTGTGTGTGTGTACATGCATGTGTGCGTGTGCGTGTACATGCATGTGTGTGTGTGTGTGAGAACGTGTTTGACAGCTTGAAGGCATGTGTTTGTACACGCATGTGTGCGTGTGTGTGTGTGTACATGCGTGTGTGCGTGTGTGTGAGAACGTGTCTGACAGCTTGAAGGCATGAGGGCTGGCCGGGATGGCTCCAATGAGACGATGTGTGTGTATGTGTATGAGTGTGCGTGTGTGCATGTGTGTGTGAATGCTTGTTCAGCAGCTTGAAAAGGCACGGGGTCTGGCTGGGATGGCTCCGTTGAGAGGATTGGCACAATATTAGATTGTAAGGACATCTGTGTACACTCTGGTGAAGGTCTCACTTGCCGCGTACTGATTGGTGGTACGTGCAAGAGCTAAAACACACAGACACACACACACACACATACACACACACACACACACACACACACACACACACACACACACACACACACACACACACACACAAACAGGCAGCCACACATATAAACACACACGCACACACCTAATGGCAAGGTGTCTGCAGGATGTCCTTCTGGAGAGGCAGGCTGGCTGGCAAGTGCTATGTATGCAGGCAGATCCAGCACAGACAGCACCAGCGTGCAGGACTGCAGATGCGAGAGTGAATAGTGTGTTGTGAGGAGGAATGATCAAAGGTCATGAGGGCAATCATGAGGAAGAGTGGGATGATCGCCACAGGTAATGGGGACAATGCTCATCATACACACACCATGAGGGTGACAGACAAAGCTGACGTTCAAGACTACACCACACGCGCGCTTGCAGACAGGCGCACACACACATGTACGCGCACAGACACATACACACACATACACGCATGTACGTGCGCACACACACACACACACTCTTACGCACATGTGCCACACCTACACACTCACAATTGCACCCACACCCACACCCACACCCATATCCACACACACACACACACACACACACACAAACACACACACACACAACCAACAAACACACGCACCAGCTGCTCCGCCACCAGCGACATGGCCGCTTGCTCCCCTTGCTGGAGTACAGGCATACCAGCCCCTGGCGGCCACACCAAGGCAGCTCCCACCAACATGTGTGTGAGGTCGCACGCACGGCTGCTGCTGCACTTCACCCCAACCACCTGACGTGGCAACGGTGGCAGATACGCAATTGGGTGTGGGGTGTATACGAGATGGATATAAGGGGAGTTCCCACGTGTGTGTGTGTGTGTAGTGTGTAGATGTGTGTGTGTAGATGTGTGTGTAGAGATGTGTGTGTGGATTTGAGTGTGTGTAGTGTGTAGATGTGTGTGTGTGTGTGGATGTGAGTGTGTGTGTCTTCTGGTATGCGTCATTGTTGGATCTGTCGCCCACAGTGTGCACAGCAAACACGGTCCAATGCAAAAAGTTGACGCATTAGTTGGTTAGGCCCAGAATTGGGCACAATTAGGGTCATTATACCCCTCACAAAAAAATGCCAACCTAAAAATCGCATAGACCCTGACCCTACTAAATAAAAATCCAAGCCAAACCGCTTCTTTCTGACCTCTAAATACCATATACCATATACCATATACATATGCAAACATTTATGTCTAATATATATGTAAAAAATATATATTCTACATGCGCACATTTATATACATATATAAATATAACTGACCTCATACAGCAGCAACAGACTGGACTGACCTCATACAGCAGCAACAGCTGACTTCACACAGCTGACCTCATACAGCTGACCTTATACAGCAGCAACAGCTCATACAGCAGGCTGGACTGACCTCATACAGCAGCAACAGCTGGCTTCACACAGCTGACCTCATACAGCCGACCTCATACAGCTGACCTCATACAGCAGCAACAGCTCAACCAGCAGGCTGGACTGACCTCATACAGCAGCAACAGCTGGCTTCACACAGCTGACCTCATACAGCCGACCTCATACAGCTGACCTCATACAGCAGCAACAGCTCATACAGCAGGTTGGACTGACCTCATACAGCAGCAACAGGCTGGACGTGAGCTCACATCGCTCCGCGAGCTGCTGAGCGCGTAGCTTGGCATGCACTACTGACAGCCAGGCCTGAACGAGTGTGTGCATGTATGTGAGTATGTGTGTGTGCGTGTGCGTGTGCGTGTGCGTGTGTGTGTGATGATATAAGTGGCTTGGCAAAGATATCTGGGCTGGGGTTCACACACACACACACACACACACACACTCACTCGCACACAGCTTGGCATGCACCTGTGGAGGCTAAGCCTGGGTGCAAAACAGTTGGGGGAAGACAATGCAGGCAAAAAGACTGAAACACACACGCACACACACATACATACACACCACGCACACATGCATGTGCATGCACGCATTGCACAACAACGCGTGATGTGATGGGCTTCACCAACTTTTCAGCGTCGCTTGCGACGCTCCCCCACTTGTTTTGTTGCATGTGGGCCTGACCATTGGAGCACTGAGATATTGAGTACGTCTGAGCACACACACATACATACATACAAAAACACACGTGTACACGAAAATCATGTTGCCGTGCTGCCCCCCCAACTCCTGCAGCACCACTGCCATGTGCTTGATGACATTCGTCCAACATCCAACTGGCATGCACCTACACACACTCTCTCTCTCTCTCTCTCTCACACACACACACACACACACACACACACACACACAAACACACACACACACAACACACACACAAACACCCACACTCACACGCACACAACACACACATACACACACACCATGTTGCCGTGCTGCCCCCCCAACTCCTGCAGCACCACTGCCATGTGCTTGATGACACCTGTCCAACACCCAACTGGCACGCACCCACACACTCTCACACACACACACACACACACACACACATACACACACACACATCCACACACCCACACACACTCTCTCTCTCACACACACACACTCTCTCTCTCACACACACAAACACTCACACACACGCACACAACACACACAACACACACACACACACACACACACACACACACACCATGTTGCCGTGCTGCCCCCCAAACTCCTGCAGCACCACCGACAAGTGACCAGACAGCACCCCAGGCTTTGAGGTCACAGCAGTTGGCGCGTGTGCCTCCACATTCCTTCGCAGCACACTGATCATTCGGTCCTCTAGGCCGGAGCGCACGAGGGTGGCACTGGTCTGCGCAAATAGGCTCTCTGTCACACCTGCAAACATGATGAGAGGGTGACAGGGTGTGTGTGCGTGCGTGTGTGTGTGTGTGGATGTGGGTGCACGTGTGTGTAGTCTGCGCAAATAGGCTCTCTGTCACACCTGCAAACATGATGAGAGGGTGACAGGGTGTGTGTGCGTGCGTGTGTGTGTGTGTGTGTGCGTGTGTGTGTGGATGTGGGTGCACATGTGTGTAGTCTGCGCAAATAGGCTCTCTGTCACACCAGCAAACATGATGAGAGGGTGGCAGCGTGTGTATGTGTGTGTGTGTGTGTGTGTGTGGATGTGGGTGCACGTGTGTGTAGTCTGTGCAAAATGGCTCTCTGTCACACCTGCAAACATGATGAGAGGGTGGCAGGGTGTGTGCGTGCGAGTGTGTGTGTGTGTGTGAGTGTGGATGAGGGTGGCGCTGGTCCGCGCAAATAGGCTCTCTGTCACACCTGCAAATATGATGAGAGGGTGGGAGGGTGTGTGTGCGTGTGTGTGTGTGTGTGGATGTGGGTGCACGTGTGTGTAGTCTGCGCGAATAGGCTCTCTGTCACACCTGCAAACATGATGAGAGGGTGGCAGGGTGTGTGCGTGCAAGTGTGTATGTGGATGTGGGTGCACGTGTGTGTAGTCTGCGCAAATA
>Ga0307968_1002379_pt1:12500-15651 | contig 15651 bp, 15 predicted proteins | sample OrgLakmetagen650_FD_201834 | JGI IMG/M metagenome (GOLD analysis project Ga0307968, IMG submission 201834) | Saline water microbial communities from Organic Lake, Antarctica - #650 | ecosystem: Environmental > Aquatic > Non-marine Saline and Alkaline > Saline | place: Antarctica... | reverse complement strand
TGTGTGTGGGTGTGGGTGTGTGTGTGTGTGCGTGTGTGTGTGTTTGTGTGTGTGTGTGTGTGTGTGTGTGTGTGTGTGTGTGTGTGTGCGCTGAGGAGCTCCAGTGCGGAGGCAACATCACGCACCTACGCATGAATGTGTATGCGTGTGTGGGTATGTTTGTGTGTGTGTATGCGTGTGTGTATGCGTGTGTGTATGTGTGTGTGTATGTGTGTAAGTGTGTGTGTGTGTGTGTGTGTGTGTGCATGTGCTGAGAAGCACCGGCGCGGAGGCAACATCACGCACACATGCATGCATGTGTGTGTTGTGTGTGTGTGTGTGTTTGTTGTGTTTCTGTGCTGAGCAGCTATAGCGCAGAGGCACGATCATGTGTTAATAAGGTATGCATGTGTGTGTATGTGTGTGTGCGTCAATGTGTGTGTGTGTCTGTGTATGTGCTGAGGAGCTCCAGCACAGAGGCAACATCACACACCTTTGTGTACTGAGAAGCTTGTGTGTGTGTGTGTGTGTGTGTGTGTGTGTATCTGTGTGTGTAATGCAGAGTCGCTGCAAGCACACCCACCACCACCAGCTTGCTGCGTGTGTATATGTGTGTGCGTGTGTATTGCAGAGTCACCACAAGCACACCCACCACCACTAGCATGCTGTGTGTGTATGTGTGTGTGTGCGTGTGTGTGTGTCTATGTATGTATATCTGTGTGTGTATTGCAGAGTCGCTGCAAGCACACCCACCACCACTAGCATGCTGCGCTCATCCAATAAACTTCCAGCACCCACGGCGCTGCTGCTGCTGCTGCTGCTGCTGCCACCACTGCTCGTTGCACTACTGCCGCTGCCATTCATCAGTTTAGTGCTGCCACTCATCAGTTTAGTGCTACCGTTGTAGGCTTTATCGCTCCTGTTGGTTCCCCCACTGCCCCGCTTGCTGTGTTCTGATGCAGGCTTGCGTGATGCCAAGTGCTCCGCCAGGTTGCACTGCAATGTGTGTGGGGGGGGTAACACACAAGTGGTTATGTGCGTAAGTGCTGCTGGTGTGGGTGGCTTTGTATGTTGTGTAGGGTTGGCCAGAACCATTTATATACGGTGTATATACGGTGTTGTTGGCAGGGATATCACCAAATATACGGGCATATACGGTGTATATATATACGGTTTTGGCCAACCCTAATGTTGTGCGTAGTGCCTCGTATTTTTGTAGGGCAATGTAGGAGCAGTCCTGACGGAGTATCATGCCATCGTCCTTTTTAATTCATTTGCTGGTGTATGCTTTTGACTTGCATGCGAAGCACTGGAGTTTTTGAGTTACGCACAGGGTTAAAACAGACACAGCAAGACGAAAAAACGGAAGAAATTGGAGGGTGTACTCTAGAAATGGCCAATTGTTAATGGTATTCTTGCATGGTATTCTTGAATGATTTGAGTAGTAGCCTCTTGCAGGTTTGACTGCAACGGAGACACGCACACTCACGTCATCTTTCTCTCACACACACACACACACACGCACACACACACGCATGCACACACACACGCACACACGCACACACCTGCAGCCGCTCATACACAGTCAGGAGTTGGAACGTACGCGGCGCTTTCTCTGCACTGGACCAGGAGCTGCTGCTGGTGCTGGTGCTGCTGCCGCTGCTGCTGCTGCTGCTGCTGGTGCTGCTGCTTACGTCAGGAGAAGCAGGTAGACTGGGGCTCATGATGGGTCCGCCCACCTTCCAAGCCACTGTGTGTATGTGCATGTGTACGTTTGTATGTGTATGTATGTGTGTGTATGTGTGTGTGTGTACACTCATTGCCATCTGGTGAGCTTTGCGTGTGCGTGTGTGTGTTTGCGTCTGTGTCTGTGTGTGCCTGTGTGCGTATGTGTGTGCATTCATGGGTGTGCTTGCGTGTACACGCAAGTGTTTGTTTACCTGTTTGTGGGCTTGTGTGTGTGTATGTGTGTGTGTATGTGCGTGTCTGTCTGTGTGTGTGTGTGTGTCTGTGTGTGTGTGCCTGTGTGTGTGTGCGTTTTAGTGTGCTCGCCTGTGCATACGAGTGTGTATGTTTTGTGTTGTGTGCGTTTGTAGGAAAGGGCAGGGGTTTAAAGGGCAAGGAAGCCCATGCATGTACCTGAGCTTGGAAGTTCAGGTGGTGGAATAAGCATGGGGTTGGCCAGAATTATATATATACATATATGTGGTGCGTTAACGGCATTTTCGGCAGGGAAATCACCAAATATACGGTCGTATATGGTGTGTATATATACGGTATTTTTGGCAGGGAAATTACCAAATATACGGTCATATACGGTGCATATATACATGGTATTTTTGGCAGGGAAATCACCAAATATACGGTCATTCACGGTGTAAATATACAGTTCTGGCCAACCCTAAATAAGCATGAAGGGCATAAAGTCCCGAGCAAATGCAAGCTCGCACACGCACGCGCACACGCACACGCACAAACACACACACAGCCACACCTATACACGCACATGTGTCTTGGATGCTGGAGTGTATGGGCAGCATAAGTGCCCAAAGGTCCCAAAACAAACACAAACTCGCACACGCACGCACGCGCACACGCACGCGCACACGCACGCGCACACGCACACGCACATACACACAGCCACACCCACACCCACACATGCACCTGGGGCTTGGATGCTGGGGTGTGGGGGCAGCATAAGTGCCCAAAGGTCCCAAAACAAACACAAACTCGCACACGCACGCACGCGCACACGCACATACACACACCCACAGCCACACCCACACATGCACCTGGGGCTTGGAAGCTGGGGTGCGGGGGCAGCATAAGTGCCAAAAGGTCTCAAAACAAACACAAACTCGCACACGCATGCACACGCACACGCGCACGCACACGCACAAACACACACACAAAGCCACACCCACACACGCACCTGTGGCTTGGATGCTGGGATGTGGGGGCAGCATACCCAAAACAAATACAAACTCGCACACGCACGCGCGCGCACGCACACGCACAAACACACAGACACACCCACACCCCCACACGCACCTGGGGCTTGGATGCTGGGGTGTGGGGGCAGCATAAGTGGCAAGAGATCCCCACATCGTTCCACTTGGAAGTCCCCGCCGTAGGAATAAGCAAAGCTGATGGCATCATTTTTTACAGCCCA
>Ga0307968_1002379_pt1:0-10000 | contig 15651 bp, 15 predicted proteins | sample OrgLakmetagen650_FD_201834 | JGI IMG/M metagenome (GOLD analysis project Ga0307968, IMG submission 201834) | Saline water microbial communities from Organic Lake, Antarctica - #650 | ecosystem: Environmental > Aquatic > Non-marine Saline and Alkaline > Saline | place: Antarctica: Organic... | reverse complement strand
GCGTGCGTGCGTGTGTGTGTGTGTGTGTGTGTGTGTGTGTGTGTGTGTGTGTGTGTGTGTGTGTGTGTGTGTGTGTGTGCATGGATGCTTGTAAGCTGAGTCTCCCCTCAGCTCACGCCTACAAAAATGTCCTCAGCTCACCATATTGTGGGACACAAAGGTGCTGAAGGCGTTCGCCATGTTCCTATTGGCGTTTCCTTTCTGCCCTTGTTTGTTTTCTGCATTGCACCCAATTCCTCTTCTCCTCTTAAAAGCGCCTGCGTCTCCTGTAAAATGGCGTAACCGGGGGGTTGTATGTCGTACGTCAAATCTCGTTTCCGAACCGCAAACAGGCGTGTGTCTGTGCTGGGATTGCATGGTGCAATTTGCATTGCTAATTATAAATCCTTGGTCCAAATGCAAGTTTTACGGCGCGTTTACAACGACGAAAAGTGCAAAACCTTTCTTGACGACGTGCATGCAATTGCCAATTTAACCGTGGTTGCTTTTTCAACCCTGCTTATTTCTTGGCTTCTTCTTGCCTGCTTTCAAATGGTTGCTTTGAAATGTCGAATCGAGGCAACAGCGTTTTAATTTATCATCGTTGTAAATAATTTATTACATTAAAATATGTCAGGGGGTCCAGTACTAAAGTTCTCACCCCTCCAGGTATTGCATGCATTTTATGGCTTTGGACAATGGGTTTGAGAGGCTGGTCTCTAGTTTGCGTCCTCAAACAGCCTGTATTCCTGTTTCTGTCACTTCTCAGAGCTGCGTGGATGCCTCATTCTGGTCTGAGCTTGGGGAGCAGAAGCTGCACACCCTGAAGCTTTCCGAGGCGCCTGTAAGCACCACAGGTATGTTTCATCATGAACTGCGACCATGAAATGCAGTGTGCAGTGCAGCATAGCGCATCCCGTCTGTCCCTGCACACCCGCACCACCCTCTTGTGCGTGCAGGGTGGGTGGGGCCCTCGCGCTATGCAGAGGTTGCCAGCCAGCTGCACTTGGACTCCGAGAGCTTTGCTAGTGCACCTGCAGCCTCACCTGCACCACGTTCTGGGGTGCATGCTTTGCGTGGTACCCTGCTCAACACCAACACTCTGCAAGCCTTTCGAGCCATGGACAGGCACCTCATCCTGCAGCAGGTCAGGTCTTTCGTAGCTGCACAGTGTATACATACATGAGTGCATACCGAAAAGCGCCATGCATTGAACCGTGCATCGAGTTGCCCTTCTTCTGCATTATCACAGCACAAACACACAGTGTAGGTACCGATACCGATGTGTGCAAAACAAATGTGTATTCCGTGCCTGTTTGGGGACCCAAAGGGTTCTGTTGGGTTCAATTGTTTGGTAACAATTATGCAAATGTGTACTGCACAGCCAGTCAGGAAACAGAAATTTAATTAGACAACACGTCTGCCTGGTGATTCGTTGTTATTTATACCTAGTTCATTTGTTGAGCCCAGGGTTGTGTTTAGGGTTGGCTGGACCCGTATATATGTAGGTACATATATACCAGTATACTGTATGTGCAGGTATGTGACTGGTATGTGACTGTATATTTAGGCGGTCCCTGCCAAACATCTGTATGGGTATTCACCTTACATACATGGTTTTGGCCATCCCTGACCTTTAGGAGTGCCATGCCAAAATACAAGAGCGTACATATCTGGCAGGCGCCTGAGCAGACATGGCATGACTAAGGGTGGGTGAATAGGGTGTCTGATTTTGCCAGCGAGGCTCGCTGGGGAGGCCCTAGTTGGTGCATTACGGTTAGAAAATCACTTTCTATCTGCACGGAGTGAGTCGAAACTTTTTCTGTTGTTCGCTTATATATATGAATGAATATTAACGTCGAGACCGGGTGGAAAAAATGGGCGTGTGAGCCAGGAAAATTTGATTAGCGGTTACACCCCCCCTGTTGCACACCCCGTTTTGACTCTTCCTGGTGAAATATAATAATCAATAAATATTATTAGTGAAGATACTTATAGATGGCCCTGTCAGCCGAATCAGCCACGAAATTTTCGGATTTGGGAAATTTTGGGGATTTCTGGGGAGATGGAACTGATTCCGCCCAAAAAGTGGACACCCTCGCTGGCCGGCGAGTGTCTTCCACACCGAGAAAGAAAAAGGCTCGCCGAGCCTCGGCGAGCCTCACTCTCGGCGAGTCTTGGCGAGGTCATGACCCGCCCTTAGGCATGACATTTTAAGCGGCGCTGCTACAGAGCAACAGCCTGCGCGGTCGTGCCCCTTAAAACATACCGACACACAAAACATCACAAATAATCGCCTCACACAGGCAGTTGAGCAGATTTTGCATGACACTACTCTAAAGCAATGCTGCAGAGCAACAGCCTGAGCAGTCGAGCCCCTTTATGGCGGTTTGCAATTACGAAAAAATAATTCTAAAAAATAGGGGAGAACGCACTGGTGCTTATTAGACAAGCGGCGTTGCTTTGCCAGCATGCAGCCTTTGCTGTGCTCTGAGCTCTCCATCTCCCCCCGGCCATCAGCTGGGCTGCCCTCCTCACTATCAGACCTTTCAGTCTGAGCTGTTTCCCTGACCCTTTTATGAAAGGACCGTTGTCCCCTCTTTGCGGCCATCATGGCGGTGTTCAAACCTACGACGCGCGTCCTCACAAGCACCAGTGCGTTTTCCCTATTTTTTGAATTAATTAATTTTCAATTATTATTCGGTGTCTGAGTAACAATCATAATTGCGAAGCACCATAAACATAACAAATAATCGCCTCACACAGGCCGCTGAGTAGATTTTGCATGACATTTTAAGTGGTGCTGCGGAGCAACAGCCTGAGCAGTCGTGCCCCTTTAAACCTGCCAACACAAAACACTAACCTTGCTCGCTTCTCACAGGCCGCTGGGTAGATTTTGCATGACATTTTAAGTGGTGCTACAGAGCAGCAGTCTGGGCAGTCGTGCCCCTTAAAACCTGCCAACACAAAACACTAACCTTGCTCGCTTCTCACAGGCCGCTGAGCAGATTTGGCATGGCATTTTAAGCGGCGCTACAGAGCAGCAGTCTGGGCAGTCGTGCCCCTTGAAACCTGCCAACACAAAACATTAACCTTGCTCGCTTCTCACAGGCCGCTGAGCAGATTTGGCATGACATTCTAAGCGGCGCAGCAGAGCAGCAGCCGGAGCGGTTGTGCCCCTTTTGGCTGACTGCGCACGGGGACCTCAAGCAGTTTCATTTTCACTATTGGTGCGTAGGCTTGTTTGTTTATGTTTTTATGTGCGTATGTGAGCCTTTGTGTGCGTGTGTGAGCCTGTGTGTGTATGTGTGCATGCGTGTTTGTGTGTGTGTGTGTGTGTGTGTGTGTGTGTGCGTGCGTGCGCGCGCGTTTGCCTACTTTTTTCTAAATATATGCATATGTGTACAGTATTGGCCAACCTGTTCGTTATGTGCTCAGAAACGATTTCAAACCTGCCTCCACGCTGCTTAACAAGTAGTTTTGGCCATAGTATATATAAGAGACGTATACATTGAGTTGCCCAAAACCGTATATATACACGGTTTATGACCGTATAATTGGTGATTACCCTGCCGAAAATACCGTACATACACCGCAGCAACCTACCTGTACGTACCTTATTATGGTTTCAGCCAACCCTGCACTTGATGAATGAAGTGTTGCTGAAAGGTAATCCAAAGTTATATATACCTATATAAATTATAAATACATGTGGCACATGCTATGTATGATGGCACATGCCTAGCCAGCAACCCTCCTCATTCTCATTGATCCTTTTTAGGGTTGGCCAAAACCACGGTGCATGTACTTTTTGCACGGAAACCAGCAAAGTATGATCATATACGGCGTACATATACGGTCCTGGCCAATTTTAATCTGTTTCCTTCTTACCCGTGGTGGAGCAGCTTTACAGTGCCTGGTACCGAAGAAGCTCCTTCTCCTTAATATGACCAGCACCTGATGTGACACACATGAACGTGGGGAGTACTTTTTCATTCTGCATAGTGTTTTTTTTTCACGCGTGCTCTGTCCTATACTTATTTGTGTATCGCTGTTGCCATCTGTCATAAGTACCTAACTAATTATCCAACAAGCCCCCCCCTGTGGCTATTGTATTGTGTTGCTTTTTCCATTTCTCCCCCCTCAAACACCCACAAACACACCCGCTCTCCCACCAACAAACATGTGCTAATAGACACGTACACATGCACAAACACACACAATTACACACACACACACATATACACACTTAAACCTCAACGCCTGCCCTCTGGGGTTGCGTTGCCCGCAGTGAAGCCTCCTGCACCTTTTACGGCGGCATCACAGGCGCAGTCACTGCAGCAAATACACACACTTATACACACATTTACCACAATACCTCTGCCCTTCAGCTTTGCTTTACCCGCACTCAAGCCTCCTTCACCTTTTACGGCAGCGTCACAGGCGCAGTCACTGCAGCAAATACACACACTTATACACACATTTACCACAATACCTCTGCCCTTCAGCTTTGCTTTACCCGCACTCAAGCCTCCTGCACCTTTTACAGCAGCGTCACAGGCGCAGTCACTACAGCAAATACACACATACATACACACATTTACCACAATACCTCTGCCCCCCAGGTTTGCTTTACCCGCACTCAAGCCTCCTGCACCTTTTACGGCAGCATCGCAGGCGCAGTCCCTACAGCATGCTTTGGACGCTGCGGCAGCAGCCCAGGTGCATATGATTGTGATTGTGGATGATTGTGTTTGCATGTGCGCAGTTCCTGCGGCATGCTTTGGACGCTGAGGCAGCAGCCCAGGTGCATATGATTGTGATTGTGGATGACTGTGTTTGCATGTGCGCAGCCCCTACAGCATGCTTTGGACGCTGCGGCAGCAGCCCAGGTGCATATGATTGTGATTGTGTATGATTGTATTTGCATGTGCACAGTCCCTACAGCATGCTTTGGACGCTGCGGCAGCAGCACAGGTGCATATGATGTGATTGTGTATGATTGTGTTTGCATGTGCACAGTCCCTACAGCATGCTTTGGACGCTGAGGCAGCAGCACAGGTGAATGTGATTGTGATTTTGTATGATTGTGTTAGCATGTGCACAGCCAAAGCAGCTCGCTTTTGTTGCTGAGGCAGCAGCATAGGCGCATAACCTAGATTTGCCGATCAGGTTTGCACTCAGGCAAAGCTGTTTGTGTGCGTGTGCGTGTGCGTGTGTGTGTGTGTGTGTGTTTGTGTGTGTGTTTGTGTGTGTGTATGTGTGTGTGCGCTTGTGTGTGTGTGAGTCCGTCTGTATGCGTGTGTATGTGCACGTACAGCACTAGTGGTTGAGGCAGTGCCAATCAGGCGAGCTTTAGACACAGCACAAGTGAGAACGTGAGTTTGTACCAGGGCAAAGCTGCCTGCATGCGCACGACCATTTATTCGATTATGCTTCAGACGCAATAATCAGCAGCGGTAGGATGAAAGCAGGCAAAACAATTAAGGTGTTGTGCATGAAACTAAAGTCTATGTTTGATCAGCACACATACAACGCACACACAACACGCGCACGCACACGCAGCGCGCGCACACACACACACATGCAGCGCACACAACACACGTACGTACATAACACACGCACGTACATAACAACAACGCACACGCACACGCAACACAACGTACCTCATCGCAGATTGTAGGGGCTTGTGATGTTTGGCGTGGCCTGGGGCCAGAGGCAGATACTGCTGCTGCTACTTTGATTACTAGTGCAACTACCGGTGGTGATTGCCCTGTACCCTCAGCCACCGGAAGGCCTTCCCCCTTTTGGCTGCTGCACTCTCCCTCTGGCTCTTGGGCAGATGCGCACGCACTACCATTGTCCGCCTGGCCTTCCCTACGCCCTGCCCACATCAGGCAAGAGGCGGAGGATGCAGGTGAAGGAGCTGCTGAGCTTGCGGGGGGTGGTGGCATCAGGCAAGGGGTTGAGGAGGCAGGTGCTGGAGCTGCTAAGCTTGCCAGGGTTGGTGGGGGTGAGGTGATGCTTGCGTTCTCAGACCCATGCAACCTTTCAGCACACCCTGGGTGGCCGCTGCGTAATGCCCTGCTGATGGTTGCGGTACGGTGGGGGCTGCGCGATGTGAAGGTGCGTGTGCTGAGTGTGTGTGTGTGTGTGTGTGTGTTTTGTGTGTGTGTGTGTGTGTGTGTGTGTGTGTGTGTGTGTGTGTGTGCGTTTAATAAGGTGGTTGCCGCAGACAGCAGTTGTGTGGTCTGCCTGATGGCTGCGGTGCGGTGGGGGCTGCACGTTGTGAAGGTGTATGTGTGTGTGAGTGTGTGTGTTTGTGAAAGTGTGTGTGTATGTGTGTGTGTGTGTGTGTGTGTGTGTGTGCGTTTATTAAGGTGGTTGCCGCAGACAGCAGTTGTGTGGTCTGCCTGATGGCTGCGGTGCGGTGGGGGCTGCACGTTGTGGTGTATGTGTGTGTGTGTGAGTGTGTGTGTGAAAGTGTGTGTGTAGAGAGAGTGAGAGAAGAGAGAATGTGTGTGTTTTTGTGTAGAGAAAGTGTGTGTGTAGAGAATGTGTGTATTTTTGTATGTGTGTGTGTGTAAGTGCGCGCCTCTGTTCAAGAGCCAGAAGAGGGTAGATCAACTCCTAAATGCCTTTGCGCTTCCGATATCTGGTCATGTACGATGTCAAACTGGCCAGAACCATACATTTAGATGTTTATATACGTTGTAAATTTAACAAGTAGATCACCTTACTTACGGTCATGTCCGGTGTATCATGTAGGTAGATCACCTTACTTACGGTCATGTCCGGTGTATCATGTAGCATATGTAGGGTTGGCCAGAACCATACATCCATACATATATATGTGCTACATGTTACACCATACATGACCGTAAGTAAGGTGATCTACCTGTAAAAAATACCGTGTATACACCATATATATATATATATATATATGTATATACGGTGTATACACGGTGTATACACGGTATGTTTGGCAGGTACATCACCTTACTTACGGTCATGTCCGGTGCAACATGTAGCATATTCAGGGTTGGCCCAAACCATACATATATATACATACATACGGTGTATACACGGTATATTTAACAAGTTGATCACCTTACTTACGGTCATGTACAGTGTAAAAAGTAGCATATGTAGGGTTGGCCAGAACCATACATATATATACGGTGTATACACGGTATTTTTAACAGGTACATCAACTTATTTACGGTCATGTCCGGTGTAACATGTAGCATATGTAGGGTTGGCCAGAACCATATACGTTGAACCATATACGTTGTATATAAGGTGAACCGTATAGGGTGTAAATACGGTATTTCTGGCAGGGAAGTCACCAAAAATGTGATCATATACGGTGTATATATACGGTTCTGGCCAACCCTAAGCATATGCAGTTCTGGCCAATCCTAGTTACGAGGTATACCTGTGAGCAATGAGAAGTACACACCCCATTAGGATGTAGGTATGCGTGTGCCAATGGACTAGCAGGGAGATTACCCTACTGATGGTCATTTACGGTGTAGATATACGGTTCTGGCCAACCCTAGTTGTAATTGACTCTGTACTTCTTCCGTATAGTCGCTATCACGACTCAGTTGCAGGGTTGGCCAGAACCATATATATACACCGTATATGACCACATTTTTGGTGATTTCCCTGCCCATAATACCGTATAGCAGTTGTAGGGTTGTCCAGGACCATACTTATACTTATACAACCATACTTAATTGCAATTACAATGGTTACAATGGGGGGTGACCTTCAGCCGAGTTGTTTGGCTGATTGGCTGCTGACTGGTCTCGGCCAGCCACGAATATATTCATAATGGTTACAATGGGGGGTGACCTCCAGCCAGGTAGTTTGGCTGATCGGCTGCTGACTGGTCTCGGCCAGCCACAAATGAATCCATAAGCTCAGAAAGAAAAAGAAAAAGTCTATTGTTCTGCTGAGAAAGGAAATCGTGAACAAGTTGGTTGTTGACCTGTTGCAGCAAAAAGGGTTGGGCTGCTGAAAAGTCCTCAAAAAAAGGTGAAAACAGAAAGGAAAAGTGTTTCCTCAGCTCACAAACTCGATGGTCTTGGCAAATTGAAAGAGCATGCACCTCGTTCTGAACATGTTCATCTTCACCACATTGGTCAATGGTTACAATGGTTACAATAGGGGGTGACCTTCAGCCAAGTTGTTTGACGGATCTGCTGCTGACTTGCCTCGGCCAGCCACAAATAAATCCGCAAGCTCAAAAACGAAAGTGAAATAAGTCCAGTGTTCAATGGTACAATGGTTACAATGGTTACAATGGGGGGTGACCTTCAGCCGGGTTGTTTGACAGATCTGCTGCTGACTTGTCTCGGCCAGCCACAAATAAATCCACAAGCTCAAAAACGAAAGTGAAATAAGTCTAGTGTTCAATGGTACAATGGTTACAATGGTTACAATGGGGGGTGACCTTCAGCCAGGTTGTTTGACAGATCTGCTGCTGACTTGTCTCAGCTAGCCACAATTAAATCTCAAAAACGAAAATGAAATTTTTTGTGTTTTGCTGACATCACGACTCAGGCTCTTTTTTTTCTGTGTGTGACGTAGGTGGTGTGTGTGCGGGACAGGAGGGGGCGAACAAGCACAGAGGCGAGCCTTCTCCTACACGTGCACCTGCCCCCCATCCCACACGGCTGGTGCGGCTTTGGGACGACCCCCATCACTTCCACCACTCGTAATGCTGCATCTGAAGGCGCAGCTTCTGTTGCTCCTGCATCTTCTGCTGCTGCTGGAATTCTTAGTGGGGGTGGTCCTGCTGCTGCCGGGCAACCTGCAGCTGCTTCACTTGCTTCTGGAGATGATAGTGCTGGTAGTGCTGGTAGTGCTGGTGCTGGGGCTGCTGGGCAACCTGCAGCTGCTTCACTTCCTTCTGGTGCTGGTAGTGCTGGTAGTGCTGGTGCTGGGGCTGCTGGGCAACCTGCAGCTGCTTCACTTCCTTCTGGAGATGATAGTGCTGGTAGTGCTGGCGCTGGGGCTGCTGGGCAACCTGCAGCTGCTTCACTTCCTTCTGGAGATGGTAGTGCTGGTGCTGGGGCTGCTGGGCAACCTGCAGCTGCTTCACTTACTGCTGGAGATGGTGCTGGTAGTGCTTCTGCTGGGGCTGCTGGTTTGGCATTCCCTGAGGCGGTGGGCTGGGAGGCGAACAAAGAAGGCAAGCTGTCTCCAAGGTTGGTTAAAGCTGGTGGCTCCCAGGTTGGTTAGAAGCTGGAAAAAAAAGGGCAAACTGGCTCCCTGGTTGGTTAAAGCTGGTGGCTCCCAGGTTGGATAGAAGCTGGAACAAAGAGGGCAAACTGGCTCCCAGGTTGGTTAAAGCTGGTGACTCCCTGGTTGGTTAGAAGCTGGAACAAAGAGGGTAAGCTGGCTCGCTGGTTGGTTTAAGCTGGTGGCTCCCAGGTTGGTTAGAAGCTGGGACAAAGAGGGCAAGCTGGTTCCCAGGTTGGTTTAAGCTGGTGGCTCCCTGGCTGGTTAGAAGCTGGAACAAAAAGGGCAAGCTGGCTCCCAGGTTGGTTAAAGCTGGTGGCTCCCAGGTTGGTTAGTTACTGGAACAAAGAGGGTAAGCTGTCTCCCTGGTTGGTTAGAAGCTGGAACAAAGAGGGTAAGCTGTCTCCCTGGTTGGTTAAAGCTGGTGGCTCCCAGGTTGGGTGAAAAAGCATCGGAGAACGTATGCGTGCTGTGCTTCTGACGTACGCGTGCAGTACTTCTGACGCACGCGTGCTGTGCTTTTGACGTACGCGTGCTGTGCTTTTGACGTACGCATGCTGTGCTTTTGACGTACGCGTGCTGTGCTTTTGACGTACGCGTGCTGTGCTCTTGACGTACGCGTGCTGTGCATCTGACGCACGCGTGCTGTGCTTCTGACGTACGCGTGCTGTGCTTTTGACGCACGCGTGCTGTGCATCTGACGTACGCGTGCTGTGCTTCTGACGCACGCGTGCTGTGCTTCTGACGTACGCGTGCTGTGCTTCTGACG
>Ga0307968_1002374_pt1 | contig 15656 bp, 12 predicted proteins | sample OrgLakmetagen650_FD_201834 | JGI IMG/M metagenome (GOLD analysis project Ga0307968, IMG submission 201834) | Saline water microbial communities from Organic Lake, Antarctica - #650 | ecosystem: Environmental > Aquatic > Non-marine Saline and Alkaline > Saline | place: Antarctica: Organic Lake... | reverse complement strand
TTTCATGTCCTCGCGCAGTAAACAAGAAAGCAGTCACGTATCACAAGTGGTGTGGGAGTTCTGAGAGTGGTCCTAGAGGTTCTCCTTTTTCTATCCCCTCCTACTTGTACAAGGATTTAGACAAACAAGTTTTGAGGAATTTCAGCAGGTTCAGATTGCGTGCACACCATTTGAGAGTGGAGTCTTGCAAATGGCATGGTGGTTCTAGCATTTGTGATAAATGTGAGTGTGGAGAAGTTCAAGATGAGAAGCATGTGCTTTTCTTTTGCAAGTGTGCTGAAGTGTGCGAGCTGCGCATGAGATACAGAGACCTTTTTGAAGGAATGTTTAAGACTCTGCGTGCGTTTGCTCCTTCGAGCTCTGAATTTATTCCTTTCTTGCCTTGTCATCACAGTATCACTGATTCTGAGATCAATGCATTCTTGAATCAAGACTCATACAGACTCCTCAAGTTTGTGTCAGATTTAGTTTCAATTAACGACACTGGTTGATTTTGTTTCACCAGCCGATTGCCATCAGCCAGAGTCTCGGGCTGTAGGCCACCCTTGTAACCCTTGACCCCTAAAATGTCCCCTTCGATACCTCCCACTCGCCCCACGTTATCGATTTCCAGGAACACACTCAAAGTTTTGGTTTTGCGTCATTTGTCTTCTGTGTGCATATCAATGGCATCCTCAATTTACGGGTGTGGGCGGCACCATCTATAACACTCACACTCTGAAGCCTTTCAAGGAACTGGGTCTTGATTCTCAAAGAGTTAAGAAGCTTGCCTCCAAGCTCCATGTGCACTCTGTGAACTTTGCTGCTAAATTTGTCCATACCAGACGTGCCTTTCCAGTACTATTATCAACTCTCAGCAGGAGCCGGTTTCAGGCCAAGCCTGCAACCCTCTTGATCCCCATTGATTTTTCCTTTCCTTTTCGCGGTGGAGGAGCTTTACGGTACTCAATACCAAAGTGGCTCCTTTTCGTTAATAATATGGGGAGTGGCTTTCACTGCCTGCGTAGTGTTTTCTTTATCTTACAGCATGCGCAGCACGGTGCTCGTACTTGCCTGCACAGACTCAGTGGACACTTAGCACACACCCTACCCCATGAATTCGACCCCCAGGAATGTGTGTGTGTGGTCTGTTTTGGCTGGTTTCACTCTTGAAATGCCATTTTTACTCCCGGCTTGCACCCCAGCAGATCAAACCACCACTGCCTGAATCAGCAGAGATTCAGGAGTGTCAATGAGTGCGTGGCCAGAGTTTTAAAGTCCTGTATTGCATGCATTGTGTAAACGAAACCTGCCTGGAGCCGCGCTTATTTAAGGACGTGCCGGGTATGGTATCTCAGCCACGTAGAACCACGCTTCCTCAACAGGCACATGCCAAATCCTTGGGGTCAGGAACACTACTCTTTCTTGTTGCGTTATGCGAGAGTGTGGCCTTGAGCCCCTACAGTTCAACTGGTTTCACGCCACAATGCATCTTAACAAATCTGTGACCCAATGCAACAGCACTACTGCCAAACAAGCTTTACATGCTGACATGCGACTGAGCTCCAGGTCTGATGACTGCTGGTCTTCCCATATTTACTCAGCCATGACTGGTCTGGTACAAGAGTACATGTTCAAAGAATGGCTGTGGAACTGTGAACCATTGATCTCAGTCGTTTTGTCGTGGACCTGCCTCAGAGAGAGACACTTGGAGTTTTGGACACCCTTTTCTGATGGCTGCCCACGACAGCACGATATAAACTGTCACGCCCAATTGTTGGCAGCGATTAGTAGATGTGCTGATACTTTGCAATGACGGTACTTTGATCTGACAAAATTCTCACTTGTGACAGATGGTGTGCACTGCCCCCAAAAAAGGCTCTGGCTACTAGTCCTCCCTACGGCCTTTCAAGTACATATTCCTAGACCTCCCACGAGATGTCATTTGCTGTGTTGCCCATTTCAGACTGCGTGTCTACACCCTTCGCTTTGAGACCGCAACATGAAACCCCAGGTCCTCCCCTACCTGTGATTTGTGTGAGGCTGATGATGATATCCAGGATGATATCCAGCATGCTACTTTACACTGCAAACACCCCCCTACAGTGTCTCTTTGCAGGAGATATGAGTCCTTATTCTCAGAGGCAAGAGCACAGGATGTTTCTAATTTTTCGCACCAGAACAACAACAAGCAAACTCTATTTTTTCTACATGAACTGATTCTTTTTTATGAGCAGGCTAGCAGTTGCAGGCTTTGACTGAAGGCCTTTTCTTGTAAAACCTTGCAAACCTTGAAGAAGGCACCTCAGGTGTGAAGACGCTTCTGCTCAATTCAGTTGAGTTTGTGCCCCCTCTCTCGTTGACTTGAATGGCATTATGTGGGTATTACATTGATCAATCTGGGGAAGTAGCAAACTCTACGCTGGAAGGAAGGGAAAGTAGCAGAAGGGGCTGGTTGGACGAAAAAAGAAGGCAAGGGGGAAGGCCTAAGGAAAAAGATTCAGTTGTAGTAGTACGATTAACGTCCACATTGCATAGGTGGCTGTACCACCATTTCAACAGTTGTGAACAATCAAAGCTGGGTAATTAGGCGTTAATTCATTCAGCATATTACTCCAACTTAATTCCTCCAATGAGCGTTTGTCAACTTAATTTGGTAATCATCAAGCTTCGTAGCTTTTTCTTAGCAAAAAGCACGTAAGGAGTGCCTCCTTATATTTAAAGCATCAAAATAATGATACACCAGCAGGTATCGAGGGTTGACTTGAGACGGCAGCGCAACTTGGACCCTCGCTCTGATTTCCAGCAAGTGTCTGCCGATCCTCATTCCCTGTGCTCCCAAGGCCAGTTTGTTGGGGCTGCTGCATGCCTCCTGCCTTCAAATCTTGCTGCATTGGTGCCCTACTTGCATTGTTCTCGCGCACGCCATCTTGAATTGCGGCTGAAAGCTGGTGCTGCTGTGAAGCTGACGCAGTCACTATAGTTGCAGATTGAGGGGGCGGTCTTGCTGGCTCGCTGCTCTGCTCTGGTTGCGGGCCCTTTTTACGCAGCTGTGATTTGTCAAGCTCGTTGAAGACGCCTGCAGGGGTGGTCGGACATGTTTTGGGTAGTTAGAAAGGTGACTGATTAACGCGAACGCACTTGTTTTGATAGCCTTGTTCACAAAACTCTGAGCAGTGGGGAAGCTTGCAAGATCGTTTTGCCCTTGAGACCTCATCCCTCTGAACACTGACCAGCAAAACTACCGGTTGTAGCCCCTTTAAGCACTGACCAGAACAATTGCCTGTTGTAGCCACGTTTCTTGTCACTGACTGTTTGCATCTACCCAGCAGACTGGCAGCCGTGCTTTTACCCCCACCAATATCTCCCAACGCTACAAAACACCCCATCACCAACTGTTTGCATGCAAGTGTCTAAGCTTGTTCCTCTACCTCTTCTCATGGTCACAACCTCTCTTCATGGTCACAACCTCCTGTAATAAATCCTCTGCGCGTACCCAGCATGGAAGGCAAGCTCGTGGGCTTGTCAAAACGCATCACAGGGCCTCCGTCCCAGATCAGATCAAATCCCCCCACATTAAGGGCAAGCTTTGCTGTCAGGTCACGTCGGGCATCCAAGTCCACCACATCAATCACGTCCTGCGTACAAATTTAACATTTATTATTTTTTATACACTAGGATCACTGCAATTCGGACTGGGTCAGCTACTTCTGCCCCACATCATGTTTTCCTACACGATCTGTGTGACGCTTCTGAAAGACTCTCAAACTCCCAAAAGCACACAAATAAAGTGCCTTAGTAAGGCACGTTCAATAACACACATCGTGCCTCTTAGTAAAGCACGTTTATTGAGGCTTTTCGCGCCTTACTAAGGCATGCTTATTGTGTAAGCGCCCTGAGTGCAGAAGTGCACACGAGCCCTCCTTCGCGCTTTCATGCATGCTGTAAGTGAGCGATGAAGCAGTTGTGTGTTTGACACACACAATTGCGTGAGTATGATTGCTCAGGATGCGATTGGGAACACCACTGCCTCCCTCGTCAAAGCATAGTGTTCAGCGTCACACCCAACCAGTGGCAGCAACAAATTGTGTGCCAAACAGTGAGTTGGTTGACGGTCGAGAATTCCTGTTTGTCTTGTCCAATAATCTGGGTGTGCCAGTCTTATTGATAATCAGTGGTGCCTTTGGACTAAGAAAGGCATGAGTTCATGTGCTGGGTCCTATAATTTGCAGCAATGTTATGATGTTGACCAGACCTGACACAAGCATGCAGCAAAGGCAGTCAAAATTGAGACAGTGGCTGCAGTCAAACGGTCCGCGGCTCAAATTCGCCCTCTGAAAACTCTGTAGACTCTGAAACTCAAGGTCGCTCTCAAGTGAATCAGTCAAATATTAAAACTGCACTCTAGTCAAGTCAGTGCTTGCCTCCTGATGAAGACACTGCATCGGCTCCATCGTTTTGTTGGCTGCCAGACAGGCTTTGCAGATGGCCGCTTCACACATCATGCCATACTCAAGCAGTCTAATTTTAGGAATCGCTGCTTAGCAGACCATGCCACACCCCAAGCAGTCCAAGACTTCGCAGATGGCCGCTTCACACATCATGCCATACCTCAAGCAGTCTATATTTTTATAAATTCCTGCTTAGCAGACCATGCCACACCCCAAGCAGTCCACGAATTTGTTTTTCCTGCTTCACGTATCATCACATCATGCCATACCTGAAGCAGTCCAAATGTTTAAAGATAAATGATTCATGCATCGTGGCACACCCGAAGCAGTCCAAGAAATTACAATCGCTGCTTCACGCATCGTGCCATACCTCAAGCAGTCCAAACTTGAGGGCCTGATCTGCCTTGTCACTGGCACTGAGGGATGGCGACGCATTGACCTCAATGAGCCAAGGCTTCAGTGCAGCGTCGATCAGGATGTCATACCTGCAACCACGCGCATTGCCCATTGTTAGGAACAATTGGAATACAAACGCTCCAAAGAGCCAAAGCTCCAGTGCGGTGTGGTGCAGTGTACATCAGAGCGCAGCGTACAGCAAGAAAGGTCAATCAGGGTGGAGTTTGGATCACAGCAAGGGCCACAGCAAGGGCCACAAAGTGGATCACAGCAAGGGCCACAGCAGGGGCCACAAGGTGGATCACAGCAAGGGCCATAAGCAAGGGCCACAAGGTGAATCACAGCAAGGGCCACAGCAAGGGCCACAGCAGGGGCCACAAGGTGGATCACAACAAGGGCCACAGCAGGGGCCGCAGCAAGGGCCACAAGGTGGATCACAGCAAGGGCCACAAAGTGGATCACAGCAAGGGCCACAGCAAGGGCCACAAGCAAGGGCCACAAGGTGGATCACAGCAAGGGCCACTAAGTGGATCACAGCAAGGGCCACAGCAGGGGCCATAAGGTGGATCACAGCAAGGGCCACAGCAAGGGCCACAAGGTGGATCACAGCAAGGGCCACAAGGATGGAAACCGTGCCTTCTGTGTATAATGGTGTCTCGGTGAGCATACGGTATTCTTGGCAGGGAAATCACCAAATATACTGTGTACATATACGGTTCTGGCCAACCCTGTCACTAGAGCACATGATCAGGGTTGGCCTGAACCGTATACATACACCATGTATAGATATGGTTCTGGCCAACCCTACACGTGATGGAAAACACTTGAGCTCAAGGCGAAGAGCGCAGGTCGTGAGGAGGCCAGCATCGGAGGGAGCTTTCAAGCTAGAATTGTGAATACCGAAATGTGAATACCGGTATGGAGAAGGAAAAGAAGAGAGTGAAACAGGGAGGGTTCCTTTGCAGTTGGAGGCAGTGAGGTAGTTGAAGCTGCTACCCAAAACGCCTGAACTCAACACATCTTCAGACAAAGTTGCACCGAGGACCCACCCGTATAGCTCAAAGCAGTGCTTGTCGTTGATCATAGCCGGCTGGACAGCCAGCAGTGTCCTGATGATGAGGTTCTGCAAAACAAAAGATGCAACATGACGGGTCTGCAAACAGAACCATGCAGGCTTGCAAAAGCTGAACAAACGACAGTGATACAAACCATCCAAATCGCACTCCCATTCCTAACTTTTTCGGTCCACACAGCAGGTCATGTACAGAACCCAGTCTGATTCGACAGTATACAAGCACAGAAAACACAAAACCACACACACATCCACTCACCTGAATATTGTGGAACAGCTCGTTGGCCCCATCAGCGGTATGCCGTGTCTCCATGAACATCCGCAAGCTGCGGATGGACCATTTCATACCCTGCATGCACAATATATGCGGGGCTTCATTTTTTCATTCATACCCTGCATGCACAATACATGCAGGGCTTCGTTTTTTCTTCATACCTGCACAAAACATGCAGGGCTTCATTTATTGCTTTACACCCTGCACGCACAAAACATGCAATGATTCATTGCTTCATTGGTGTGAAAGGCATGCACCCCTAGGTACTTAAAAGTTGCAAAGGATAAGGACGCACAATGCATACTTGCGTTGCAAATTAAGGACGCACACTGCATACTTGCGTGCAAATTAAGGACGCACACTGCATACTTGCGTTGCAGCATTTGAACGTAATTGCTGCTTGTTCAAGTGCCACGCGCAGTTTGGGTCGTAGCCGCTGGAAATTGACGTTGACAGGTGTCACGTGCAAGTCGTTATGCAAAGAATTCCTGATCGAAGCATTCCTCATCGAAGTAAAACACTCCTCAGCTTTGCTTACATTTACAAGAAGGCACCAAGCTTTAACTTGACAAAGGAGCCGTGCTCAGCCACCACTGCAACTCTTCTCAGCCTCTCTGTGCTTCCTCTCTTTAATACAACACGCACGCACGCACACATGCACACATACACACACACCTTGGCAGAGTCAAACCCAGGGGCGTGCTTTTGGATGGCCACATTGGTCAGGTGCATGTAGGAGTTGCAGATGTCCTCTTTCCGTGTGCTGTAGCGCGTGTTTGTAAAGCGCCCAAAGCCACTCCTGTGTGGATGCAGGCAATGGATCCAGATTTGGTCTAGAACTGCCTCGCCTGTTCAAACCCAGGATGTAGGTTGAGAATTCTCAGCGTCGTAATGCTTACAGGCTGAAGCCATGCGTCTGCAAGGAATTTGTAATAAGTTGCAGCGATTGTGGTCGGTAAAGTAAAGCGATGACATGTGCAGAACACAATACACGGTACACTAAAGCAATGACGTGTGCAGTACACGCCCTTTCCTAATTTGACCGTGCACCACTTGCTGCCTCTACCGGGCTTAGTCACACTAGAACGATGACATGTGCAGTTCACACCCTTCCCCACTTTCACCGTGTACTACATACCGCCTCTCCTGTGCGTGCTCACACTAAATAATATGAGCACGCCCAGGCATACCATTTGTAGGTCACACATCAAAGGAGCATACCTGGCACAGGTGGCAAAGGCGCGCATACACCCTCTAATGGTAGTGAACACACACACACACACATACACACACCACAACCTGCGCTCACCTGTACAGGTAGACTTGTAGGGGGGAATAGTTGACCACAAGCGCGTAGATGCGCAGATCAAACTTTTTGCCGCCCACCTGCATCAGGTATATAAACAGAGTTCCCTTCCGTTTCACACTTGAGATGACCCTCGTTGCTCAAGACCGTTGTGTGCCGCATCACCCAACATGTCGGTGGTCATTTCAATTGCTGTCCTCTGCCCCTTGTGCCCTTCCTCAGGCAAACTTCTATCCAGAGCGCTATGCCAGACCACAAGTGTGTGTGACTCTTTACCACAAGCATGGCGCCTTACCAATAACACCACGCAACCTTAAATGTGGAAGAAAGAAATTACACACCAATTGTCAATTTCCCAAGTCTAGCGCACCACCTAATCTAGCGTGCCACCTAATCTAGCGTACCCCCAAGTGTAACATTTCACCTAGTCTAGCGCACCACCTAGTCTAGCGCACCACCTAGTCTAGCGTACCACTTGTCTAGCGTACCACCTAGTCTAGCATACCAGGTATGGTTGGTCAACGTAGCGTTGGGCAAGGTAAGTCTCCGGGGCCTCTTGTTCTGTTTCTGCATCAGGACGCCAATTGCAACCCCGTCTCCACTCTGCGATCTGTGTGAGTTTGTGCGTGTGTGTGTGTGTGTGTAGGGGTGTGTGTGTATATGTGTGTTGGGTTGGCCAGAACAATATATGTATATCCGGTATTTTTGGCAGGGAGATCACTGAACATATAGTCGTATACGGTGTATATATAGTATATACGGTTCTTATCAACCCTATGTGTGTGCGTACGTGTGTATATGTGTGTATGTGAGGCTGAGTGCATATGTGCACCAATTATTCCTGCAATTGTAAGTATGTGTGACTTCCACCTGTGAAAGCATGTCCAGGTGCAAATAAGGCACAAAGAAGCGTGATGTGATCAGCAAGATGTTAATCAGAGCACTGAAGCACGCACATAGCTAGGGTTGGCCATAACCGTATATATACGTATATATACACCGTATATTTGGTGATTTCCAAGCAAAAAATACCGTATGTACACCGTATATATATGGTTCTGGCCAACCCTACACATAGCACATAGCTGAGTGGCACGTACAGCCTGCACAACCACCTGGTCGACTTGGCGGTTTAATTTACACGCTCAGACTGCAGTGAGGGGCTTTTAGGCACCCAAGTGCTCCTTCCCCTATTTACGCTGGATGTGTTAACACTACCAGCGCAGTAATTTGGTTCCTTAACTACTACACACAAAGGCTCACAGACTCGCACACACACATGCACACATACACATAGACACACACAGACTCACAGAGTCACACACACACACAGACACACACACACACTGCCAGCAAGGCCAGTTGGCCAGTTGTCAGATCGACCAATGCACTGCCTTACCTGGCTGAGCTTGTTGAACAGAAAGATGCCCGCCCCTTGGGCTTTGCCAATGGGCTTCATAATCCAGGTGCCCCCACTGCGCTTAAACTCCTCCACAAACATGCGGTACTCGCTGGGAACCACAAACGTCTGCGGGAAGAAGTTGTACTGCGCCGCCTCTGCATACCGCTCCTGCACGCACGAATAATTTGTGTCGAAGTACAGAGTCCCGGGTTGGTTTTATTGCGCCGCCTCTGCATACCCGCTCCTGCACGCATCAATGGTTTGTTGCGGAATGTGCAGTTTTTTAAACGGCTAGTATTGTGCCGCCTCTGCTCACTAATTTGAGAGGAGCAGCAAAGCAAGTTGATCGTGGGCAGGAGTATCTCAACGTGTTGTCTCTGAGCCACTGAGCCGCTCCATCTATAGCAAGTGGGCCGCAGAACGCAAGCACCTGGTTCTAGCTAGGAGTGCACTACAGCGCACGCGCACACACAAACACACACGCATGCACACACACATCCACGCACTTGCTCTCCACAAGCATGATTTATAAGTTATAAGTTTTACACTTGTGTATACCTCTCTGTCTAGCTGCCGCTTTGCACGCTTGAGGTTCTTGATGAGCAGGTCCTTGCGCGTTAGCTCGTAGTGGTTGGGGAAGTGGTTGATGCGCTGCCAGTCATTGAGGTGCATTTTGTCAAGCTCGTGGTGGATCCAGCTGTGTGTGTGAGTGCGTGTATGTGCGTGTGCATGCAAAAGGGTGTTTGCGTGCTTGTGTGTTTTGTGTGTGTGTGTGTGTTAGTGTGCGTGTGTGTGCGAGTGTGAGTTTGTGTGTGTACGTGAGTGTGCGTGTTACACAGCCGCACTAAGCCCCTTTGAGCACAATTGCAGAGATACCAAGTTAATGCCAGGTGCTCCCACGCGTTCACTGACCACCATTTTTTAAGCAGCAAGCCTGTATTTAAGCAGGTCACATGAGAAGAAGAATGTTTTGGTCACCTACTGCATCTATGCCTGGCAACAATTGGAAACGTACCACTCTTCAATTGTCAGCACCCACAAACACACCAACCTACCCTTTGTCAGCCCAAAAGAAGTCCCACTCAGTCTCATGGTCAGTTTCCACCCAATTGGGGCGAGCACTGAGCACGTCGTAAATGGCATTGCGGAGGGAGGAGCGCCACTTGACAGGACCACTGCAGTACAGTTGTGTTTGTGTATGTGTGTTTGCACACGGTGTGTGTGTATATGTGTGTGTGTTTGTGTGTGTGCTTGTGTGCGTTTGTGTATGTGTGTGTGCGTGTGTGTGTATGTGTATGTGTTTGTTTGTGTATGCGTGTGTGCGTGTGTGCGTGAATGTGTGTATGTGTATGTGTGTGTGCTTGAGTGTATGTGTATGCGTTGTGTGTGTGTTTGTGTGTGTGCGTGTGTGTGTGTGTGTGTGTGTGTACTTACACAGGTCTTTCTAAGCGTTGGCGCTCCTTGCTAGCCATCAGGCTAATGTATTTCCAAGGACACACATTTCCCCAATTTCTAGAAGACAGCTAGAAGTGCAGTGGCGCACAGGAATGATTAGACTTACATCATCACTGCCATTGACTGGTAATCCACAATTTTTAAATTTCTCACTTTTAAGGCCCTGCAAAAACAGGCAACATGGAAATTAGGAGGGGATCCTCTCCAGGTCTCCCACCCAAACCAAAAGCATCCCTCGTCACCAAAACCACAGTGGTAGGCCTTTCATTCCTCCATTTCTCTTGCCTCTCCCACCCGCACTGAACATGTGTTTTTGTGCCTCTCACCAGGTGCTGAAGGTGGGCACGTCCAGGTAAATGTTTGCACATGGACAGACACAAATGCACCTGCACACACATGTACACACACACACATACATACACACACACACATACACACACACACACATACACACTCACCTCCCCCCTACACAAAACACACGCACACACACAGACGCGAATGTACGAGCACAAACTCTACGATGTATGCTCAAATTACACACGCACAGGCACGAATGTACGAGCACAAACTCACATGCATGCACATACACGTAAATACACAAGCACACGAGCAGGCACATGCCTGCACCTAGATGCGCACAGACACACGGCACATGAGTGCACGCAAACATGCACATTCATACATTCAAATTGCGTGTGTGCTCATGTGCAGCCTTGTCCGCCCCGAGCAGATGACACTGAATCTTAGCAGTCTGGCCAGGATCTGTGAGACCATTAAGACCTTGCACGACCAAGGTAGGCTCCCCTGCCGTCAGGTTTGATCGTACGTGGAGCAGACGGCATCGCTGTGGCCACTCTGGCAATAAACACTGTAACACACGTTGCACACTTGCGCAAAAAATTGCCCTAGTATACGATGGAATACGCACGCACACACACACATGCACACTCAGGCTACGCTGTCATTGTGGTATCCAGTGGTGCCGTGGGAGTGGGCTGCCAGAAGCTGGGTCTCATGCACCGGTAGGATTTCTTTCAATTCGCCAGTAAACCAGTTTCTTTCAACTTGCCAGTATATGGCAAACCATTGATTTTACCAGCTAGTGAATTGAAGCACCCAGTCCTTTGTTTCACCATAAAGACGCAGATTGACCTGCATGACGCTATTGAGTGATAGGCAAGCAAGCACGCACACATGCACGCACACACAGATACATATACACACACGGGGTGCAAACAGGGGTGTAGAGTGCAGGGACCATACAGATGGAATTGGATGTGCTGGTTGTAGGAGTTCAGGTGCCCCTCAGGTGCTGCTCCAGCTAAAAGTGAGAGGATCACAACCTCTTGCCTCGGTCAGGTCACACTAAACCCTGAAATAGAAATTGCGCCAATACATGCCTGTATTGGAACTATGACTGACACATTGTTTTCCAACTCAAAAGATGCCGGTCAACCGCATAGGAAATCGTGATCGCTTGATTTCGCTCAAACTTCTAGTGCCGATTAGACCTTCTTCGCTTGAACCAATAGTGCAAGCCCATATCTCCCAACCTGGCTGTGTGTGTTGGCAATCTCAGAGTTTGCGCGCACAGCAGCTGGCCAACGAACGAGGTAAAATACCTTTCACATTCCCATGGGGATTTTGCACGCACCTATCAGTCAAAGTGAACAGGCTTACCCACCTTAGTACAAAATGGTGCACAAAAGCGCGTCTGACCACACTGCCACCAATCAAGAAGCATACCCTGGCAACCATCAGGCCATGGCAGGCCGTGGCAATGCTTATAACTGTTCATAAACATACATGTACGTATTGCTGCCTCCGGGCCGCAGCAGCTGGCCAAAAGCACGAGAGCTTGCAGCTGTTGGGCATGGCCACGCTCAATGCGTGCATTTGTTCATTAACAAGGCGCATAACACATTAACAAAGGCGCATAACACATTAACAAAGGCGCATAACACATTAACAAAGGCGCATAACACATTAATAAGGCGCATAACACATTAACAAAGGCGCATAACACATAGCACGTGCTTGTCTTTGCGTTCAGTCCACAGCAGCTGGCCAAGAAACAAGCCCTGGCAGCCGTTGGGCAGGGACACCTAATGCGCTACTATGAAGACTTTTTGTCGTCACTCGGAATCGTGAGTGCCTTGTGTTTGCTGTACTGTTTCAGTGCGCTCTGTCTACGTCAACGCATGAATAGGAGCTGGTTCAGGCTGTTTGCTTTCGAGTCCAATGACGCTTGAGATCTTCAAACATGTGCCATGTCGTTGGTCGTAAACCCAAAAGTTTGCGTCATGTCGCCCAATAGCTTGCCTGTATGACTGACAACCAGGCACACACTGTACACTGCGCAGGTCTGTGCTCAAGTGTTGCTCACTCTTGACAACCTTTCGGACCGCGAGCAGTGAGTGGGATCATGAACGTATAAGAAGAATTAGGGTCAGGTGATGATGAAGGAGATGAGTGGAAGCTGCCTAGACACAAGGCGTTGTTGAGCAAAGACGGAAATGTTAGCTTACGTTCCCACCCTGGACTACATCATCAGACCATGTGCAGTGAGCAGTGGGGATCAATACATTTCATCAATATTGCTCAGGCATCCAAGTTGCTGTCTTTTCAATGTAAGAAGTTTGCGGCGAGGGCAGAGAAGTGGTGAGTTAGGATAGATGGTAGCAAGACTGCTGCTCACTTCAAAGGCACTAGGAGCTCACATTATAGAAAGCAATAATGACAGGTTAAAACAGGTAAATGTTAGATGGTTGTACGTCTAAAGCCCTTCCGTCCCCCAAGTGAGTGTTTGCAGCAGCACGCAGCGGCAAAAAGTAGACAGCTTTGCGTGCAGCACGCGTGCCCTGCAGTAGATAGCTTTGCATGCAGCCCACAGTAGTAGATAACTTTGCAGCCCGCAGTAGTAGATAACTTTGCAGCCCGCTGTAGATGGCTTTGCTTGCAGCACGCGTTCACTGCTTATGTTTGAGATGGAGTGCTGCAGAGCCAAAAGGTTTGTTTTTTCTGTCAAGTAAATTGCTGTTTTGGGCTGCTAAATTGAACGCCTGATTGTTTGCCCCTGTGGTTGCTCATTCAAGCTCAATCTAAAATGCTCATGCTCGTAATGTGCAAAACCTATCTGTGCTCTCGTGCAAATGACCTGTCAGGTTTCTGAACGCCCGCAACACATTCTCAGAGCTCCTTGCGTACAACGTGGTTCCTGTCGTGAATGAGAACGACACCGTGGCCGTGAGGGAGCTGCGCTTTGGGGACAACGACACTCTTTCCGCACAGGTGCATCCGGTTTTCATTTGCTAGACTCTTGGGCAGCATGCTGATGCAGGCCCTTGCCACTATTTAGACAGGACGCCTTTGTGCCTGACTCAATTTAACAATTTAAACAGGAATTGATTCACCACTTTAGACAGGATGCCCTCGTGCCTGCTGATTTATCAAGTCACAATTTAAACAGGATGCCCTCGCACCTGGCAATTTAGGAGTAGGCAATCTAGACAGGATGCCCTCGCGCCTGGCAATTTAGGAGTAGGCAATTTAGACCGGATGCCCTCGCGCCTGGCAATTTATAATTAGGCAATTCAGACAGAATGCTCTCATGCCTAGCAATTTATGATTAGGCAATTTAGACAGGATGCCCTCATGCCTAGCAATTTATGATTAGGCAATTTAGACAGGATGCCCTCATGCCTGGCAATTTATGATTAGGCAATTTAGACAGGATGCCCTCGTGCCTGCTGATTCATCAAGTCAGCCCACTCCTGAAGGCGTAATTTTTTCCAAAACAGCAATCTGTTTGCAGGAGTCCGCTGAGGACAATCCTGCAGCATTTTGTTCCTGCTTCTTAGGGGTTTGCTGCAGCCCCCCCAGTATGCAAGCATGGAATACATGTTAGGGCTAAGCAACAAGCGTGTCAGTTCATTACATGCACAAATGTAACAAGCGTGGATAAGCAACATGCCCCTTTCATTACATGCATAAGCAACAAGCGTGGATAAGCAACAAGCGTGTCGGTTCATTACATGCACAAATGTAACAATTGTCCGTGTCATACAGTGCCTATCAGAGGTAATGAATGCACACATGTAACAATTGTCCGTGTCATACAGTGCCTATCAGAGGTAATGAATGCACACATGTAACAATTGTCTGTGTAACACAGTGCCTATCAGAGGTAATGAATAGGGGGATGGAAGCCACTTTCCTTTCCTCTTTGCTTTTTCCTTCCAATAAATTAAATGGGTACACTAGTCATTACATTAGCCGTGCAGACCAAGATAATTTCAGCTGCCACATACAGATTGCCCCCCCCCTCACACACACACACACACACACACACACACACACGCACACGTACACACACATGCACACACGTACTCAGGTGGCAACTCTTGTTGAAGCTGACTGGTTGTTCCTCATGACCGACGTAGATTGCTTGTATACATCTAATCCCAAAGTGAGTGGCTACGATAGACTTGAACGATTAATGTCCACTGCTACGATAGACTTGAACGATCAATGTCCACTGCTACGATAGACTTGCAGGATTAATGTCCACTGATGTGCCGCTTTTATAGGCAGCATATGGCTCCTCTTGCAGTTGAGCACACAGCTACTCAAACACCTGCTTCATACCTTTTCACACACATCGCAAGCATGTAATGGGCGCTGACGCAGCTCTCTGCTTGTGCGCGTACAGACGTATACGCCCAATCAATTGCAAACCACTATGTTTGTGTGTTTGTGTATGTATGTGCATGTTTCAGGATGACCCTAATGCACAGCCCATCCTAGACGTTGAAGACTTCGCACACCTTAATGCGGACACAAAGACCAAAGGCACACAGTGGGGCACGGGAGGCATGGCCACCAAGCTCACAGCAGGACGCATCGCTGTTGCCTCTGGCTGCACCATGGTAAGCTGCAGTTGTGTGAGCCTCTGCACTAAGATCGTGTCGTTTACGCTCAAGCACAAGCTCACAGCAGGACGCGTCGCTGTTGCCTCTGGCTGCACCATGGTAAGCTGCAGTTGTGTAAACCTCTGCACTAAAATTGTGTTGTTTACGCTCAAGCACAAGTCACAGCAGGACGCATCGCTGTTGCCTCTGGCTGCACCATGGAAGTTGTAATTGTGTGAACCTCTGCACTAAAATTGTGTTGTTTACGCTCAAGCACAAGTCACAGCAGGACGCATCGCTGTTGCCTCTGGCTGCACCATGGAAGTTGTAGTTGTGTGAACCTCTGCACTAAAATTGTGTTGTTTACGCTCAAGCACAAGTCACAGCAGGACGCATCGCTGTTGCCTCTGG
>Ga0307968_1002367_pt1:10000-15675 | contig 15675 bp, 17 predicted proteins | sample OrgLakmetagen650_FD_201834 | JGI IMG/M metagenome (GOLD analysis project Ga0307968, IMG submission 201834) | Saline water microbial communities from Organic Lake, Antarctica - #650 | ecosystem: Environmental > Aquatic > Non-marine Saline and Alkaline > Saline | place: Antarctica... | reverse complement strand
CAGCGCCGCACAGGAACAGCACAAAGGCCTCTGCTCCATCCTTCAAGGAGCCTCCGTTACCCTCCACATCATCCTTTTGGGGATGGGTGGCACCATCTACAACAATCACACGCTGGAGCCTTTTTAGGAGCTGGGTCTTGAATCTAAAAGGGTTAAGAAACTTGCTTCCAAGCTTCATGTTAATTCTGCCTGTCAATTATGCTGCCAAACTTATTCATACCAGGCGTGCCCTTTCCAGTACCGTTACCATTGCTCGTCAGGGGCTTGCTTTAGGTCAAGCCTTAGACTAGATTGATTGAAGAAAGTACGGTGATTTTAAGCAGAGATACAATTCGGAGACCCTCCTCCTATTCGAATCATTGAACTCGCTCTGCACTGATTTAACTTGTGGATTGCACGAAAGCTACTCTGGTAAATAGACGAGCTACACTGACACCTCAGGCAGGTTATCGCTTCCCGCCTTTTTTGGACTTCCCAGCAGGGGGCTGTGGCTTAGCAGGACCTTGCTTGGCCTTTTGGCCATCATTCTTGGTTCGGTCCAGGGACTCATCAACCTTGCCAGCACCCTGTGTGTGCATGTGTGTGTGTGTGTGTGTGTGTGTGTGAGTGTGTGTGTGTGTGCGTGTGCGTGTGCGTGTGTGTGTATGTGTGCGCGTGCGTGAGTGCGTGTACACATGCGCTCGCGCGTGCGCACTTATGCATGCAAGTACACTCATTTAGGACAACCACGCACCTGTGCCCCCCCTCCTTTGGTGTCCTTGTCGCGAGCTGAGCTCTTCTTCTTCTTCCTCTTAAAGTCAGATCGCTCCCATTTAGGCAGCCAGCGTTCAGGGTCCGGAGGAGGTATGCCGTTGTTGGGTAGGCTAGGGTCGAAGCCTTTGGGCAGCTTTGGCTTTTTCTTGTGAGTCCGTTTCTTCTTGACACGTTTCTGGGGCATGCACAACATACAGTAGTAGCGTGGGTGTCGAGGAAAATTGGGACCAATGTGGTGTGATGTGCTTGTGAATGTGTGTGTGTGTGACACTGTTGATATTACAGCAAATGAGGCTGCCCTACCACTCAAACTCCTCAATGCGAAATCTGTACATTTCCTCTCTTTCTCACATACACACGCACATTTCTCTTATTCACAAGCGCGCGCACACACACACACACACACACACACACACATACACACGGACAAGCGCTATAATGCGCTCTCAGTAGGTGTGGGCAACAAAGTTATCTTTAAAGTCTGCCAAAACACACACATGTACCAAATTACACAATTAGATGTCTCTTACACTTGGAACGCACCTTTTCTTCATCTACACCAGCGCCATCAACCTCCATGTTGTCTGCACCGCGTTTCTGGCCACTAGCTTCTGCGGGCTGAGAAGCAGTCTCTGTGTCGCCACCTACACATAGGCACGGAAGTCACGACGAAGATCAGAAATAAATGATTTTAATGATTTTCAAGGCAAGATAAGATCAGCAGACAAATTGCGGCACGGAAATGGGAACAGCACCTGAACAGCATTTGTTGCTTTCATGCCAATTCAATTTACACAGGCCAACCTCCAACCTCACACCTGCAGACCTGGAGGACAGTGAGGTGATCTCGACCGCAAACCGCACACCGCACCGCACCGCACCACACCGCACCACACCACACCACACCACCCCACCCCACCCCACCCCAGACCTAATCAACACTCAGACACACCACGCTGCCCGCCCTCGCACCTGCGCGCCTGGTGGACAGCAGAGTGACCTCCTCCAAGGCTTTCTTTACCTAACACACCACACCATGCAGACCTGGTAATCACCAGAACAGCACCAGGACAAAGCACGCTGCCCACCCTCGCTCCTGCGCGCCTGGTGGATAGCGAGGTAATCTCCACCAGACCACACACATCAGCAACCACGCCATACCATGCAGGCCTGATGAACACCAAGACAAAGCACCACGCTGCCCACCCTCGCACCTGCGCGCCTGGTGGACAGCAGGGTGACCTCCTCCAAGGCATCCACATCAATGCCACGAATCTCTGCAGTCAAGCTGGGCAGGCCCTGCGCCAGGCTGGCAGGTCGAGAGGGGTCCGAGCTTGCCAGTGCACGTAGGAGGCGTGCGTGCAGCTGCAGGTCACACAGAATAATCTCAGGTGTGAGCTTTGCAGATGTGCAACGCTTGTTTGTGTGCAATATCTCTTGGTGCTTTGTCCGGCAGGCTGAGAGGAGCTGACAAGGTTTGCCTTGCCAAAAAAAAGGAAGGAGGCGTACGTGCAGCTGCTGGAGGTTAAAAATCGATTTCTATATAAGCAAACATTTATGTACATCACAAAATAGTAGACGCACAACAGCACCTAAGCTATGCATGTATGCAGCGCTTGTTTGTGCGCAGCTTTTTTTAAGACCTAATTTTTGGCAGGCTGAGATTGGTCTAAGTCTGCTAGTGCATGGAAGGCATGGAACGTGCAAATGAGCAGCTGCAGGCCAGGAAGCATACAAATTCCTGTGTTAGAGCTAGCAACCATCTATTCACAATGCACGAGCATGGTGCATCCTGTCGCCCATCAATGAGGACTTCAGTGACTGCGTATGCTTGAGGCCAAACGGTGCTGAAATCCCTGTTTGTTAGAGCTAGCAATCATCTATCTGTTCACAAACGCACAAGCGTGGTGCATCCTGCTCCCGACTAACAAGGATATAGGTGACTGTGTTAAAGCTAGAGGCCAGAACGTGCACAACTTGCGACCAACTATGGGCTTGTACAAGCGCAAGCACGATCCAACATCTCCTGAATCACAAGGATTTTGAGTGGCGTGAGGAAGACACATATGTGTGGGAGACACATACAGTGGATGGTTTGAGAGAGAGAGAGAGAGAGAGAGAGAGAGAGAGAGAGAGAGAGAGAGAGAGAGTTCCGTTCTTAGGTGGGTGTGCGGTGGGTGGATGACCATGGGTGTATGAGCACGGGTGTATGCGGTGTGTGCAAGGGTAAGAATGGGTAGATGACCATGGGTGTATGCGGTGTATGAGGTGTATGCGGGGATGAGTATGCGTGGATGGGCACGGGTGTATGCAGTGTATGCAAGGGTGAGAATGGGTGGATGACCATGGGTGTATGCGGTGTATGAAGTGTATGCGGGGATGAGTATGCGTGGATGAGCACGGGTGTATGCAGTGTATGCAAGGGTGAGCATGGGTGGATGACCATGGGAAAATGGCAGATTCAAAAACAGGCACGCACACACACTCACCCGCTTCTGAGCTCTGGCTGCATATCATCGACAGCAGGCTATCAAGCAGCACACACCTTTTCATAATAGGTAACAACAAATTAAGCGTTCTTACAAGTGTGCAAATGCGCCCAACCACAACTACAGACTACAGACTCTCTCTCTCACTCTCTCTCTCTCTCTCTCTCTCTCTCTCTCTCTCTCTCTCACACACACACACACACACCTACAACTGCACGCATCACGTACACCCACAATTACCTTATAACAACAAACACACAAACCTTGAGGACAGGTGCGCTGCTCACGCCCAAGGCTTGCAGCTGCTGCAGAGCAGACCCGGCTTCCTGAACCTGTATCGCAAGCAATATTGGGAATCAAGTTGTGTGTGTGTGTGTGTAATGGTGTGTATCGAGAGTGTGTGTGTGTGTGTGCGTGCGTGCATGTGTGCGTGTGTATGTGTGTGTGACATTGGCATGAATGCAAAAGCCTGCCAAGGTCCGGAGATTAGTCTTGCACACTATGCAGTAGCCACAGGCAAACAGCTTCAAAGAAATTTCGAATCAGACCAAGACAAGACTGCATTACATGCGGCTTGGCTGAAATGCTTTCATCCTTAATGCCCAGCCTCAGATCCATTAAAACTAATACACACAGATCCTATTTTAAACAAAAGTAGGTGTCAAGCTCAAGTAGCTTGAACATTTGGCACTAGCACTCAATAGTAGTACAGGCCTTCCTTGTCCTATAAGTGGATCAAATCCGTCCAGGATCAATACCATTGCACGTCCTCCGTGTCACCATCACCTAACAAAGTGCGCGCGCACACACACACACACGCACACACACACACAAACACACACACACACACACACACAAGCAAGCTGAAGTAACTTTGTGCCCACCTTGCCCAGCTTCAGCTTCAAATCAGCTAGCGCTTCCAAGCACCAAGTCACCCCGGTGGTGGCCAGCAGGCCATCCTTACCCCCAGGCCCACTCTTCCAATCTGACAGGGCCCCCTCCAACATAGACTCAACTCCCGCGTTGTCGCCCAGCTGCAGGGCAGTGGGGGAGGGGCAGGGAATTAGGAACAGAGATCGGGACAGACATAAGGGGGCTCTGTGATTGGATAGGAAAGTGCAAAAAAACTCATTCGCACTACAACACCAAGAACCTGCCGAGGACGAAAAAACCACACCATTCCGTCACACCTACACGCAATGTGAGCACCAGGATAAAAAACAAACCATTCCGTCACACCTACACGCAAGTAGACACGCAAGTAGACACGCAAGTAGACACGGGTGAGCACCAGTAACAGCAGATGCAAAATCGCTCTTGGCAGAGGTGACTGTCAGCAAATGCCTAGCACTTTTCCTCTTTCAAAAACCACCCACACCACCCATACCCGGACATACCAACCACTCCCCCCTTCTATCCAGGCACACAACCAGACCAGGCCCCCTGATACCCACAAGGCTACCTACCTACCCCGACTCCCTAAACCTCAATCGTTGGTGAAGGGCCACATAAGTGGCAAACAGGAGGTCATAGACACCAAACGCCAACCCCCGTTGGACCTACCTCCCCTTTCTCCCCTTGTTAAACAAGGAAGCAGACGGGTGGTTCAGCCCCTATAAGTTTCACCGCAAGACCAACTACCTACCCCTGATTACAACAAACCAGCCATCCTCAGTGCTGGCCACGTGTGTGGCAGCCCAAAGCTGCTTTCTAACCAACACCAACCACTCTTTCGGCATGCACATGGCCACCAATCCCACGACAAGAAAAAACTCACCCGCTGGTGAAGGGCTACGCGTGTGGCAAACAATGCAGGTACACCCCCATGTGCACCAAGCCCGCTCTCTTTGCCCAGTTTTTGCGACAGAGCTGTTGCCTTGGCCAGCAGCTGGGCTCCTTTGTGCCCATCTCCCGACTCCAGTGCAAGCTGCAATTACAGACACGAACACACACACTTGCAGATATCAGACAGAGACCAAATAGGCGGGGAGCAGCCCACAATACAAACCCTGAATGCAAGGCACGCAACCCAGTCTTGGTGCACTTTTCTCTGACAGAGTTTGTAGAGTATTGGGTAAGAGCAAATGCGGCACATAGCGAGCGTCGGACAGAAATGGGGTCTGTGAAAGCATGAGCCACAATCAGAGACTGATATGCGCGTCTGCTATTTGTCTTTTGTGATCAATGTGGTTGCCAACGGGCAGCTTTCAGGAATTAAGAGAGCATTAGGAGGACACTGATGCCGAGGATGCAAGGAGGGAAAGCAAAACAAAGCCAAGCGTGAAGGGGGGAGGGGTGCTTAAAAATTAAGTATGAGGAGGGGCGATTAAGGAGAGGAGAGGAGGGGCGTAGGGTTGGGTGAGTGATTTACTGGTGCTGTGTGCTGCGGCGAACAACAAAATGCGCTAACAAGCACCGTTTGGAGCACCCTTG
>Ga0307968_1002367_pt1:0-5000 | contig 15675 bp, 17 predicted proteins | sample OrgLakmetagen650_FD_201834 | JGI IMG/M metagenome (GOLD analysis project Ga0307968, IMG submission 201834) | Saline water microbial communities from Organic Lake, Antarctica - #650 | ecosystem: Environmental > Aquatic > Non-marine Saline and Alkaline > Saline | place: Antarctica: Organic... | reverse complement strand
TCACTTAGTGCCTGAACGTAGTCATGGCTGTTGCTTCATCTTTGGTTTGCAATCAGTGCCTTCTTACATGAGCTCACGGCACACGATGCTTGAACGTAGCCATGGCTTCCGTCTTGTCTTCTTGCGAGAACAGGGTCAGGGGCAGATTTTTGACACGTGCCGTCAACTCCAGTCACTGCTCTGCGTCTCAGACTATGTACTGTCTACGCGTGTTATGGTGGCATGCATTATTTGCCTTTAACGCCAACCCCGCAAGGTAGCTGTGCACTTCCATTTGCCAGCTTATCCCTTCATGGGAGAAACGACCAGAAACTGCGTGTGCGGCTGCATAGACCGACACAGCACTGGCAGGAGTTTCTCCAATAGGCCTTTTTTTTAATTTTTGCGTGGGCTTTGGTTGTAACAGTAGTAGTCTGTGTATTGTGTTTTGGCGATCATAAGAAAAACGTGTTGTTATAGGTACATGCAAGGCTCCCTTGGGACTGTCTTGTATATTTCTCGTCTGCGATCCTGGCAACTCCTACTTACTTGCAGGTGCCACCGATATAAAGCAGCTGGGCCTGCCTCTCAGCCAGAGGGACATTGTCAAGCTAGTACACAAGAGTTTGTCTGGTGTTGCTGAACAGGATGTGCAGTTCAGGTATGCGGTATTTCCAGGCATAATGCGTGCTTGTTTATTGGGTATGAACTGGTTGTTGACTTGTGCGTGTGTGTGCAGGGGGGGGGACAGGTATTAATTTCATTGTATGTCTGGTGTCTGCATATGTAAAGAGTTGCTTGTCTTTGTTGTGTGCAACTCTCTTCTTTGCCTGAACAAATGGTTGAATGTATCTTATTTTCGGAAGCAAACCACATTGCCATAACCAAGTCCTTTTCCTCTGCATACATGAATCTCCTGTCAGCCCTTTCTGACACACTAAATTGTTGGCATTCTTTCAAAGCAAGCTGTCATTAGGGTGGTTCAGTTCGTTTTTTTGGGAGCAAGGGTCTGATAGTGTTTGTGAAAGTTTGCAAACCCTTAACTGTTTGAGCATGGTGGAAGATGGGACAAGTTCGAAGTGTACAGAGGCAGAGCCCCCCTTGTGGCTTTAGTATTTGACGAACCTTTAAAAGTTCGACAAGCTGTGACCGGACTTGGAACGCGTGTTCCAAATTCATTAACGTGCGTGAAAGTTTGCGAGCCTGAACCTTTGACCAAACTCCAAAGTGAACAACCTTGATTGTCATTACTTCGCTCAACATGCACCCCTTCTCACAACTGTTTATGAAAGCACCAGTGTCTTCTAGGGTCAAAACTTGAGTACTTTGAGGCTACTTCTAAACCTGCACAGGCTCTTATTTCAGAACGGTGGCCGCTGATCAATGCTTGGAATCCACAGATGTCACAAATGGAAGAAATGTTGACCGTTATTGGCCTACAATATCACCTAACTACTCCATAATTTACGTGTCTCACCCAAAACTTGCAGGCCTTACATTTTCACCAACATGTTCCAGTCAGCACCTGTTGTGGCTTCATATGTGGCCAATGCGCTCGAGGCTGGGAACGTGTGGACACGCATTGAGCGCTTCTTCCTGTCCGCTGTGGAAGCTGACCCTGGCATTGAGGCCATCAGGGTACAGGTCAAGGGCCGTCTAGGTGGGTTGGTTGTTTAACAAAACATGCATCAAAGCACATACATGCAAAGACACAATACTCTATATTTAACGAAACGTCACATACACATGCACACACAACACTTGTACACATGCATACGCAGCGCGCATACGCATGCTTCAACACGCACACGTGTGCACGCAACACACACGAAAGCACACCCATACACACGCACACACATGCATGCATGTGGTGTGATTAAAGTAGCAGCCATTATGCCCAAAAAGTAAAAGGGCGCAATTCCCCCATGGCCAGCACATCATACGAGAGCACAGCGCACTTTTTAACCAAGTCCGTTTAACCGGGTGTCTCGACTGCTTAGATTAAACAGCATAATATCCGCTTGCCAAAACAGGGCGCAAGAACCCGATGGCTAGTACCAAGATCTGGGAGCACGGCCAGCTTGAGCTGGCAAAGCAAAGTCTGGCTATTGACCATGGGATGGCCACAGCTATGACGCGTGTAGGCGTGATAGGTGAGTGCAGTGCAGTGCAGGCAGGCAGCTTGTGTTTGCGACCACAGGATGGCCACAGCAAGGACGCGTGTAGGTGTTGGGGTCGAGTGCAGCGCAAGGCTGCAAGGCTGGCAGAGCAAAGCCTGGCTATTGACCACGGGATGGCCACAGCTATGACACGTGTCGGTGTGTTAGGTGTGGGCAGCGTGTATACTTGGGGTGGTTTTTATTCCCCAAACATTGACACTTTGAATTGTGTGAGGAAAGCACAAGGCTGCCACAGGTTCAATCTGTGTACGTGTCCTTTTAGCAAGTTGACGGACAGTGTTTCCAAATTATCAGCAGTCACTATGTATGTTTAGGTTTGCAAGCGATCTGAGTCCTGACTCATCTTTTTGGTTGAAACTTGTAAATTCCCCATGTCTTAGTTTGCACTCACTATCACGCTCAGCCTTTGAATTTCTTGTTGTCAGCCTTTAAAGACCCTGTGCAATTAATGGCACCTATTCCAAGAACATGTTTTTAACTTAATTCTCACGCAGCAATCGTCATTGCTTTCAAAGTTTTTTCCAAGTATGCGGTAGTAACGGGTGTAGACAGCACTAGCGTTACAGCAATCCCCCGTTTCGCATATCCACCTTCCTTTTAGACTGTCAAATCGAAAGCTGCCAGGCCACTTAATAACTTGAAATCTCCCTACTTTTCTGTCATTCATCACTATGCATTGGGGCCTCCTACTATCTGGCCTCCTACTTTCTGGCCTCTTTTAGCATAAAGGTATTCGTTTCCATCAGCAAATATTTAAGCTATCTTCTCATGCAGTTCCGTGTCTGCTGTGTTTTCAGGTGTCCAGGTGTGGATCCGTTTCCGCGGAGAGGCAGTGGTGAACAGCATGTACCACAGAAAGACAGGCATGAGCATGCCTCTCATACAACTGCTTTCCGCAAAACGAGAACCCCTGCCGTACAGGTAGGACTGCCCATGGGTGTGTGGGTGTTTGTGCGTTGTTGCGTGCTTGTGGTGTGTATATGTTTGCGTGTTTTTGGCTACATGTTACTTGCATCTGCTCGCATCTTAAAGTAGTGAGATGTTAGTTTAGCAACACTTGCATGTGCGTCATTCCCATCTTGTAAACACAAAAACCGAATGGATCTTTGAAGCTAGTATGTGCAGCTGAAGCCCCGGTGACTGTCGCTTCATGATTGCTACATCTTTTCATAAGCCGCCTTTTCTGCTCCAGGCTACGCTGCAGGAACGAGCTATAATTTGCTCAGCCTTTCAGCTGGCCTTGCAATGTTTGTGACAACAACTAGCACGTGTGCACACAAGAAATGTACGATGAGGACTGAGTGAGACATTTTGAGGTGCTCTTTATGTAGGAAAAGTAGTGGCACCTTGCACATGTTGCACCAAGCAAGGGCAAACTGTCGAAAAAGCAACCCTTGTGTCAATTGTGCAGAAATCTATTGTGCAACAACTCAATTGAGCTCGAGCGCTTGTGGAACGTGCCAAGGGTTCAGGGCTATCAAAAGCAGACATGTTCACTGAGTTCTGGTCACATCGCGGATTACTGTGCAGGAGTTCAAGTGCTTGGTGGAACGTTCCAGGCCCTGAGCAGCCGGCACTGAATAGGACGTGGCAAGCGTTCAAGCCTGATTACCCCTCTACCACCATGCCTGTAGCCGCTTACCAAGAAGCTCACAAGCCGCAGCGTTTCCGCCATGGTGCGTTTACAGCTGCACCTGCCTTGCCTTTTTACGAAGGCGTCTCTTGCCTGCTAGCTTTAACTTCCTTTCCAGACCTTCAACCTAATTGCGTGGTAAGTTCAGCTCCTATTGTGCGCGTGGGCATGTCTTGGTGGGCTGGATGGCCTTTTTCCCAAGAAAAGAAAGGTTTGCTCACCTCAAAAGAGTCCTGCCTGGAATGCTGCAGACTGGCTTGATGTGAAAAACTGTTACAGAGGTTGCCAGTGCGGGCGCCTACCTAACCTTCCCCCTAACCACGCTGGCTGCCCTACCACCAACATATGTTACTGTGTTGTTCTCAAGAAAAAGAGCCTGGGGGCAGGTACATTATTAATAATACCTGTTTGGTATAGGTTTATTCACGCGTCCGTCTGCACATGCAAAAGTTGTAGGATTTGGGGGTCGATTCAAAGTTCAAAGGTTTCAAATATATCTGGTAGCAACTGTTTCTTTTGCAAAAGCAGCAGTACGAAGCCGCGTTTGTATTGTCTCTCGTCGGTGTCTTATGGTGTCAGGATCACGGCCTAATGCCAGACAAAATAAAAGACTCGGCACAGCTATCTACTGCTTTCCACGCAAGTGTCAGTGCCACCTTGGCGTAACATGTTTTAATTTACTCTGTTTGCCTGCAGAGATGGACCGTCAAGGTGCCTTGCGAAGACAGCAGCAGGCAAAGGAGGTGCAGATCTCGGAAAGATAAGAGGAGACTAAGCATTTCATAAACTTGAGTGCTGCTTAAACCAGTATCCAGACGTACATCTTTGTTCTTAACGATTATGATCCTGCTCTGCTGGGTTGAATTATATTAACCTTAAAAGGCCCTGTTATTGAAATGCCCAACTTTCCTTTTTCTTTTAAAACCAGCAGATTTCTGGTAGGGACGTTATGTAGCTTGAATACCTTATACAAGCTGAATATGGTCAAGCATTAAAAGTCACTGCCTACAGTTTAAAAAAGAAGTCACTTGTTACTTGTCTACCATTACTAGGTGGCACAGCAAAGCTTCTCCTGCGCACGAAAGGGGTAAGGGGTAAGGGTTACACAGCTATATCCGCCAGCGAGGGCAGTTGAGCTATAGCATAAAAAAGCCAGCTTCAAGAAGAGAAAGAGGCCAGACTGAACAAGACACCAGAAAAAGAAGCTA
>Ga0307968_1002364_pt1 | contig 15683 bp, 18 predicted proteins | sample OrgLakmetagen650_FD_201834 | JGI IMG/M metagenome (GOLD analysis project Ga0307968, IMG submission 201834) | Saline water microbial communities from Organic Lake, Antarctica - #650 | ecosystem: Environmental > Aquatic > Non-marine Saline and Alkaline > Saline | place: Antarctica: Organic Lake... | reverse complement strand
TAGCATGCCCAGTTTGAACAGCTCGTACATACAACTCACACCCACGCAGTCCCTGAAAAGCGCTCAGCAATTGAGCTGTCCAGCAGGCACTTGAACGAGGCTGTAAATTGAGATCAGCCTGGACTAGTACCCTCCGCAAAGTGTCATATTGGTATTAGGCATACTATTGAAAAGCTTGACAGCTGACCGAAACCAGTAGAATTGCAACGGTTCATGTCCACATTCTCGGAGTACAGCCCAATTTGTGGTAGACTGCTTCACACCTAACGTGTCCTTCAGAAAATGCAAATGAAGCGTAGATAGCGGGCTAGAGAACTTCCTGCCTGCCTGCAAAAAAACAGTACCCCATACTTGACTACCAGCAGGAATAACATACGTCTTAGCGAGCCACAAAAAAGTGTGTGGCCTGTTCACCAAAGCGTGTTTACGCACAAATCTACGTATCCTATAGGCAGAGGCAAGAAAAGGACGGGCCGCGTGTTCAGCAGACTTAGCCATGTTCAAGGTCCTGTAGAAAACCATGCCCAAATACCTAAAGGAATCTTTGTGATGAAGGGTGGCACCGCCAACATCAAAGACAGGAACATTTTCACCCGCGGAGTTGAAGTGCACAATCTCGGACTTGGAAGTATTGACAATTAGATGTTTATTCCTGGCATACACAGCCAACCGACTCAGCATGATTTGCATATCACGGGGTTCATTAGTCAGCAAAGTCAGATCATCTGCATACAACATGTGTGAGACGTGCACACCCGCGGTTCCGGTGATAGCCCCTGATACACCCTCAGCAATGTCGTCAATATCGTTATTATGAAGGGGAAAAGCAGAGGAGACAGGGGGCAACCTTGTTTAACCCCACGAGTCGGATGCACACGAGCAGTCTTATCACCATTCTTCAAGACATACTCATCACGGTTGTACATGTCTTCAATCACAGACAACAAAGGCGCAGGCATGCGAGTACGCCTAAGGTGTTTCCATAGTGCATCCCTTGGAATGGTGTCATAGGCTTGTTTAAAATCAATGAAAGCAGCGTGCAACCTAGGCGACCCAATTGTTCGTGCAGCATGTTGTAAGTGCCAATGAACATGGGTTGCAAAGTGCTACGACCTGGCTGGGTAAAAACCAACTACTGAGCAATGTAAGGCGCTAAAACGTTAACACGCTCACTACCACGCCCATCAGGCTTTGGCCGAACGACTACAGCATTCTGAATAAAGGAAGCAGCCACGCAATCAAATCCTGCTGGGGAAGCACGTCCGTTCATCTTTCCTATTTGCTCAGCCACCAAGGCAAGCATGGTATCGCTACGACTAGGGGGATCAATAGTGTCAGGAGCAGGCATCCAATCCTTCTGAGCACCTTGTTGTAGCAGAACTTCTGGGGGGGGGGTTACGTCCAAGCGGCACCACCATGTCTCTAGCTAATAAGCCACTCCTTGCCCACCCCCAGACCTCGCGGTCGCACACCTCTTGCTGCTGATAGACGGAAATGCCGATTAAGATAAGCATTCCAGGCTGGTTGCGTCAGTGGCGTTACGTTGGCTGCATGCATTTAGGCTGACGTAGCATAGCGTGTAGCTCAGGGTTTTTGTTGAATAACTTGTCAAGAAAGGCAGCCTTCTGGTACTTAGTATATGCACGCTTAGCTTGTCTCGTTTGCACATGGTACTCTTTTTTAGCAAACTTGCACGCATGTACAGCCTGACCATCCTGCACCGCTGTCCTAAACAAACGTCGCTTGCTTCTCTTTGCAATGGGCGTCAAACCAAGGCGGGTTGCGCACTCTATTTTTACCACACAAAGGAGCACAGACACTGATTTGTTTACCCATACCCACTCTGAAATCGCTAGCAGCATGCACAATCATAGAACGTAGGCAGAAGCACGCTTTCTCATGATCCCTCTCCTCAAGTGCTTTATAAATGCAAAAAGGTACGCTGTAAATAATAGAGAGATTTGCTCAATCATTTCGTTGTGGTCAAATTTCAATAAGGTTGAAACCAAGTCAACACTGTAGCCAACACATGAACTCGCTCACTTTTAGCTCTGCGGGTCACCCTTCTAATCTATCTCGACCCTGGCTTAAAACCATTCTTCAATAAACCGGCTTCGCCAGCTTATTGCACGAGACAAGGCAAAACAACCTGAACTGGAAAACCAACTAACCAAATCACACGAATCGTCACTGCCAACAATTGGGCGTGACACACTACCGAAAAAGTCACGCTCTACTTCACAACACTTTTTAAATAGAATAAGGCAATGGAATAATCTCCAAAAGACATCTCCAGGAAAGGCAGGCTGGAATACTGCTGATCCGGTCATATGTCTCACCTGATACACACAGAGCCTTCCAACACTTGGGCTTCATAAAACAGATTTCATCCTAATTTTGTTAAACCTATATCAACGACCTGCCACACTCAAAGCTGCGGCATCACACAATGCGCAGCAGCTAGATATGTGACATTCCCCCTGAACTCTAATTTAGCATGCTGTGCTTGTTAGAATAACTAGCATAATCCTTTCTGCTCCTGCTGATTTCAGCAAGTCAAAAGCGTATTGAGCCCAACAACTTAGATGAAAGGCTGGGTGTCAGTGGTGTTCATGTGGGTGGCGTAGCTGATTTGAATTTTGCGGAGCAATCTTGCATGAGACGCGCGCTCGCTACCATAACACTGACAGGAATTATAACATTACAACTTAATGGTACAATGCTAAAATTCAGTATTATATAAGATTTTATCCATTATTTCTTTTCTACGCCCTATAAAACATCAAAGTATGAGCAAGATTGCTTGCATTACAGACAGGAGCACTAGAGCACCAGTGGACCTGCCACTGTTTTACAACTCTGAAAGAACGCACGTCATTTTAAGCAATTATAGATATTAGAAATCTGTCCGTCAGATCTGCTATACATAATACTTTTCTTTAAAAGCTCCTACAGACAGCTACCCACAAAAGCTATCTACTGAGAGGGGGGGCTTTGGAAGCAAACAAGCGCTTTGCATGTACCCTGAGGTTGCCTAGCCATGCCACGCTGTCAGCGACCTGTCAGGCATGTATGCAAGCAAGCAATTTTAGTGACTTGATGCATGACACCAAGCAAAATGAAGTACACATGATTTTAAGAGCAGGACGAGCAGGATGGTGTGCCAATACTCGAAGATGCAAGGGGGAGTCAGGTTGGTAAAATGCAAAAAGTATTTGCACCTACCTGTGAGAGAAAGAGAAAAACTTTGCTGGTAAGGTTAGTACAGCCAGTGCAGTTAAGGCAAGCCACACCTTTGAACCATCCAAGGACCTCACAAGCACTGACAGCTGCACCAAGTCAAGCTTTGCCACGTGCTCCTGTACTGCCTTCAAAAAGCTGGGACCTGTGCATATAATTCGTGTAAACAGCGTTTGCGTGTGTGTGTGTGTGCGTGCGTGTGTGTGTGTGTGTGTTTGGCAGCTGGGTTGCAAGCTCTAGTGCTCTAACTCATAATGCAACACTCATAACTGGTTGCAAGCAAGTGGGAATCACATAAATGCTATAAACATTAGAAGTTGTAGGCTACTCAGGCATCTCGTAGCACTGGTACTAATGTAAGGAGTGGCGCGTTCACATTTATTTCACCATCCACAAGCAAATGCTGAGCGTAAAAACGATGTTTGCTTACCTGCAGCTTCTACCACTCAAAGCAATAAACTTTGGTGCACTGCTCACTTCAAAAGCGAAATGAGGGGGACAGCACGCATTAATGGGCAAGATAATATGTGCTGTATATATTCAATTAGAAGCCAGGAGAGGCTCTAACCTTGACACATTTGTTTTGCACAAATAAACTGCCTCATTGAGCAGATATCACAAATCAGCAACATTCAGGCCTTCGCACATGCCACACTTTTTCAAACCGCTTTTAGTAGGTAAAGCTGAGCCCCCAATTGCAGAATTCAACTTGAAATCAACACTGAATCGTCCTGCTAAGGCAAGAATGGTGCAAGTAGGATGTCGTGTAAACCCAAGTTGCGAACACCCCTTGCCTCTTGTATAAAAAAGGGGTGGAGCTAAAAATTCCAGACAGGCTGGAGATCAATGATTAAAGCTCACAACAGAGAAACAAAAGGGGCTACCTTGTTTGCCCACTTCACGGTTGGAACCCTCAGCGTGCAATGCAGTAACCAGAAAAGGATGAACAATCACGTAATGCAGCGCGCACAAGATCTAGGGCTGCCGCTTTGAATTGGTACCCTACATGTAGAATCACAACATGCAGCTTCACATCATGTAGCACCTACCGACATCCATGCGCAAGTGCGCCACAGCGATGAGGGCTTTGGCCATATCTCCAGCGTGGAGAGCAGGCAAACACCGCAAGAGCTGGCGTGAGAAGCTCTCCACCCAGGTGCGGTTTGTGGGCATGTTCAGGACAGCGAGGCACACCTGTACACCAAGACACAGGAGCAAGTTGTGGACGGAGGCTTGCCAAGTCGTGGGCAGAAAGTCTCTAACCAGGAGCTGTTTGAGGGCACGTCTAGGACAGCAAGGTGCATTGAGGCAAGTGCAAGTTTTGGAGGTGGCCAAGCCGTTGACTGAAGGCTGTTGTGAGAGGAAAACGATGTCATTTATTTCCCTGCTGAATCCGCCTCCTTGTACCACTCCTGATGGAAACCATTCCCAATTGGGCGTTACCATTGCTGCTGTGACTGCAAGCTATCCAAAGCAGACCTGACATAACCAATGCTCCAAACATGTGACTGCAAGCTATTTAAAGCAGACCTGAATGCAAGCTATCCAAAGCAGATCTGACACAACCAATGCTCCAAACGGATAACTGGGTTTCTATTTGACTGTCAGCTCCTGGATCGCACTATTAAACAGCAAAGCAAATACACGCCCAATCCGGGTAGCTGCCCTCAAAGCCTAGTGGCCCGTGGTCAGGCCAGACTCTTCGGGGTCGCGGGTTTGAATCCGCCTGGTAGCGTGAGTACTTCGCTGTCCGACAGCTCCGTCTCCGTTTCCGTTTCCTTAATCCATGCTTGTGGTGGTATCACCCCTTGCGTATGATTTTTTTTTCCACGTACCTAGGGTTGAACAGAAAATTATACCTATATACAGTGTACAAACGGTATTTTTGGCAGGGACATCACCAGTAAAGTTCAGGGGCTTCGTAATTATTGCGGGTGCCCTGCAAGCAAAGTTTAATTATATGCGGGTTGCCTGCAACGGGTTTCAAAATGTATGCGTTTTTTTGGCAGAAATTTGTTTTGCTAACGCCCCAGGCGCGTTGCGCTGTGTTTTGGTTTTCAAAGGGAGCTCAAATTAAGGACGGAAGATGGTACATAACATCAAGCAGCATGCAGAGCATGAGCTTGTAGATGCAGGGGGAGGTAGCGCTGAGGGAGCACGCTAGGAGGGGGAGCCTTAGGGGCCTCGCAAATGGAAGTCCTCTTTCCCCGCCAGCCCCAGCAGCTGCAGCCTCCTAAGCAGCCTCCTCCAGCAGGTTCCTTGCGCCAGCAGCCCAGCCTCCTCCAGTAAGCTCCTCACTTGCAGCAGCCCAGCCCCATGGACTTCGAACTTACAATTGCCCTAATCATCATCCGACAGCATGCATCAAATGTGTGTCCAATTTGCTGCTTGCAGAGTACAGAGCTAGCCGGCCAGAGTGAGCTAGCTCCCCTGGCGCGTGCCTAACCTGTCCGGCGCTCTCGTCCTTTCTTACTTTTGGCTCTGCATGCCCGCAACCCGAAACCAAAATTGAATTAATTGCGGGCAGCCCGGGGTGACCGGGAAAACAATTCCGGTTTTCCCGGACTAATTATTTAATTCATTGCGGGCCCCGCGTGGGGTGAACTCCACTGGACATCACCAAACTTTACAGTCATACACGGTGTATAAGTATACGGTTCTGGCCAACGCTACTTGTACACGTCATGCGCGGCTTGTCAAGGCCACAGCTGCCCAAACACTGTTGGAAAACTATCTCATTTATATTCTGCGTATATTTACCTAAACCCTAGACACCAGACACCCATGATATGGTCTCCGTCTCTCATCTCTCACAGTTCGACCAGCATTGGTAATACACAACGTACACTAAGTTATCAAGCTTGTGAATGCTGTCTTCAACTTCTTCATTAAAATACAGGCCCAGACTTGCCACTCTCCTAGCATTTCTCTTCATTTTAAATGGATTATTCAGCGTTCCTACAGCAAAAAGTTGTGTGTGTTCAAATGGCTTTGTAATTTGCTTGAGTGAACTCTTTGCCTGACATAACGGCTTCCTTCCTTATGGCAATGTGGGGACGCTTTTTTTTGTGGTCAGCCCAGATTGCGCTCACTGGACTCCTTCCTTATGGCAATGTGGGGACGCTTCCCTTTGTGGTCAGCCCAGATTGCGCTCACTGGACTCCTTCCTAATGGCAATGTGGGGACGCTTCCCTTTGTGGTCAGCCCAGATTGCGCTCACTGAACTCCTTCCTTATGGCAATGTGGGGATGCTTCCCTTTGTCGTCAGCCCTTAGGCACAAACAAACTTAAATTGCGCTCACTAGACTGAAGGAAATTTCACGCAAACAGTGAGCGACCATTCCCCACATTGAATTGTCAATGCATAAAAAGAGCCACGTAGGTAACGAGTACTGTACAACTCCTCCACCACAGAGAAAAGGAAAAGTATTAATTAATGCAGCAATTCAGGCAATGCCGACCCAAACCCTGCATGCAAACTTTTGACTGCACACATGTGCACATATGTAAATGGCATTGCCTTAGCTAAATGGGGTTTTCAGGGTTTGTACCACCTACATGCTCAAGCGTATATGCCTTACCTCATCCTCTTTATGTACACACATGCACAACACACCTACACACAAGCACAAACATGCAGGCTGCCCCCCCGTCATGCTTCCTATATCACCCACCGCCACGGTGACGCAGTTTGATGGTGCAAAGCTTGACAACAGCGGCTCCATCTGCCACAGCAGCCGCGTTGTTTCGTCGGCCTCAGGTTGGTACTTAAGCTCAGCACAGATGTACAAGTGGTCTATCAGGAGCTGCTGCAGCTGAGCTGGGGATGGCTGCTGCTGTGCTTGCTGCCGCTGATGATGTTGTACTTGTAGCTGTTGCTGCTGCTGCTGCTGCTGCTGCTGCTGTGCTTGCGACCGTCCTTGCTGCCGCGGTTGCTGTCCCTGTTGATTGTGGTGTGGGGGCTGGTTGCGGTGCAGAGGCTGCTGCTGTTGATGCCGCTGGTCCAGCGTTTTAGGGGAAGTGGAACTGAAGGGCTGAAGATGAGGGGTTGCGGATACGTGTGTGAGTGGAGTGCGAGGCATTAGAGGTGGTGGGAAGCTATGGACACGAGTGGTAGAAGAAGAGGACAAAGGGGGTGGATTTTGCGTTGCTGGACGGGAATGCAGAGGAGGGGGGGGGACAGGGGGGGGGGGATCGGTTTTGTACAACAAAGAGCCAGTGCTAACTGTCTGTGCCAGAGGTCCAATGGCCTCTAGCATGCCAGGCAACTGTGCCTGCGCCCAACTGACATGCCGCTGCACAGCAGGGTCGGCGTGCAGCTTGGCCACAACGTACACCACGCGGTAAGTGTTCAGGGGGGAGAGGGGTGTTGGCTGACGCCAACGAGGTGCACCCCCTTCCTTGCTACTTCTTAGAGGCGTAGTACGGCGCAGGTACTGCCGCTGCTGTTGCTGCTGCTGCAGCAGCTTTGGCTGCTGCTCATGGGGAAGCTGCTGGATGCTTTCCTCTCCATCCACCCCCCTTCTTCCAACCCCTCTGTCATCATCCACCTTATTATCACTAGCAACGCCCTCGGCAGCACCCAAACCCACACTTTGCTGTTGCGACTCTTCTCCTGTCACCCACCCTACTTTTGTACTGTGCTGACTTCTCGGAGGCACGCCACGCCGCTTGGCTGTGTCACCTAGTGTGGAAATGTGGTTGTTGGGGTGGCGCTCCCTGCTGCCGTCCCCTCCCCTGCTTGGCTGCCATGCGATGCTGTGAGGCTGGAGGGACCTGAGCACATGCCTCCTCCTGCCACTGTTGTTGCTGCTATAGGTTTCCCGGGAACCTTTGCCATCCTTACCATCATCATTGCTGCCTGCAGCTGGGTCATTGCCCCTACTGCTGTCATGTGCGCGGGCTGTTTCATCACTGCTGCTACGGTTGCTGCTGCCACTTCTGTAATGGAGAGAGGCGTCATCGGCGATCCTGCTGCTGCTGCCGCTGCTGCTGCTGCTGCTTGCTGCCTGCTGTGCACTGTCCGTAGCTCTGGAGATGGAAGCTGCTGAGGCGCTGGTTGCAGCAGACGCAGCTTGTTGGTTGTAGAGTGGACCTTGCAGAAGGGATGGCGCGCTTGGTGGTTTGGATTGTGGAGCTGGGGCTGCACCGCCGAAAAATTGTAGAGGTGCTGCTGGAGATTGAGGCAGGTGGGGCTGAGGGCGCAGCTTGGTGACGTGAGACTGCAGCTTGACGTGGGGCGTGGGAAAGGAGGGAGGCAAGAGAGAGGGCGGTGGTGAGGTTGGCAGGGAGGGGCTTGGCGGAGGGGGATAGGATCGACGAAGGGCTGGGTTGAGAGAAGGAGGAGGAGGCGGATGCAGGTGTTGCTTGCCTTGCTGCTGCTGCTGCAGCTGCTGCAGCTGCAGCTGGTGTTGCTGCTGAGATTGTTGTTGGGGTTGTAGCTGTTGTGGTGGCGTTGGTAGTTGCTGCTCAAGCTGTGGCGGTTGTTGCTGCTCAAACTCCATTTCTTGCTGCTCAGCCTCCAGCTGCTGCTGCTCTCGCTGCTGTTGCGCCTCAGTCTGCCGCTGCAGCAGTGACGGCTTCCTGGGCATGCCAGCACCCACGGGGGCAGGCAGCGCACGCAGGACAGCGAGCGCGTCGTGCAGCCATGCCCTTGGGGGCTGCAGATTTAAGCGCACCTGAATGTGTGTGTGTTGTGCACATGTTGTGCACATGGGCAAATATCGTAGCTGCACATCTGTCTGTGGGTTCAGCAGCCGTGCTTATCCTTTTAGCGTGTTCTTTCAGCATGTCGTTCTCGCATGTTTTTGGTTCACACGAGGCTTGTGAATGGACATGAAGTGTGATACATAGAAGCACGTGTTGACCAGAACCGTATATATAATATGTCGTGTATGACTGCATATTTGATAACGTCCTGCACTAATTACCGTAGATGTACCATACATATATGGTTCTGGTGAACCCTAAGCATGTGGCATGTGGCTACAAGCATTTTTTGTTGATCTTTTCCCTTTAAAACCTCTTGCATTCGCTTTGCGAGTAAACTACATGTATCTCGCGGCACGTTGCAATAAGCTGCACAAAGTTGCGATGTGACATGTTCGTGTCCTGTGCCAAAACTTTTTAAACATTAATTCACGCCAAAAAATGACATTTGGAGCTTTGCCGCATCACCCTTCTCTGCCGCCTTTAGCCATCATGACTAGGAGGCCATCTTCCTTTCTTCCTTTCTACAAACTTGGCAGCTTGATCATTCCACCTTCGATCCATCAGCATTATCATATTGTGCATAGATAGCTGCAGCTTGCAAAAAGTAAGCTGCAACCACCTCACCCAGAAATGCGCAGTGCACTCACACATACATGCAAACATAGCTGCACACACAGTAATATACACACATTCACAAATAGACGTGCAAACAAAGAGGAGGCTGTACCATACATACACACACACCAGAGAGTGCGCAGTGATGGCGAGATCCGTGGTAGAGAAGGAACCCATGCTGCGATGGCTGTAGTGCATGAAACGGCGGACCCACCAAACTGGGGGCACGTAGCGCAGCCTGAAAGAAAGAAAGGGTGTGAAAGCTTATGATGTTTGGTGTACGGTATGCGGTACATGATGAAAGGGAATGTGCAAGGTGTGTTGTGTAGTGTAGTGTATAGGAAAGAAGCAATAGTTGCCCTAAATTACCACAATTACTACAAAGCAATTGACATGCTCAGATTCGAGGCATGCGGGGCTGCAGCGATGCACGAATGACAGTGTCACGAATGGACAGTGTCAGTGGCAAATAGTGGAGTGTTATTGGACTTGTGAGCTTAGCATGCCAAAGAAGGCTTGTGTGCCATGAAGGTAAAAACACGGGGTGTGCGCAGGTCTGGACGCAACGCACACACACACACACACACACACACACATACACTTGTCTAGGACGATCATCAGTGCTCACCGTGCTAGGGCTGAGGCCACGTTGGCAAATTGGGTTGGTGTGAGGCCAGGCAATTTGCCGCTGGAGAGCTGGAAGAACTGATGTAGCCACGCAGGCGGGGGCACAAAGCCGAGGGCAGCCTGCATGTTGTGAGTGAGTGAGTGTTAATATGGAAATTTGAATTGATGCAGCCACGCAGGCGGAGGCACGAAGCCGAGGGCAGCCTGCGTGTATTGAGTGAGTGAGCGTGGATGTGGAAATTTAAATTTACGTGCTGCTTGCACATGCGTGCGATGTTAGCGTGCTATTTGTGTGAGCGTGCATGTGTGCGTGCGTGTTTCAGTGTGGGTATGTTTGCCTGACATGCAAACTGGAAATGAAGGCAGATGGTGTGAGTATTTGGGCAAGTACATTCAGGTGAATGAAGTAGCACTCGGCAAGTTACGCAGCCTGGAAAATGTGTCATGCACCTGCTTTTACACAGACAATCTTAAGCTGCACCAGGACTTGAACCATAATTGTATAAACCTCTCCTCATTTCCCAACAAAAACACACAAACACACAAACACACCTTGAATACCCCCCACTTTCTTTCAATCCATCCCTTTTCCTGTGGGGCGCACGCGCGCGCACACACATACACACACACCAGGCTGTGCAATAGTGTAGCTAGCTCTCCGCACGCACACGCGCACACACACACACACCAAGCTGTGCAACAGTGTAGCTAGCTCTACATACACACACACACACACCAGGCTGTGCAACAGTGTAGCTAGCTCTCCTGGAGTGAGCCAGCTGAGGCGTGGCTTCAGGTACAGCCCTAGGTCAGCAAGCAAGGCAGGGTGGGGGCGGTGCTGCACGAGGTGTAGGCCTTCAATGAGCAACAGGGAAGAGGCAGTACCAAAGGAGCCACTGCGCGCGCTGCATCGCTGCTCAGCAGCCTGTGCGCGTGTGTATTTGTTGTGTAATATATGTACTCTGTGTTGTGAGAAAAAGCGTGTGACTGCTTGTGCCTTTCGCCCTGTTGGGAGCACCTAAGAGAGCACTCAAGTTTGAGATAGCTGTCTTTGTAATAATACCAAGAAAGCCACTCCTTACTTTGCGTCTACATACAGCACGCCAAGTCAGCTGTCGGCTGTGACGCAGACAACAGGAGTGTTCTTGCAGCACCAAACAAGTGTGAGTTGGGGCTCATGCCAAACAAAAGCACACAGGTCCTGCCATAAACCCCCCTCGTTTGGACCACCCTCAATAACCCCCAATACCCTGGATTAAGATCAGCTACCTGATACCTTCACCTACTTTCCAGAACAACTAAAACACAACCCTCACACCAGCTCCTTCACACCAGGGTAATTCTCACCCCAGTACCCTCACCCCCCTCGCCCTTAACACCCTCAATCAAGATTAACAACCCAATACGCCCCACCTCCCTCATTCCAGCACCCTCAATCAAGATTAACAACCTAATATGCCCCACCTCCCTCATTCCAGCACCCTCAATCAAGATTAACAACCCAATGCGCCCCACCTCCCTCATTCCAGCACCCTCAATCAAGAACAACCCAGACGCCCCACCTCCCTCACCCTAACACCCTCAATCAAGAACAACCCAATACACAGTACACCTCACCTCCCTCAACCTTACACCCTCAATCAATCAAGATTAACCCAGTGTGCCCCACCTCCCTCACCCCCTCAATCAAGAACAACCCTAACACCCTCAATCAATCAAGAACAACCCAATACACAGTACACCTCACCTCCCTCACCCTCACCTGCATCCACTCTGCACTTGGCGAGCAGCCAAGGGTGCCTGAACCCCAGATCACACGCGCGACAAAGCTGGGCTTCATTTTTGGCAGCCAGGCTTGCGTAGCTTGCAGCAGCACGCGCGCCTCCTCCTCAAACAGACAGGCTCCCTTACGAGCGCTGCTGCTGCTGCTGCTGCTGCTGTACTCTATACTGGTGCTGCTGCCTCGTTGCAGGCCGCCGTTACCTGCTCCCTGCCTGCGTGCCGTTACCTCCTTACCCTCCACCTCACCTGCACCAGCACCGCCCTTTTTGCTGCCTTCTCCGGTGCTGCCATGTACGCTTGGAGCCGCTGGTGGTTGCTGTTGCTGCTGCTGCTGCTCATGGACGCCCGTAGTAGCACGTAAGCTGGAGGCAGCCTCAGCGTGAGGATCCGTGTGTGGGTCAGCCTCAGTGTGAGGGCCAGGAACAGCAGCCGCCTCTGTGGGTGATGGAGGAGGGCACAGCCTTTGGGCTGCACCGAGAGCTAGCATGATGTAAGCAGCCTCGTGGGGCTGTGCGGTTGGCAGCCACTCCTTGCTGCCATTAAGCAAGCTGCGCAGCAGGGCGTGTACGTTGCTGCTGTCGTCGTAGCTATCCTCGCCATTGCTCCTATTGCTGCTGCTGCTGCTGCTGCTGCTGCTGCTGCTGCTTTCTCCTGGGAAAGGGGGGGGGAAGGGCTGCTGCTGCTGTTGGTGGGGCTGCTGCTGCTGCTGCTGCTGCTGCTGTTCTGTGCGCCACTGAGTATGCTGTCGGTCTGTGGTCAGGTGGAGGGGTATGTGCACAGGTCCAGGCGCAGGTAGGTTCAGGGGTGGCCTGTGCGCATTTGACCGTGCACTCCGCCTCAGGCGCTGCAGCAAGCCGCGGTCGTGGCCCTCCTCCTGGCGTGACAGCAGCTTAGCAACACGCACAAACATGGCAAACGCGTTGGAGCGTGACAAGCACCCTCCCTGCACGGCACCATGCTGCTGGCTGAGCTGGGCAGTTAACAGCAACTCAAGATCGTGGATGGAGGTTGCATTGCTGATGGATTCTAGCAGCGGGGGCTGTCCCACGCCATAGTCGCTAAGAGAAGCTGCTGGCCCTGCATTCATGTGCCAGTTCGGAACAGATGTTGGTAGCTGGGGAGTGCTCCCCACGCATGAAGAGGGGGCACACGTGTGCATGAATTAATAACGTGTGTTGTTGGATTGAGGGAGTGTGTGTGCACATGCGTGCGTGCGTACATGCGTGTGTGTGTGTGCGTGCGTGCGTGCGTGCGTGCGTGTGTGTGTGTGTGTGTGTGTGTGTGTGTGTGTGTGCGTGCGTGCGTGCGTGCGTGCGTGCGTGCGTGCGTGTGTGTGTGTGTGTGCGCGTGTGTGTGTATGTGTGCGTGCACCTGCTGTCGGGTTAGGCGCGGATCGCTTTGCATGGGAGTGACCACTGTTCCAACACTGGTATTTCCAAGTGCTACTGGGATGTCTCTGTGCAGGGAAAGAGCACGGGAGATGCAGCAGTGACCTGCTACCTTGGCATACCACAGAGCAATATTGCATTCAACATCAGGCCATGATAGATTTGCCCAACTATTAATAATAATAGAATATCTTTACTACTATTCATTACACACATTAACACACATGCACACGTACGCACACAGAGGCACACACACACACACTCACGCACGCATGCATGCACACACACGTGCACACACACACACACACACACACACATACACACACACATACACACACACACACACGCACACACACGCACACACACACACACACACACACATAGGGTTGGCCAGAACCGTTTATATACACCATATATGACCGTATAAATGGTGATTTCCTTGCCAAATATACCGTATACACAGCGTATATATGGTTCTGGCCAACCCTACACACACACACACACACACACACACACACACACACACACACACACACACACACACACGTACGCATGCACACACACACATACACACATAAACACACACACACACACACACACACACACACACACACACACAAACACACACACGTTCGCACATGCACACATATGCACAGAAAGTCACACAACATACGAAAGGACACAAGTAACACACACAAGCACACACGCACACTCCCCATTTGAATATATTCATGTACAGCATCTATAATCTAAATTCAGCGGCATCGATTTCCATAGTCTTGCTTTCTGGGCTACTGAGCGACCTTCAAGCCTAATGAGGGCACCCAACCCTGCCCTGTTGCCAGTTGAGCAATTTCAACTGTCAGTTGAGAAATCTAGCCAACCCCCCTTACCAGTGTGGCTTTACTAGCAAGCCGGCTTATAATACGGCTTATTGCTCGAGTTACCAGTAAGCAACGTAGTAACCCAAGGCTTACTGGTCTGGTTTACCAGAAAGCAGTTCAGTAAGGACAAATGAATGTCAGATCCTAGCCTATTCCTCTGCTTCCAAATTAAGAAGCGATCAGTAAGCAGAAATTACTGGTAAACCATGGTAAGTGCCTTCAGAAACCACATAATTGCCCGCTTACTGACCTAGGGTACTACTGGCTTACCATCAACCACCGCTTACCACTGCTTACTTTACGGTGGTTACCAGTAAGCCAGGAACCAGGGGAACCGAGAAGTAAGCCTACTAGTAGTAGTATAAGCTAGTGTGGTAACGTTATCCTGCTGGTGCTACTCAATTGGCTTGGATGGTCCAGTTCCAGTTTGCTACAATTAACTAGTTGTTGAAACTGGACTGGCCAATTCTTGGCTCCAGTCGAACTAGCCAATTCTGAACAAGAACGGATGGCCAATTCTAAACGGCGAACGGATGACCATGCAAAATCTCCAGATTCCTGAAACAGCTGAAAGTAGAATTATTCCCAAATGGCTCTTCCCACCCCGCTTCTCAGATAAAGACAGATTTACCTCCAGCCGCCCAGATTTTGTGCTGATCACTCCCATCGCTGCAAAAACACAAAAACAACAAGCTAATGTAGGGGGGTGGGTTCTTCGGAGTGGCAGGGGGAAATTGAGGGAGACTGGGAGCACCCCAGCAGCACCGCCAGCCACCAGTAGAGCCACCAACCCCCGACAGCACCGACCTAAAGACCTCAGCAAAACTCGGCGTGACATCCACCTCGTCGAGATCAAGTACTGTGAGGACACCAGACCTCAGAACCAGCTGAACGCCGCAAAGGAACAGCACAAAGACCTTTGCAACATTCTCCAAGAGCCTCCGTTACTCTCCACATCATCCTTTTGGGTGTGGGCGGCACCATCTACAACACTCACACTCTGAAGCCTTTCAAGGAACTGGGTCTTGATTCTCAAAGAGTTAAGAAGCTTGCCTCCAAGCTCCATGTGCACTCTGTGAACTTCGCTGCTAAACTTGTCCATACCAGACGTGCCCTTTCCAGTACTGTCATCAACTCTCATCAGGAGCAGGTTTCAGGCCAAGCCTGCAACCCTCTTGATCCCCATTGATTTATCCATTCCTTTTCGCGTTGGAGGAGCTTTACGGTACTCGGTACCAGAGTGGTTCCTTTTCCTTAATTAATGTGGGGAGTGGCTTTCACTGCCTGCGTAACTTTTTTTCCTCCTGAATGGGGTCTCTGCGGGCTTGTGGGGTTCAGTCTAGCCGTTAGCAGCCGCCTCTTTAGGATCTTCGGTCGTGCTAGGCTCCTGCTGGTCGTTGCTCTGATTTTGCCGTAGGCGTGGTGTCTTTGCTTG
>Ga0307968_1002363_pt1 | contig 15688 bp, 21 predicted proteins | sample OrgLakmetagen650_FD_201834 | JGI IMG/M metagenome (GOLD analysis project Ga0307968, IMG submission 201834) | Saline water microbial communities from Organic Lake, Antarctica - #650 | ecosystem: Environmental > Aquatic > Non-marine Saline and Alkaline > Saline | place: Antarctica: Organic Lake... | reverse complement strand
CAGGTCCCCCTCCATTCAGGGGGAGACTGGGCGAAACCACCGCATCACCACAAGGGCAGGGTTTCGCCCAGTCTCCCCCTGAATGGAGGGGGACCTGGCCCATGTCCCACAATTGGGAGAGGACGAAGGAGGTGAAATAACAGCTCCTTGGTGGGGGCCTCTCTGAGGACCGGGAGAAGAAGTAAAAGTGGCATCTTGTTAGCAGAAGTGCTTGTTGCTTTGCTGCAGCATTCGACAGGTCATGATGACTAACCAGGCATCCCGATTGGGAGGGAGGTCAGATCCTTCTCAAAGTTACCACTCTGGATTGGGGTTTGTTTTGAAAGAATTTGTCAAAGACCGCGTGGAAGTAAAATAGGGTTTCGGGTTTAATGTAAATTAACCTGAGAATCCCTAAACTTTTTAAAGTGCTGACTGCTAGACTGCTGCTAACTGCTACTGTAGACAAATAACATGCGTTTCTGGTGACCGGGTCCGCAAAAGTAAGTGTGAACTTCACACCTATTTTTTGACCAGGCCTGTTCAGCAGAATGGTCAGTTACAGCAGAGCTATCTTTTTATCACTCTATCTTAAATCATAAGGAGGAAACATAAACGCGCGCACACACACACGCACGCTCACACACATACACAAACACGCACACACGCATCTGTACACGCTCTTAACTGCACAAGAGGCTCGTAAGCACACACGTACGCGAACACACACACACACGCACACATACACGCACACACGCATCTGTACACGCTCTTAACTGCGCAAGAGGCTCGTAAGCACACACACACACACACACACACACACACACACACACACACACACACACACACACACACACACACACACACACACACACACACTCACACACATACACACACACACAATGTCTACCTTGATCAGGTCTTTGTAATTTGTATAGCACTTTGACTGGTGGGTTAAAACTTTATTGATTTAGGACCTGGTTTGTGTTGGACGTGCATGTTTGCTTTTTACAGCATCGAGATCTGAGAAAATGGGGGGCCTTGCTGCTGGAGGGCCTGGTTGGCAGGTGTTAAGAGTATCTGGTAGGCAAGTTGGAGGAGGGTGTTCCACCCTTGCTGGCCAGAGTATGGATGAAAGGGGGTGGGCGTAGGTGATCATGTGGATATCATGGCCACTTATTTGACTTTCCGCAGAGCACTTGTGCTACGGCATCAGCGCACCCATTCCCTAGGATGCCAGCATGAGCTTTAATCTTGTAAATATGGATGGTGTCTTTAGATAACTGGATGTGGTGTATGATGGTTTCTAGGAGTTATGCCGTTTCGCGCGCTGGGGGTAGAGGATGCTATTTCTTATTTGCCATAGCGCATCAGCGCTGTCTGTTGCGATATGGGTGTGTTCATTTATCGAAGCAGCAGCAATTCCTTCTAGCTCGGCGCTGTTAATAGCTTTGTTGATGCTTGTCCCTCCAGGATTTGCTGTGGTGATTTTGTTGAATTGAGCAGAACTGATTTGAGAGTGGTACATTCCCGCTCCAATAGACTGAGATCCGTTTTCTTTATTTGTGATTCACCTTCTATCTGTGAAGGCCCACTCTTTCCAGTTAGGGGCCTTGCGTTCTAGCAAGCGCTTTTGTTGCACATGATGGGAGGGGACCTGACTGTGAGCATCGGTGGTTTCAACAATGTTTGCATTGATAGCTGTGTTTCATGAGTCTTTGGGGAGCCAACATATTTTTGCCATTCTTGGTAGTGTCCTTTCAGTTGCCAGTTTAAGAAAAGGTATGGTGCCTGCGTTTTTAAAATTGCCGCTAGTGATATGTCTTGTTTTTTGAACCTAGATGGGTTGCTTGTAATGAGGTGCTTCCTGGCAACTTTGTTCCAGACTATTAGGATGCGCACGCCCCATGTTCCTTCTGGCAAGGGTGGTGTTTTGCTTTGCTGGTAAAGCAGTGGCATTTAGCGCCCCTTTTTCTACATAGTGCAAAAATCCTTCTTGTCAGTGCAGATTTTGTGAAAAGCGCTGGAGCTATTTTCCATCCAGTTTGGGAGCAGCAAGAAGGAAGCGGTGGGACTCGAGGCAGATGCGGTTGCATGTTGATCTACTTTGAGCATGTGCTTATCGTCATATACCGGGTGGCAGATCGAGAATCCAGTGAACTGTGTGGAGATCGCATCTGTTCTGGAACCAATTATTCTCTCTCTTAGGTGGGCTGTCCAGAGTTCTTGAAGCTCTGGGGTAAAGTCTAGAGGCGAGGCCATTTTTTCGTGACCAGGGCATGGTTGTGAAAAGCTGTCATGAATCGGGTGGGCAGAGCCCGATAATGTGAGCATTCAGCCTTGGTATTGTTGCCTGTCATGTAAAGTCATGTAAAATCGTGGGAGTCGATGAAGTAGTCCATGGAGTGGATGAAGTAGTCCATTCTGTTGCAAGGTCTTGGACAGGGGGATTCAGCAGGGATGAAAGCCTTGATGACGAGCAGAGTTATATGCATCCTGTAAAATGCTGAGGCGCTGGGGGGTGATGGTGCCAGAGCACTTACCATTTATGCCGTACACACATGTAACCTCTGGGAGGGTCTGGAACTCGGGAAGTGTGACTATTTTTACCCAGTCATCTGCTTGTGGCGGTTGGCTGGATGTGACGCATTGCTCCCTGTCATGTATTGCCTCTTGTACTGGAGGTGGTCTGATAAGATCGACCTGTCTGTTCCATAGTTCACAGTTGCCTGTGTCCTTGATATCGTTTTGCGGGTCAGTAAGTTGCATGTTGAAGTGAACTTTGTCCCTAACATGTTTTCCTAGCGTAGATTTCCATTAGGGAGTACGCCTGTTGGGATCCTCCAATCCTTGCCGGGCCAGGTTGTCCGTGTTTTACCTCGTCGAGCCTCGACTAGAGGCTGGCACACCCTCACTCTTTCTTGTCGTATTGCAATGCTCAAAAGGCAAGGATGAATAACCAACTCAGAGAATTCCTAACTGCAACCCAAACGTTGCATGTCTTGCCAGAGCACGTCTGTGGAATGGTGGTTTATATGATGGGCACAAGCTGTGACCTGTTCCTTCCTCTTTATCAGACGCTTGATCTACATATAAGGGTTTACAAAGGGTTTACAAAAGGTACACTTGATCTACATATAATAAATGTCTCTTTCGGTTCGTGGGTGGTTGTATTTCTTGGGCGTTTGCGTGTGGAGGTGCTGAGGGTGTTTTGATGGTTTTTGGTTATTATTATCTCAGTGAGATGTTTGGGGGGAAGCTGTGCATGATTAAGCTGGCGGGTGATGGTGTTTGGGCATTCCATGATTGTTCTTGTTCTCTTGGCCTGACTAACAGGTATGCGCATTGGGCCCGTGGTCCGTCTAATTATTATGTGTGTGGGGCTAATTTCAGTCGGATGTAGGGCTTGGTGGCGCAGCGCATGCGCAGCAATCTTTTACCATGTCCAGGTGTTCGGCAAAGCATCTAGTGTATGGCTGCTTGAGTCCAACGCAGTTATATGGGCAGTGTTTGTGTTATTGATTAATTTCTCTATACATATGCAGGTTTCCTTGCTCTTGTGGCTGAGCAGTCGTTTGGCTTCATTTCTTCCTCTGCAGGATCAAACTCTTTGTTCACCAGGGCTGTTAGTAAATATAGTAAACAGTATAAGTCTATGCCGGAACACAATAGCGTGCATTAAGGAATGGCTCTCAACTAGTGCTCACACTAGCCAGATCCCCACTGAAAAGCAATAAAGAGAAACAACAGAGACGAATGAGGCTCCGGCGGGTTGTCAGCCATGCGATCCGGCCTGCGTCTAGCCCTTTTGAAGCCAGCTGCTCTACATTGGTTACAATGGTTACAATGGAGGGTGACCTTCAGCCAGGTTGTTTGGCTGATCGGCTGCTGACTGGTCTCGTCCAGCCACAAATAAATCCATAAGCTCAGAAAGAAAAAGAAAAAGTCTTTTGTTCTGCTGAGAAAGGAAATCATGAACAAATTGGTTGTTGACATGTTGCAGCAAAAAAGGTTGGGCTGCTGAAAAGTCCTTATAAAAGTTGTAAAAAAAAAGGAAAAATGTTTCCTCACGCTCAGCTCACAACAGCTCACAACAGCTCACAAACTCGATGGTCTTGGCAAAAGAAAGCTTGAATTCTACAAGATATATGTCTCTGTCCTTTTGGGGGATCTGTTTGGGATCCAAATGCCTGCCTCTTCCCTCGACTGGCATAACTAACACGCCATCTGGACGACTTCGATGTTTAGTTGGAAGGTTTTGTTTTGTTGGGAAAATTCAGTCAGGGATGTTTCTTTCAATGTCATCAGGGGATTCAATTTAAGGTTAGATGACTTTTCATTGTTACATGCATCCATTGTAACAATTGCTGAGCCCAGCTTGCCTTTGCTGATCTCTTCACCACAGACGCTTACAGCGTGGTGGTGTCGGTTTATGTGCATCCTCTTCAGAGTATGGTTGTTGCATCTAAGAAGTATGTGTGGAGCACTGTCTGATCCTCCGCACAAAGGGCAGGTGGCAGGACCTGTCGTATGGCTAAACCTTTTGGTGTGTTTGTCTGTGTGCATCGTATCCGTCCTGTACTTAAGAACTTGTTCCTGTTCCTTAAAAGTCACATTTGGCATGGACCAAAACTTGTTACTGAATTGGGCATGCGCAATTAAGGGGCTTTGCAGTAGCTTGCCGTGTGTGAGATTCGGGCTGTGCTGCACGCTGAGGCGTATCATGTAATTTTTGCCAGAGCTTGTAAAGCAGTGTATCTGTGTTCGCTTCACCAAGGTAATGTTAGGCGTGCATGTGGTGTTTTAGTTTGTCTTGCAGGTCAGTCAAAACTCGTCGCTCTTCTGCATGGGAGCCAACTTTGTTTGGAACGCTTAGCCAGAACAGGTCGTAGGAGGGGTCAATAGCTGGTGGGAGGGAAACGTCAGAAGTTTGATTGACTGTTGCTTTGTGTGCTAGGTGGTCTGCACCCTCATTGCCAATAATACCAGAGTGACATTTCACTTTGTAGAAGTGACAGTAGAAGGTGAGGATTGGATTAAATTTACAATGTCCTTGATTAGTTCCCTTTGCAAGTGGTGGAGTACAGCCATTGGGTTCAATAGCTGTTTTCTAATCTGAAAGAGGGATGAGGCACTGTCTGTAGCAATTTCAGTGTGGCCTTTTTGTACCGCTACTAGCACAGCTTCAAGTTCAGCTCTGTTGATGGTGAGTGTGCGGCCGCTGCCTCCAGGATTGATAGTGACGGTATCACTATAGCCAGCGTCTGCAGTGGGGGTGAAAACGCCAGCGGCTATAATTTACTGTTTGCTGATCGCATCATGCATGGCACTAACATCAGTGTATGTGATTGATTTCCAGTTTTGTACTTTGGGAATCTTGTACTGGTTGACGTTTGTGTTATGAAGCGTTTGCCAATGGCTGATGTTAGCAGCAATGGGAGAATCTGGATGTAGGAGTTGCAATCTCTTCCTCTGCTCGTTCTTGCATTTCACACGAGCAGTGCCAAGCACGTGGGCACTATTGTTACAAGTCCACGTTGCTTCAGAAATTGTCTGTTTGAGATTGTTAAGCTGGGTTGGATTCAATCAGGGCTTGTTTCCCTTAATTGTTCCAGACGACTATTAGCTGCATTTATTCTTGTTGTGCTGAGGCTGGGGTGGAGCGTCTAACCAAACTTCTGTAGGGTTCAAGAGCATGCTGTCTGCAGAAAACTTGGCTAGAACGCATGCATGCTCAGGGTAGTCGTTTATCCAAGTCATGTACCCGTTCTTACTCCAACCAAGCCTGTCAGGGAGTAGTAGGAACTTTGCTGTAGTTTCTTGAGTGGAGTTTGCTGATTGAAGTGCATGTCCCACAAGTGAATGTAGGAGGTCGCAATAATTCGGGTGGCAAAAGGAGAAGCCAGTTACTTTGTGTCGAAAGCATTAGTGCTTGCTCAAAATACTGTGTCTCTGGTATTTTTGCTCCAGTAGGCTTGGTAACTAGGGTCAAAATCTAGGGGTTAGCAAATTTTTGCTTGGTAACCAGTGCCCATTTTTGGAGGGAGGTCATAATGTGCCTCGGGGTGCAATACAAATTGGCATCTCTTGCCTTTTCCCAATGTTGTTGAGTGAGCTCATTTGAAGTTTATACCTTTGTAGCAGACCAACAATTCATTTGCCGCGTCTTGCACAGGTGGTTGTGTAATACTGTGTAGGCCAATTTGTTTGGATTGGTTGTAAGCATGTAGCAAAATGTTGAGACGTTCTAGGGATAGCATGCCTGTGCACTTGCCGTAGATGTCATACGCGCAGGCTGCTTGACAGGTTACGTGTTCAGAGATTTTGGGTTCACCCTCTGAGTCTTTATTAATTCCTGGCTTGAGGAGGTCCACATCCTGCACCCAGATCTCACATTTCCAGGTGGGTTGAATGTCTGCTTGGGGATTGACAGTGTCTGTGATAACGATTGCCTTGTCTCTGATGTTTTAGCCTTGTGACGAGTCCCACATATTTTTAAAGTGCTGGGTACAACCATCAAAGCCTTGCTTTGTCAGATTGTCAATTTATTGGTCTTCTGATTGGGCATTTAGCTGAGTGCTAGTATCAGCATTTTCATAGCTATCTACGTAGCTTTTAAAGTCAGTGTTGGCTAAGAGCAGTTGTGCCGCTTCCCATGTGGGTTTCCAGATCACTTTTATCATTATTTTTTCTTCTGCATAGGATTTTCTGGTGTCCTTTTCCGCTTGGGTTAGGTCAGTACAGGCTGGGCAGTGCCAGTCTTCACTATTCTTCGCATCTTGCCTTGCAGTATGTGAGCAAGCATTCAGGTCAGTCAGACAATTCCAATGGTAGGTGCGTTGACACGTATCACAATTGGCATATCATCATAATTTTCTTCTCTTTCTGGATGCTCTTGGCTGACCGGGCTCCAGCAAATTTGGCAGCAATCGTCTACCTTTTGGCTTCTTGAAAAGGGCTCTGTTTTTGCTGCTTTTAGCCCCATGCATTGGAACAAGGGTAACGCCAATTTTTCAATAGTGACAGTGTAATTGGATTTTGTATTGCGCCAGTAAAGTTGCGTTGGTGTTAAGTTTAGGTTTGCTTTTTTGCTGCCAGTCCAACACCTCCTGTACTTGATAGTCATACTTGAAAATTGTGTTACAGGCCTTGACATTGCTGGGTTGCGTGTTGGAGCAGCCTGGATCTATGTCAATACTTTCTGTCTGCCTCTAAATTGTGTCTCGTACTCCTTGTGGAGACTGTTCGCCGAGCAGGAGTTTGGATCTGTTGGCGTTGCCAAACCTGTACATCTGACCAGGCCCATCCCATGGGGTGTAAGCCTTAATTGCATCGAAAGTAGTAGCATTGAATTTCCTCACCCTTTCTTCTTTGTTAGGTGTCGTGTCCTTGTTTGTATGTAAGTCACTGATGAGCTGGGGGGTTATATTCTCTGAGTTCAACAGAGAGGCAAGCCTGTTCAATGCAATAATTTGTCCTGTTTTAATTTTGCTGCCAAACTTGAATTTGAGGTTGTTGCCATTGAGTATGTGTGTGCCGTCTAGGCTAAGTAGCCTTGAAAGGCTGGAGATCCCGGAGTCCATAAGAGAGAATGCATTGTGGTTAACTAGAGTTTCCAGAGTAGGCAGGTTGGGTGCCCAGAGTGCTTTTGTAATACTGTCGAAACTTTCTGTGAGAATGGGTTGTCCTTGGAGTGTGGGACGCAAGTTGCTATTATGGATGCTAACGTACTGCCGTGCTCTTAACATATATCGTAATTGCTTTTGAAGGTATCTTGGTGTTTGACACTGAGGTCCCAAGTGGCCTTGTGCCGCAGTTTTTAGTTGCTGAGTTTAGGAGAGTTTTGGTGAGTCGACCATGCTTTGCCTTGTTGTTCAGGCTAGTGATAAGTGCAAGGGCGTTTCTGTAGTGGTATTCAATTCTCAAGGAAGAGCATCCCAAGCCGTGGTGTAATTTATCTTCTCGGATCAGTGGAATGGTGTGAAGACGACAATGCCAATGTAATGACGCAGGTCGTAATAAATCAGAAAATATCAGATTAAATCAGATACAATCAGATGTACCAAGCATCCGTGCTTGCACACGTGAGTACTTTTCGACAATCTGAGAGAATCCATCCGAGGGAATCTATCAGGAAAGTACAAATACTCAAAATTCGGGGTAGTCAGTATTCTTTTTAAATCCGTCAACCGAATAGCTGAGAGGTCATCGGTACGCCTTGCGGGTTCAAATCCGTCTGCCCCATTTTCCAACGTTACATACCTGCCTCCTGTAACAAATGTTATTAGAGAGGAAGACCAACTTTAAGGGCAACTTAAAGATTTCGGCTCACACAAAATACAGACAATTCATGGCTAAAAAATAATACAACATACAACAGTCACGAAATGCATGAAAAGGTTTGTCATCCCTCAAGCAGTCTTCGTTTCTTTGAGACATGCTTGCCCACGCAAAAATAGTATCGGTTGTAAATTCTGGTAAATTCTTTGGACATTAATGGACGAAGAAATGCTCCTCAGACGTAGCGTTTTGCGCCTGGCCGCTGCGCCTCTTTGGTCTTCTCCTCAGCTATGTGCTGCCTCACCTGCAGAGGCAGCAGACTTATATAAAAGTACGTCAGATTAACATCCAAGAGCGCTAAAGCTTGGCATGCTTGTCGGTTTGCTGATGATATGGTTGTTTTAACACGCTCGCAAGAAATGTGTGAAAATGCCGCTAAGGAGCTAAATGAATTTCTAGCTCTATAAACAAGGATTTTAATAAAGACACTGCAGTGATGATGGTACGGGTGCTTCCCCTTTCCGATCCAAACTGCTCTTCTATTGCGACCCTGCTGCTTTCAATTATTTCATCAGTCTTCCATTCATGACCGCCACGCTTCCAACGTCATGGACACTTCCCCTTGACCACATAGCCTGGTTCCCTTTCCTCCTTGATTGCGTAGCCTGGCTCCCTTGTAGCTCGAAATGCACACACACACACACACACACACACACACACACACACACACACACACACTCACACACACACACACAAACACACACACACAGACGATCTGGGGTTGACCAGTTTCGAATTCTGACTTCCTCCCTCCTCCTTCCCCCCCTCCTCCCTTCTCCACACAGTTTTCCACAAACCATTCCCCTATACCTAGGGTTGGCCAGAACCATATACATACGGTGTATATACGGTATTTTTGGCAGGGAAACCACCAAGTATACGGTCATATACGGTGCATATATACAGTGTATATACGGTATTTTTGGCAGGGAAACCACCAAGTATACGGTCATATACGGTGCATATATACGGTTCTGGCCACCCCTGACTGTACCCCTTCCTCCTTCGAGGTCAACGGCCCCAACTTGCAGCAAAAACGCACCAGCTGCTCGTCCACTGGCACTTGGTCATTTTGTTCCATGAAGCGCTCGTTGCTCTCCTCTGCCTTGGCACAGGACAAGTACCTAGACGGATGAAGACAGCATTAGCAGAAAATATTACCAGGTGATACCAGGTGATACCCAAAAGCTCTTTGCTACCTGGCACTGTGTGGGAGCTTGAGTCAACGCACACGTTGCCGCAAAGGCAAAATGCAGTGCTGCCTTGGGCATGAAACTGGCCGAACAGTAGCATTGTGTATGTTGTGTTATGCACGAGGTCTTTATCTGCCGGTACTACAGTACCGTCTCTACGTGCTGCTGTAAAATTAACATTATTAGACTGCAAACTCACCTCTGCCGGTACCACAACACCGTCTCTACGTGCTGCTGTAAAATTAGCATTATCAGACTGCACACTCACCTCTGCCGATACCACAACACCGTCTCTACGTGCTGCTGTAAAATTAACATTACTAGACTGCACACTCACCTCTGCCGGTACCACAACACCGTCTCTATGTGCTGCTTGTACTGCTGCGCCAAATCCAGGGCACGGTCCCATCTGAACAGCTTGATGTTGAGCTTAATGGCACGGTAGGTCAAGCCAGCCTGTTGCAAAACATGTTGGTTGGAATCAGAAATGGAATTAGTTGGAATGGAATCAGTCTGGAATGGAATGGAATGGAATCATGGAATCATGGAATCAGTCTGGAATGGAGTGGAATCATGGAATGGAATGGAATCAGTTGGAATGGAATGGAATCAGTCTGTTGCAAATGTTGGTTGGGATCAGGAATGGAATCAGTTGGAGGAAGCCATGACTCATGAACTAAACTAAAGTATGCTCCCTCATTGGACCCTCACTATTCAAGTGAAGAATTGGAGCTAAAAAGGATATGCAAGCATTAGGGTTTAGGGCTGCTCGCTGCACAGGGGGAGAAAGCCACATTTGTGCTGCTGTTGTGAACAAGCTGAGCTTGATAAGATCTTTTGAGGCTTGAAGCCTAGGGCTGCTCGCTGCGCAGGAGGAGAAAGCCATGTTCGTGATGCTGTTGCAAAGAGCTGAGCTTGATAAGATCTTTTGAGGCTTAGAGCATAGGGCTGCTCGCTGCGCGGGAGGAGAAAGCCATGTTTGTGCTGCTGTTGCAAAGAGCTGAGCTTGATAAGATCTTTTGAGGCTTGAAGCCTAGGGCTGCTCGCTGCGCGGGAGGAGAAAGCCATGTTTGTGCTGCTGTCGCAAAGAGTTGAGCTTGATAAGATCTTTTGAGGCTTAGAGCATAGGGCTGCTCGCTGCGCGGGAGGAGAAAGCCATGTTTGTGCTGCTGTTGCAAAGAGTTGAGCTGGGAAGCGTCGCACGTCTTCTAGTTGTGGTAGAAAACAACCCTGCAGATCGGACTAAGACTGTTAATAGGGTTGGCCTAAACCATATATGTACAGTGTATACATGGTATTTTTGGCAGGGAAACAACCGAATGTACAGTCATATACGGTGCACATATATATATATACGGTATGTTTGGCAGAGTTATCACCAAATGTACAGTCATATACGGTGCATATATAAACGGTATTTCTTGGCAGGAAAATCACAGAGGGGGCTAACGGAGGAAATGCCTGAAAATGTGCATTTTTGCATTCAGAAGGCAGCCACTCACAGCCACTTCATCCGATCGACACCATTTTAGTAGTGAAGTGTAGCTGGCATTGAGAGCTACCCGAGCGTGTGCCCAGTTTTATGTGGTTCGCTTTGCGTGCTGAGATAGACTGGATTAAGCACACATGGTGCATTTAAGCCCTAATGTGGTGATTTCCATGGGAAAATGGCTCAAATCATCATAAAACACCAACCACTCAGCCGTTTTCTTTCATTTTTGTTGCAATGATATCTTTTCCAATAAGAATTCTACACCATTACAAATATTCCAGATTGGTGCAGTGGGTGAGTTGGTATGAACAATTTGTGGTAAAAAATGGCCTGCACGCCACAGCAAATTAAGCACACACGCGCCAAAATTGGCAAGCTCCAAATTTTACATCTATGGACCGAGCAGGGATTCATATATCATATTAAGTAAATTTTGGAGCTTGCCAGTCATGGCGCCCATGCTCAATCCACATTTTAGAAGCACCCTTTTTTTTGGCTCAGTCAGCCCCCTCTGGGAAAATCACCAAATATACGGTCATGTTTGGTATATATATATATATATATATACACACATAAAACCCTAACCCCTATATATATATTATATATGGTTCTGTCCAACCCTAATTATGGTTCTGTCCAACCCTAATTACTAATGTCACCATGGTGCAGCAAAGCTTCTGATTAACTAGCCTAGATAAAAACAGGAAGATTTAACCCAAAATTTTACTGGTGTCAGGTGCTTGTTGGCCTGTGTGCTCTAACAAACTTCCTTTGCTTTTGAACTAGCTGCTTACGGCATGACTTCTTGTTCTTCTTGCAGGCTGCCTCGAAATGCTCAGTGCAATCAGAGGACTCCTCAGACATACCATCACCACTGACATCACTCCCTCCGTCACTAACTACATTTGTATCAGCGATCTGGCCCGAGGCACAGACAGTGTGAGTAGGCAGGTTCTCAGCTTCGCTTGCTAATATGCGTCGTGCAGCAAGCATAATGGGTTTGGGCCTGTGTGTGCAAAAAAGGCTGACACTCAAACGCATTGAATGAAGGTTTCTCGTTGTAATCCTAGTACCCCTTTGTATTGTAATCCTAGTACCCCTTTGTATTGTAATCCTAGTACCCCTTTGTATTGTAATCCTGGTACCCCTTTGTATTGTAATCCTAGTACCCCTTGTATCCTGACGACAATTGCCTCTACCTTTTCTCATCCCCAATGCAGTGCCACTCCCGTATTCTATGCAGTCAATTGCCTGTATCAAGCAACGCCTGGGTCAGGGTGGCATCTACTGTGTCTGGCCCGTGTCTCTGTACAGAGAGCCATCGACTCAAACCATGACGCATTGCCTACACAGTGGCCCACCTGTATCAATATAGCCTCTGCTTCATCCGGCCTACGTCGGTACAGGGCCAGCTCTGCGTTCCGTCCCTCTTCATGTGGCACCTCTTTGAGCTGTGCGCATGAGTGCAGGTGACAATGAAATGGGCAAAACAGTGAAGAAAGTCAGTCACTGTACAATTTCCTGTGGCAGATCCTTGAGCTATGCCTACGAGTCAATTGACAAATAAATGGACATAACAGTGAAGAAATTGTCAATGTACCATTTCATGTGGCAGCTCCTCAAGCTGTGTGCATGAGTCAAGTGACAATGAAATGGGCAACACAGTGAAGATATTTAGTCACTGTACCATTTCATGTGGCAGCTTCTTGAGCTGTGCGCATGAGTCAAGTGACAATGGAATGGGCAAAATAGTGAAGAAATTTAGTCACTGTACCAATTTAGGTGGCAGCTCCTTGAGCTGTGCGCATGAGTCAAGTGACAATGAAATGGAAATAACAGTTAAGAAATTAAGTCAATGTACCATTTCCTGTGGCAGCTCCTTGAGCTGTGCGCATGAGTCAAGTGACAATGAAATGGGCAAAACAGTGAAGAAAGTCAGTCACTGTACCATTTAATGTGGCAGCTTTTTGAGCTGTGCGCATGAGTCAAGTGACAATGAAATGGGCAAAACAGTGAAGAAATTAAGTCAATGTACCATTTAATGTGGCAGCTTCTTGAGCTGTGCGCATGAGTCAAGAGACAATGAAACGGACAAAACAGTAAAGAAATGTCACTTTACCATTTCATGTGGCAGCTCCTTGAGCTGTGCGCATGAGTGCAGGTGACAATGGAATGGGCAAAACAGTGAAGAAAGTCAGTAAGTGTACCATTTAATGTGGCAGCTTTTTGAGCTGTGCGCATGAGTCAAGTGACAATGAAATGGGCAACACAGTAAAGAAATAAGTCACTGTACCATTTCATGTGGCAGCTCCTTGAGCTGTGCGCATGAGTGTAGGTGACAATGAAATGGGCAAAACAGTGAAGAAAGTCAGTCACTGTACCATTTTATGTGGCACCTCCTCAAGCTGTGCGCATGAGTGCAGGTGAAAATGAAATGGACATAACAGTGAAGGTATTTAGTGACCGTACAATTTTATGTGACAGCTCTTTGAGCTGTGCGCATGAGTGCAGGTGACAAAGAAATGGGAAAAACAGTAAAGATATTTAGACCATTTCCTGTGGCAGCTCTTTGAGCTGTGCCCACGAGTCAAGTGACAATGAAATGGGCAAAACAATAAAGAATTAAGTCACTGTACCATTTCATGTGGCAGCTCCTCAAGCTGTGCGCATGAGTCAAGAGTCAAGTGACAATGAAATGGGCAAAGCAGTAAAGAAATAAGTCACTGTACCATTTCATGTGGCAGCTCCTTGAGCTGTGCGCATGAGTCAAGAGACAATGAAATGGACATAACAGTGAAGAAAGTCAGTCCCTGTACCATTTCATGTGGCAGCTCTTCAAGCTGTGCGCATGAGTCAAGTGACAATGGAATGGGCAAAACAGTAAAGAAATCAAGTCAATGTACCATTTCATGTGGCACCTCCTTGAGCTGTGCGCATGAGTCAAGTGACAATGAAATGGGCAACAGTAAAGAAATAGTCAATGTACCATTTCATGTGGCACCTCCTTGAGCTGTGCGCATGAGTGCAGGTGACAATGAAATGGGTAAAGAAATTAAGTCAATGTACCATTTCATGTGGCGGCTCCTTGAGCTGTGCGCATGAGTCAAGTGACAATGAAATGGAAATAACAGTAAAGAAATTAAGTCAATGTACCATTTCATGTGGCAGCTCCTTGAGCTGTGCGCATGAGTCAAGTGACAATGAAATGGGCAAAACAGTGAAGAAAGTCAGTCAATGTACCATTTCCTGTGGCAGCTCCTTGAGCTGTGCGCATGAGTCAAGTGACAATGAAATGGGCAAAACAGTGAAGAAAGTCAGCCAATGTACCATTTCCCGTGGTAGCTCCTCAAGCTGCGTGGAGGAATCGAGCAACAATAGTATAAATAAAGCAATGGCGAAGTGGCGAAGTGAGTTATAAAGCAACTACAGTCGAGGCAAGCACACACACACACACACACACACACACACACACACACACACACACACACACACACACACACACACACACACACACACACACAGAGGCTTCTCTTGAGTATACCACAACTTGCTCAGTTGTTGCAAATGTCATCGCGGATTACTGTCATTGTCACAATCTTTACACCACTTATGTTTAGGGCTATTTAGGGCTATTCAGAACCATATATATATATAAAAAATATATATTCGGTGCATACACAGTATTTTTGGCACGGGAATCACTGAATATACAATCATACAAGGTGTGTATATATGGTCCTGGCCAACCCTATTTATGAATAGCACTCTTGCACTTGCACTCACCCTAAAACCCACCGTTGTCACATATGATTGCAATGGCACTCCCTTCCGCACACCACACATGAACATGCCTGCACACAACACGTGTACATGCCTGCACACACTGCCTGCACACAACACGTGTACATGCCTGCACACAACACGTGTACATGCCTGCACACACTGCCTGCACACAACACGTGTACATGCCTGCACACAACACGTGTACATGCCTGCACACAATACGTGTACATGCCTGCACACACTGCCTGCACACAACACATGAACATGCCTGCACACAACACGTGTACATGCCTGCACACAACGCATGAACATGCCTGCACACAACACATGAACATGCCTGCACACAACACATGTACATGCCTGCATACAACACGTGTACATGCCTACACACACTGCCTGCACACACTGCCTGCACACAACACATGAACATGCCTGCACACAACACATGAACATGCCTGCACACAACGCATGAACATGCCTGCACACAACACGTGTACATGCCTGCACACACTGCCTGCACACACTGCCTGCACACAACGCATGAACATGCCTGCACACAACACATAAACATGCCTGCACACAACACATGAACATGCCTGCACACAACACGTGTACATGCCTGCACACACTGCCTGCACACACTGCCTGCACACAACACATGAACATGCCTGCACACAACACATGAACATGCCTGCACACAACGCATGAACATGCCTGCACACAACACGTGTACATGCCTGCACACACTGCCTGCACACACTGCCTGCACACAACGCATGAACATGCCTGCACACAACACATAAACATGCCTGCACACAACACATGAACATGCCTGCACACAACACGTGTACATGCCTGCACACACTGCCTGCACACACTGCCTGCACACACTGCCTGCACA
>Ga0307968_1002362_pt1 | contig 15691 bp, 13 predicted proteins | sample OrgLakmetagen650_FD_201834 | JGI IMG/M metagenome (GOLD analysis project Ga0307968, IMG submission 201834) | Saline water microbial communities from Organic Lake, Antarctica - #650 | ecosystem: Environmental > Aquatic > Non-marine Saline and Alkaline > Saline | place: Antarctica: Organic Lake... | reverse complement strand
CGTGTGTGTGTGTTTTTGTGTGTGTGTGTGTGTTTGTGTGTGTGTGTTTGTGTGTGTGTGTGTGTGTGTGTGTGTGTGTGTGTGTGTGTGTGTGTGTGTGTGTGCTTTGTACGTCTGGCTAACCAATACCATACCATGGCCTATACGAGGAACCTCCCCAAGCACCCATAGCTTAATCACTAACTGCAGACAGGTCTAGTCGTACTGCAATTCTATTCATTTCCTAATTCAATTTTTCATTCGGTTCAATTCTTTTTTTTGTAGCATGAATGAGTAGGAAATGGGTTTCGCTTCAGTCGGGACATGCTCATTTCAAAGCGGGGGCCCTTGCACACGAATGAAAGTAACAGGTTGCGATCCTTGCCAAGGAGGGACAGGCCACAGTTATTGCCTTGCCAACACAGACTTGCTTGTGTGTGCTTGAGTGGAGGCCTCCAAATTGTGTTTGTTAGCACAGAATGTGCTCCTCACTCGAAGACTGGTGGCTTAGGGGATGTGCTACAGGCCCTGCCTGCAAGCCTTGCTGGCAGGTGAGATCCACCTCCTGCCGCTGCACCTTCTTGCGTACTTCAATCTACCATCATTGCTGCCACATATAAAAGAAAAAGAATTCTCACTAGGCATCATGCCTGCAATGCTGCATACAGGGGCTGCAAGCACACCGTGAACTCATGCTTGCACACACACACACACACACACACACACACACACACACACAAACACAACACACACACACACACACACACACAAACACACACGCACACACAAATACACACACAGGCACACACACACACACACAACCACACACACACACACACACACACACACACACACACACACACACACACACACCAAAATCCGGAACACACACTCTCTGCACAGGGGCCATCGGGTCATGACGGTCAGCCCTCGCTACGCGCACTACCATGACGCCTTTGACTCGGGCGTGTGCGTGCCCGTGCACAGCAGCTCAAAATATGTTCCTCAGGAGCGCATGGATGCCGCGTGCTCAGCTGCACCGGCACCACCACCACCACCAGCAGCAACAGACAATGCTGGGTCTGTGCTTACAGATCCAGCTGCAGGCTCAGTTGGGGGTGGCTTGGCTGAGGCGGAGACGGCAGGCAAACAAAAGGGGTCAACAGGAACTGGATGTCCACCGCCCTCACCTTGCAGCCAAGCACCGCAGCATGCCCCCAGCATAAGCGCCAGCAATAGCAACAGCAGCAGCAGCAGCAGCAGCAACAGCAACAACGGCTCACCCTCCTCGCCAGCCCCAGGCCCAAAGCACGCATACCCCTCAGCTGACACCTCTACGGCCAGTGCTGCCAACAACGCCGTGCGCGCCTCTGCGCTGAGTGTCGCCCACCGCACCCGCCCTCCCCCTCCGTTGGTACTCGCACAGGGCAGTGCTCAGCCCTCCTCCCTACCCTGCCTGCCTGACAGCTCAAGCACAAGCTCCAGCTGCCGCCTGCCTTGCAGGGCAAGTCAAAAACACACACACGCACCCTCACCTCCCGCCCTGCCGTCACCATCCTCTCCCACACACGCACGGCTGCCCTTGCAAGAGGCCTTAGCAGCACCATCACCCGCACCACAAATGCAAGACACCGCAGCTGCAGTCGCTCCATACCCACCCCCATCAGGAGCAACAGGCACAAGCGCAGCGGCAGCAGCAGCACCACCCCCACCGCCACTGCCACTCTTGCACCAAGTATGCCCCTCCCCAGGTCAGCAGCAGCAGCACGATGCGGTTGACGCCAGCAGCCTCGTGCGCTTCTACTTGTGCCGGGCGCTGGGAGATGGGGTAGACCGTGTGTTTGTGGACCATCCTGTGTTCCAGGTGAGGCTAGCTTTAAATGGACGACGGCTAACCCGTGAGCTTGCAAGTAGGCCTCCTTGTGTTGTTTGAGCCTAGTCACAGGTGGACCGTGTGTGTATGTGTGCGTGTGTGTTCGTGTGTGTGTAAAGCACCCTGTTTTTGGGTCAGGTCACAGATTACACGTTTGTTTTTTTGGAGGCTGTGTGCGGTATACGTAGGATTGGCCAGAACCGTATACGCATGTTGCATACTCACATCGTGTGCACAGAAGTTTTCCAGCTAAATATTTTGTACATACACCATACACACGTACATGTGTATGACCAGCCTCAACGTTCATGGTGTAGACACTGCTGTGACCAGCCCTACTCCTACCCCTGCCTGCGCCCTCTACCCTCAAATTTCTCTGATGAACTTTTCCTTTGCTCCGATTATAGACCAGAGTGTTTGCTTGTGTGTGGATGCCTGTGTGCGTTAATTGTGATTTGCACGTTTCGCGTGTTTAGTTTTACTTGTGTGTTCACGTACTGCGATCCAGGCTGGCCCTGCAAGCAGCACAGACCCCAGCACAGGCGTGCACACGTACAGCCACGGCTTGAGCGAAGTGGATGAGCAGGTGCGGTGTGTGTGTGTATGTGCGTGTGTGTGCGTGTGTGTGCGTGTGTATGCATACGTGCAAGCATGTGTGTGTGCGTTCGTGTGTGTGTGTGTGTGTGTGTGGCTGTGGCTGTGGCTGTGCGTATATGTGTGGCTCTGGCTGTGGCTGGAAGGGGTCTGGATGTGAGTGTGTTGATGTGGTGTGGATGCAAGTTGGGTGTGGGTGTGGGCATGCAAGCGTGTTTGTGCGTGTATTTGTGATCGTGTGTGCTATGTGTCGGCTTGCAGGTGCAACCTCTTCATTTGCATTTGCATTTGCATCCACTCATGCTGCCGCAACGTCTCATTATTAAGGTTGGTCAGAACCGTGTATACACACCGTATATGACTGTATGTATGGTGATTTCCCTGCCAAAAATACTGTATATACACCGTATATACCTACAAATGTATGGTGCTGCCGCAACGTCTCAGTATCAGAGCGTAGGTGTAACCTGAGTTTTCTTTAAAATGCGGAAACACAGCAACATGCTGCACAACATTGTGTAGGGTCTTCCTGAACCATACAAGTCAATTACAAATATGTACGATTTTGCGGCGTTGCAAACGGTTCTCGCCATTCAGCAGGGTAATTGCGGCCTGCAAACGGTTCTAGCCATTCAGCATGGAGATTTTTCCACACCTTTGCGGTCGTGAGCGGTGTGTGTGTGTGTGTGTATGTGTGTGTGTGTGTGTTATGTGTGTGTGTGTGTGTGAGTGTGTGTAAATGGTGTATAAATGGTTCTGAACACGCAGCGAGGAAATTTTCATACGTATTAGATCATTTGTGGTGTGTGTATAAAAAGTTATGGCCAGCCTCATACATTTGCAAATAGGTACGTATGACATCGTGTGGCAGGTAAAACTCCATAAGTGTTTGTCAAATGCAGTGTGCATATGTACGGTTCTGGACACTTGGCGAGGAAGTTTCAGTATATATTAGATCATGTACGGCGTGTGTGTATTTGTGTGTGTGTGTGTGAACAGTTATGGCCAGCCCCATTCATATGCGAAAAAGCACGGCATTGTGTGGCAGATTGATCTCCAACAGTGTTTGTCATGTGCGGTGTGCATACTGTACAATTCAAGTGCGGTGTGCATACTGTACAATTCTGGCCAATTCCGCACACATGCGCGTGTATACTGCACGCAATGTGTGGGCCACACACGCACTGAGCATCATAAACAGGCGGAGGCCAATTTCAAGGCTGGCCTGGATTCACGTATGCATCGTTCATGGCCGTGTGGGTAAACGTACGGTTTGCGGCTGTGTGTGGTACATTTGCTTCGTAAGTGTAATCGTGTATATAGAGGAGCTGCATTGAACATGATTGCTTGGGGTGAACCCTTACTCAAAAGGATGTGTTTGGTTGTACCAAGGAGCTGCATTGAATATGGCCGTGTGGGATGAGGCCCTTGCTCAAAAGGCTGTGTTTGTGTCAATGCTGTTGGCTGGTCTTCACATGAAGAAGAATGCGTACATGTGCATGGTGCTGGCTGGTACACACATGAAACACTATGTATACATGTGTGTGTGTGTGTGTGTGGTGTTGCGTGCCCTACACACACACACACACACACACACACACACGCACACACACACACACTCGCACACACACGCACAAACATGCATGCACAAACACGCACGCACACACGCACACACGCACACGCACACACGCACACAAATACACACACTCCCAGGCCCGCAACAGCGTGCTCTGCCAGGCAGCCATCTCCGCGCCCGTGCTGCTGTGGGGCAGCAAAGCTGCCTCTCAGACCACCCCCTTCCCCGGCACACACGCTGACCCCCGCGTCATCAAGTGTGCTTGGGGCATGCACCACGGTCTGGCCACCCCAGCTGGCGCTCATTCCTGGCCTGCTGCCGATGTGGCTGCTGCTGCTGCTGGTGCTGCTGCTGCTGCAATCGCCCCTGGTCACCTCACCACGGCTACCTCTGCCGCTGTCAGCTGTAACAGCACTCTGGCCGCTTCTACGTTTGGTGCCGTTGCCAAGGTGATGGGCCGCCTGGCGTGGCTGCAGCAGCAAGCACAGCAGCAAGAGGTGGGGCAGCAGCAGCAGCAGCAGCACAGCCAGCAACAGAAAGGGCAGAGCACCGGTGATCGTCGCCAGCGGCTTCGCAAGCGTCGCTTAGCTAGATGTAATCTGCAGCAGCAACAGCAGCAACAGCAGCAGCAGCAGCAACAGCAACAGCAACAACAGCAGCCAATGGCGGGGCAGGAGCCGCAGCAGGTTATAGAGCTGCTTCCCCCTAAACCTGAGCAGCAGCAGCAGCAGCAGCAACAAAAACAGCAACATAAACAGCAGCCACCGCAGCCGCAAGAACAGCAGCAACAGCAACAGCACGCGCTGCTGTTGCAGCAAGAGCTGCAACTGCAGCTGTTGTGGCAATTGCAGCAGCAGCAGCACCACCACCACCAGCACCAGCAGCAGCAGCAGCAGCAGCAGCAGCACCACCAGCACCAGCAGCAGCAGCAGCAGCAGCGCCAGCAAAAACAGGAGAAGCAGAAGGGGCAGCAGGTGGGAGGCGACGTTGTGCGTGGGGGCATGCCTCATGACAGCAGTATGAAAAATGCAAAAGGTGGTGAGCGCCCCAACGATGGCCAAGTTGTTGCTGCCTCAACGACAAGGCGCAGCACCAGCAGCAGCCGCCGCCGCAGCCGCAGCACCAGCAGCAGCACCAGCAGCGATAGTGCGCAGGCGGGTGCCTGCATCAGTCGTGCAGGCTGCGATGGGGCTGAGATCACGCAAGCTGATCACCTTTGGAACAGCAGCAGCAGCAGCAGCAGCAACGGCGGCGGCAGCAGCAGCAGCAACAACAACAACAGCAGCAGCAGCAGCAGCAGCAGCAGCAGCAGCAGCAGTAATAGCAGCGCTGGTACAGACAGCCCCATCATCTACGTGGGCAATGATTGGTCAACAGGAATTTTGCCCCTGTGGCTGACTACATACAAGGAAATGGCACTGCAGCAGCAGCAGCAGCAGCAGCAGCAGGTGTGTGTGCAGCAGGGGCAGCACACACAGCAGCAGGGCCCCCACACACAGGAAGTGCAGCAGCTGGACGCCTCACAGCCCTCCGCCCATCCCTTCTGTTCTGTATCACAATCTGCGCAGCTGTGCTCACAACCACGTCTCCTCCAAGATGGTGGTGCGGCTGAGCGACAGCTGTCTGGCTGCTACCCCCCACCTGCTTCTTCCCTGCTGGCTGCCTTTCAAACTTACTTGGGCGCACAGCTGCTAGGCCGCACTCGCTTTGTGTACACCATCCATAACTTTGCGTACCAGGTGTGTTTTTGTGTAAGTGTGTGTGTGCCATTGTGTGTGTGTATGCCATCAAGTGTGTGTGTGTCTGTGTGTGTGTGTGCCTGTGTGTGTGTGTGTGTGTGCGTGTGTGTGTGTGCATAAGCGCGTGTGCATGCGCACACATGCGTGCATGAGTGTGTGTGTATGTGTGTGTGCGCTACTATGAGTTTGACTTCAAGCATGCCATTGCGCTGCAGGCCTTTTTGTCGTAAGTCGAGGCTTCCTTTTACCTTAAGCGGGTACTTTTGCTCTACGTGGGCACTAATACTTTATGTGGATAGCGTATATTAATGTCTCCGTGGTTTTCCCCCCCTAAACCTCGAGCTTTCAGTACATTTGGAGTACACCCAGCTGCGCCATCTTGCTGCTACAAGCAAAAACCTGCCTATGAATCATGCCCACACAAATTTTTGTAGCATGTCGTAAGTGCCGTAATCTGGCTCACACAGCTTGGGCAGAAAAAGGGTTCACTTCTGTTGGCACAGATACCACAAAGCATTTAACCTCCGGCCCGCGCAGCCTTAGGCAGGATAAGGTCTACCTACATCTGAAAGCTCCCTTTGAACGCACAGCTCCAGCAGCAAAGTGGCTCTCTGCAGTCAGACAGCTCATGGCAGCCAAATGGCTGTGTATGCTTTCCACCTGCTCACGCATGTGGACATGCTTTAATACACACATGGACACGCACACACACTCACAACCATCACCTAATCCACCTACACATTCATCCACACACACAGACACACACACACACACATAGACACACACATACGCACACACATACGCTCAAACACACATACACAAACACAGGGCCTGTTCCCCGCCAGCAGCTTCCCAGAACTGGACATGCTATCACACACACACACACACAATCACAAATCACAATCACAACCATCACCCAATCCACCTACACATTCATCCACACACACATACGCACACACACATACACACACAAACGCTCAAACACAGGGCCTGTTCCCCGCCAGCAGCTTCCCAGAACTGGGCCTGCCTCCAGATTGCCTTGCCGACCTCCTAACTGAGGGAGGCCCAGGAGAGGCACAGCAAGCTGTGCCAACCCTTGAGCCCTCTAAGGAGCCTGCTGCACAATGGGAGGTGCTGGCAGCTGAACGCAGTCCCAGCCGCAGCGGGAAGCCAGGGCAGGTGCCGCAGGGCAGCGCGTCAGAGGGCACGCGCACACGCGCACTGGAAGGAAGCGCTGGCAAGAGCGCCATTGCCACAGGCACCAAGGCCAGCTCTGGCAGCAGCAGCTGCAGCAGCAGTAGCAGCAGCACCACCACTGCCACGGGCACGAGCAGCAGCCCTGGCAGCAGCAGCTCTGGCAGCAGCAGCAGCAGCAGCAGCGACAGCAGCAGCAACGCAGCGAACTCAGCCCCTCAGATCAGTTGGTTGCAGGCTGGGGTGCTGTGCAGTGATTTAATTGTAACTGTGAGCCCCACGCACGCGCGTGAGCTGCAGCAGCAAGCGCAAGCGTGTGCCGAGCCCATCTTACACCCACCCAGTAGCACGCACAAGGAGCAGCAGCAGCAGCAGCAGCAGTCAGCACACCAGCAACAAAGGCAGGCCCAGCAGCAGCGCATAGAACTGCAGCAGCAAAGCCAAAAGCAGCAGCTCTGGCAGCAGCCCTCCCAACCTGACTCCCATCCAAAGCACGCCCACCCCCCACGCCCGCCAGAACCACCACCACAGCTGCAGCAGCAGCAGCAGCAGCAGCAACGGCTACCGCAATACCTTATGCAGCAGCAGCCACTCAGTACCGGCCTGCAGCATTTATCACAGCCGCAGCCCCAAACACCACACACTCCAAGCCAGCCCCCACCCACACACGCCCACAGTGCAAGCCAGCACCCACACACACATGCCCACAGTGCAAGCCAGCCCCCACCCACACACGCCCACAGTGCAAGCCAGCACCCACACCCACACGCCCACAGTGCAAGCCAGCACCCACCCCCACACGCCCACAGTGCAAGCCAGCACCCACACACACCCGCCCACAGTGCAAGCCATCACCCGCACCTCACACAACCGGACCCACCTTTGCCTACCTCAACACCCCTGCTATCCCACCCTCTGCCTTGCTTGGGTCCATCACAGCAACCATGGCAACAACTGTCACCAGCACCCACACCACAGCAGTGGCAACCGCACCCCTCTCAGCTGCCATTACCACCACCACCACCACCACAACCACCACCACCACTACCACCACCTACACCAGAGCAGCGGTTACCATTAGTCCCGCCCCAAACACCACCACCCCAAACACCACCACCCCAAACACCACCACCCCAAACACCATCACCCCAAACACCACCACCCCGAACACCACCGCAGCCACCCTTGCCATCACCATCACCCGCATCGCAACAAAATGCAGCGACCGGTGTGCCGCACAACGCACCTCACGTAGCACGAACACTGGCCGCCTTGCGAGAGAAGGGAGTGCTGGGTATCCAGAATGGTGTGTGGGTGTGGGTGAGAGTGTGGGCGTGGGCGTGGTGTGTGTGTGTGTGTGTGTGTGTGTGTGTGTTCATGCGTGCGAGCATTCACGAGCGTGAATGTGTGCATGGTTGAGGTGAGGTGGATGCAGGGAAAGGGCGTCAGTTTGCAAAGCGTAGAAATGGAACTGCTAGGCATTGAAGACCACTCTTCACACAAAGTTCTAGGGAAAGGAGCCATTCTGGTGCCAAGTGTGTAGGGTTGGCCAGAACCGTTTATATACACCGTATATGACCGTATATTTGGTTATTTCCCTGCCAAAAATACCGTATATACACCGTATATATATATGGCCAGAACCGAATGGTGTTTTTGGCAGCGAAATCACCAAATATACAGTCATATACGTGTATGTATACGGTTCTGGCCAACCCTACAAGTGTGCATATGCATGCGTGCATCGACGTGTGTGAATACGTGCTTGGTCAAACCAGCCAATTGCATTTGTGCGTGTTTAAATGATTCTCTGCGCACACATGCATGTTTGCGGTTAAGGCTCACTACGTACAGCAAAGCACCTGGTGCCCCTCTAAAGGTTAAAATTCACGGTGCCCTTGCCCTGCTCCTCCCCCACTCCTCTGTGTCTTACACTCACTCAGCTCCCCATGCACCACCAAGGAAACAGACAAGTCACTCTTCAGCCTGCATGGCTCCTCGCATCTGTTGACGCATCATTGCTTGTGCCCTCCAACAGATGCCCTGCTCCTCTACACCATGCAAGTGTCTGCCAAAACGCTCGCTCAGCATCCCACGCGCCACCAAAGCTGCGGACATACACAATCAAACCCATGTGATCCCACCTATGTCATCCCACGCGCCATCAAAGCTGCAGACATAAACAATCAGACATATGTGATCCCACCTATGTGATCCCACCTATGTGATCCCACGCGCCACCAAAGCTGCAGACATAAACAATCAAACCTATGTGATCCCACCTATGTGATCCCACGCGCCATCAAAGCTGCAGTCATAAACAATCAAACATATGTGATCCTTCGCAGGTGTTGACACGTCGGTGTGGTGCCCTCAGACAGATGCCCTGCTGCCCGATGCCTTGCACTACTCCGCGTCTGATGCACGTGTCAAGAAAGCTCAGGCGAAGCAACTGCTGCAGGTAGAGTTGTGCATGCGCGTGTATGTGAGTGTGAGTGTGCGTGCGCGTGTATGTGAGTGTGTGTTCGTTAGTGAGTATGTGTGTGTGTGTGTGGTGCCTGTGTGTGTGATGTCTGTGTGTCTGTGTGTCTGTGTTTGTGAGTATGTGTGTGTGTGTGTGTGTGTGTGTGCGTGTCTGAGCACGCGCACATGCATATGCGCATACGCTTGTGTTGCATGTGAAACCATTCATCCCCATTTGCTTTAACCTCCCTTGCCTACTGCACACAGACTCAGGTGGTAACACACATTTACACATACGCTCTCACACTCACACACTAAGACACACACTAAGACACACACACTATCACACACACACTCTCTGTCTCACACACACACACACACACACACACACACACACACATGAACTCACACACACTCTCTCTCTCTCTCTCTCTCTCTCTCTCTCTCTCTCTCTCTCACCCAGGCCCGCTTGGGGCTGCGTGTGTGCCCCACGACCCCCTTGTTTGGGTTTGTGGGCCGCCTTGAGGAGCAGAAAGGAGTGGACATCCTGCTGGCAGCCCTGCCCCAGCTGCTCGGCCCCTCTGCTATGGACACGCTGAGCCAGAAAACGTTGCAGGAGCATGCACACGCACATGTGCATCATCAGCATCATCATCAGCAGCAGCAGCAGCAGCAGCAGCAGGAGGTAGCGGCACAGCATGCACAGCCACAGCCACAGCAGGAAGCAGCACAGCAGCAGCAGCAGCCACAGCAGCAGCCACAAGGGCACCGTATCTATCATCAACAGCAGCAGGCATCACTGACGTCAATGCAGCAAGCGGAAGCACAGCAGCGAGAAGAAATGCACGTGCAGGCACAGCAGGCACATCTGCACGAGCGCCAGCAGCACAGACACAGCCCACTGCTGCCCTTACAGCAGCACGCACGACAGCAAAAGCCACACCTTGGATCAGAGCAACAGGCACGTCAGACGCATCACCCACAAGGGTCACTCTTGCCAGCACAGCAGCTCCAGCAGCAACAGCAACACCAGCTTCAGGAGCAGCAAGCACAGCAGCGCCAGCAGCAACAGCAAAAGCAGCTTCAGGAGCAGCAAGCACAGCAGCGCCAGCAGCAACAGCAACAACAGCTTCAGGAGCAGCAAGCACAGCAGCGTCAGCAGCAACAGCAACACCAGCTTCAGGAGCAGCAAGCAGAGCAGCAGCGTCAGCTTGCCAGGGGCAACAGCTGCAACGAAAGCTGGCTCAGCTCAGACGTCCTGCAGCCTGCTCATTTCTCGCAACAGCTGCCGAAAGGAGCACAGGGACGGCATACAAAGCAGCAGCAGCAGCAGCAGCAGCTGAACGTGCGGCGGGGACACAAGTCGTTGCAGCTGCGGCAGCTGCAGCAAGTGCAGCAACAAGAGCTGTTGGGACTGCAGCAGCAGCTGCAAGTGGACGAGGACTTGGTGGGCCGACCGCAAGAAGAGCAGCAGCAGCAGCAGCAGCAGCAGCAGCAGCTGCAAGCGCAATCACAGCAGCAGCAGCAGCAGCAGCTGCAAGTGCAATCACAGCAGCAGCAGCAGCAGCAGCCACAGGCAGATGGGGATTTTGCGGGCCAACCACCACAGCAGCAGCTGCCGCAAATGGATGCTAATTGTGTGGACCAACTGCAGCAACAGCAGCAGCAGGCACACTCTCATCAGCAAGTGCTCAATCCACACCAAAAACCCCCCACCTTAACACATGCCCCCTTCCTCTCCCACACACCACCACCACCACCACCAGCACTCATCCCTGAGCCTCCCATTGCTGCCGCTGATGCGCACCTTACGTCCGATCACCCTCCTCCTGCGGTGCCACGTGCTGCTGAGCACCCGTATGCCGCACTGCGTGCAGCTTTAGCTGCGTCACGTGCACACACGCCTCTTGCTGCGGCTCGTGCAGCTGAGCGCCCATTCGCCACCCCACATGCAGCTTCTGCTGCGCAACGTGCGGCTGAGCGCCCATTCGCTGCACTGCGTATGGCTTCTGCTGCATCACGTGCACTTCAGCAGGCTCCGACTTCTACTGCCGTACCGCTCACAGCTGAGCGCCCATTCGCTGCGCTACATGCGGCTCCTGCTGCATCTGGTGCAGTTAAGCAGCCATTTGCTGCGCTACGTGCGACTCCTACTGCGCTGCGCGAGGCTTTCACCGAGCCGTGTGCAAGCATTGCATCAGGTGCGGCTGAGCATTCTTCTGCTGCTGCACGTGCAGTTCCTGCAGATCCACGTGCTCCTGAGCCTTCTACTCTTTTCACAGCAGGACGCCCCTTTGCCGTGTTACGTAACACAGCACGTGCAGAGTTTGCTGCTGCACGTGCAGTTCCTGCAGATCCACGTGCTACTGAGCCTTCTACTTTTCTCGCAGCAGGACGCCCCTTTGCCGTGTTGCGTGCAGCAGCACGCGCGGAGTTAGCTGCTGCACGTGCAGCTGAGCGTCCCCATACACCACCTGACGCACCTAAGCCCCCTGCTCCCCCTTCTGCTGCAGGACGCCCCTTTGCCGTGTTGCGTGCAGCAGCACGCGCGGAGTTTGCTGCTGCACGTGCAGCTGAGCGTCCCCATACACCACCTGACGCACCTAAGCCCCCTGCTCCCCCTTCTGCTGCAGGACGCCCCTTTGCCGTGTTGCGTGCAGCAGCACGCGCGGAGTTAGCTGCTGCACGTGCAGCTGAGCGTCCCCATACACCACCTGACGCACCTAAGCCCCCTGCTCCCCCTTCTGCTGCAGGACGCCCCTTTGCCGTGTTGCGTGCAGCAGCACGCGCGGAGTTCGCTGCTGCACGTGCAGCTGAGCGTCCCCATACACCACCTGACGCACCTAAGCCCCCTGCTCCCCCTTCTGCTGCGGAGCGTCCCTATGCCGTGTTGCGTGCAGCAGCACGCACGGAATTTGCTGCTGCACGTGCAGCTGAGGCACGTACTGCTGACTCCCTTGTACATCTGCCTTCTGGGCCAAGCACAGCTCGGGCCCTGTCGAGTCCTGCCAAGCAACCTCAGGTGTCTGCTTCGAGTTTTTCTGCTGCTACTGTGCCACCCATCGAGCAGCCTTCTGCCGCCCAGATCCCCGCCACACCTCTGACCCCTCTCCATGGAGAACTCCCTGCAGCCGGCCGCCCTCCTCGTCTTTCCGAATCCCCTGCTGCTGCTATGCCACCCTCCGAGCATCCTTCTGCCGCCCAGATCCCCGCCACACCTCTGACCCCTCTCCATGGAGAACTCCCTGCAGCCGGCCGCACTCGCTCCTCTGAATATCCTACTGCAGATCTGCCAATCACCTCATTGCAAGCAGTGCTCATAGGTGCGCTGACTTCTTGTGCCGTGTAGGAGTCAAGCACCTGAAACTGAACTTGTTCAATTTCACAAAAGCTTCTCCAGCGTGTGTTTGAGTGGGGAGTGCGTTTCACTGTTTCACTGTATGTGTTTGTCTGTGTGTTGGGGGGGGAGTGCGTTTAACTATCTGCGTAGCTGGCTTGCTCCTTGAGCCTGTAGACTTGCCAGCTGTGCCCGTGTGTGTGTGGGGGGGTAAATTTTGCTCTGCATCATTTTGGGGGCACCATTCCAACCTCAGGAGCGTGACCCTGCCGGCCACGCCTGTCCGTGTGGGTAAAGCTTGCCCCGCATTGGTTCATTTACATGCACTTAATAGGTTTAAGGGTGCAGACTTGCAAGCCGCGCACCTTGGTGTGGGTAGGTACAGTTCGCTCCGCATAGGTTCATTCTAAGTCCACGTTAATCAAGTCAAAGAGCACAGACTTGCTTGCCACGCGCACTTGCGTAGGTACAGTTCGCTCCGCATAGGTTCATTTTAAGTCCACGTAAATCAATCCAAAGAGCACAGACTTGCTTGCCACGTGCACTTGCGTGGGTACAGCACGCTCCACATAGGTTTATGTCAGTGCACCTAATTTAAGGGGTGGCAGATCTGGTTCTATTATGTGCGTCCCTTCTGCTGATCCCTAGCATATACTGCTTGTAGGTATGGTGTGCGTGCAGCAGCAGATTACCGACAGGTGCATGATGGACGCATGTGTGTGTCTGCGCACGTGTCGTATGTGTGTGCGTGTGTGTGCGTGCGTGAATGTGTGTGTGCTGTCTGTGTAAGTGTCTCATGCTGGAGGAGCACAGGCCTGCTGTTGCTACCTTGCAGGCAGGTGCTCTTAAGAAAAGGAACAGAACAAGAAAGCAGTGGCACACACACACACTTTCACGCACACACACAACACGTGCACACACACATACACACAACATGTGCACACACACATACACACACATACACGCACACACACACTAAGGGTCTGGGGAGCCGTGGATGGAGCACAGCCTAGGGCTATTAAGCCAAGCATGGCCGGGTGCATGCGTGGGCTCCCCAAACTTCAACGAGCCCCTTGCACACCTGCTTATGGCAGCAGCAGACTACTTGATTGTGCCCTCCAGGTGTGTATGTGTGTTTTATGTGTGTGTGTTTTGTGTGTGTGTGTGTGCGCGTGTGACTTACGTGTGCGTGTGTGTGTACGCATGCGTGTCCGTGTATGTGTGTGTGCTTTTGTGCATGCATGGGTGCGTGCTTGGATGTATGTGCATGTTTGAATCCGTGTGTTCACATGTGAACGTTGTGAGTTGTGACTGTCAATGACCTGTCGGTATGTTTGAGAGGAGGTGCTGCTAATGATTAGATCAATGACCGGTCGGTATGTGTTTGAGGAGGTGCTGCTAATGATAATAAAAGGACAGGACTGATGGTGCGAGCACTTTGTTATGTGAAAGCACTGTAGGCTTGGAAACCTTGATCAACCGGAAGGCCTTAAATGAAGATGAAGGCCTTGATCAAGAGGATCAAGAGGAAAGCCTTTGATCAAGAGGATCAAGAGGAAGGCCTTTGATCAAGAGGATCAAGAGGATCAAAAGGAAGGCCTTTGATCAAGAGGATTAAAAGGAAGGCCTTTGATCAAGAGGATCAAGAGGAAGGTCTTTGATCAAGAGGATCAAGAGGATCAAGAGGAAGGCCTTTGATCAAGAGGATCAAAAGGAAGGCCTTTGATCAAGAGGTTCAAGAGGAAGGCCTTTGATCAAGAGGATCAAGAGGATCAAGAGGAAGGCCATGATCAAGAGGATCAAAAGGAAGGCCTTTGATCAAGAGGATCAAGAGGATAAAGAGGATTAAGAGGATCATAAGGAAGGCCTTTGATCAGGAGGAAGGCCTTCCTGGCTTCCAAAACTGCCTCATGACTGCGACCACACTCTCAAGCAAAGCAAATGTGTTTATGACAGAGTTTTCCGTGGTCCCTGCTGTGTTGGAGTGTGCAAGCTGCCAAGTGTCTCTGCAAGGCGCGCATCTCATTAAAACTCACACACACAACCACACACACACACACACACACACACACACACATACACACACACTTACGCGCACACACACGCGCACACACACAACCACACACAACCACACACACAACCACACACACACACACACACACACACACACACACACACACACACACACACACACAACCATACACACAACCACACACACAACCACATACACACACACAACCAGCAGCCACACCCACACATACAAACACACACACATACACACACACATACACACACATGCATACATACACACATGCTTGCACACAATCGCTCAACTTTGGTACAGGTTTGAGCCTTGTGGGCTCGTCGCGCTGTGCGCGCTGCGCTATGGCACGCCCCCTATTGTGTCTCCCGTGGGGGGCCTCCTGGACATTGTGCAGCCCTCCTCTATTTCGCGGCCATCCACATTCTCAACAACACCCACAACCACACCCACACCCACACCCGCACCCACACATAACCAGCACCCGCTGCCTGAACCCACGCACTGCACACCCCCGTCTCCTCCCGGCCGCCCCCATAAAAACTCCCAAGAGCACTCCTGCCAGCAGCAGCAGCAGCAGCAGCAGCAGCACCAACAGCAGCAGCCGCACCAGCACCAACAGCAGCAGCCGCAGCAGCAGCAGCAGCTCGACAATAACAACCATCCCCGCCGTCGCAGCAATAGCCAGCAGCAGCACGACTATAACCAGCAGTACAGCTACAACCAGCAACCACCACCGCCGTCAACCTCCAGCCACTTTCTCCTCTCCTGCACCAACTCCACAGACGCCCCCACGCCGCCAATTTCAGCCACTCTCTCCACAGACGCCCCCCCGCCGCCAATTCCAGCCACACCACTCTCCTCTCCTGCCTCCAACCTGCAACAAGCACGCAGC
>Ga0307968_1002359_pt1 | contig 15697 bp, 15 predicted proteins | sample OrgLakmetagen650_FD_201834 | JGI IMG/M metagenome (GOLD analysis project Ga0307968, IMG submission 201834) | Saline water microbial communities from Organic Lake, Antarctica - #650 | ecosystem: Environmental > Aquatic > Non-marine Saline and Alkaline > Saline | place: Antarctica: Organic Lake... | reverse complement strand
TATCTCTCTCTCTCTCTCGCGCGCTCTCACACACACACACACACACACACACACACACACTCTCACACACACACACACACACACACACACACACACGCACACATACACACGCACGCGCACACATACACGCACACACGCACACACACACACACACACACACACACACACACACACACACACGCACACACACACACACACACACACGCACACACACACACGCACACACACACACACACACACAAACACACGCACACATAAACACACGCACACACACGAATGCGCACACATACACACGCACGCACACAAACACATACACACACACATGCACACACACGAACGCGCACACATACACACGCACGCACACATACACACGCACGCACACACACAACACATGCACACACACACATACACACACACACGAATGCGCACACATACACACGCACGCACAAACACACACACACACACACACACACACACACACACACACACACACACACACACGCAAATGCACACGCACGCAAACGCGCACGCGCATGCACGCACGCACGCACACACTTACACACACACACACACACACACACACACACACACAAACAAACACACACGCACGCACGCACGCACGCACACAAACACACACATACACACACACGCACGCACGCACACACAAACACACACATGCACACACACAGATGCACACACACGCACACGCGCACGCACGCACGCACATGCTCCCCTACTTCATCCAATGAAACACTTACCATGTTGCGCATGTGCTCAGAAGAAGAATGCGTTACCACGCCCACAGCCTGCAGCACCTCCTGCGGGTCCCTCTGATGATGGTCTTACTGTAGAGGAACGACAGCAGGTGCAGGCACATTTGTGTAAAACTGCCAGCCCATGGTAAAGGAAATCTGCAATGCTAACAAAACATTCTCCTTTCTTCCAGAAAAACCGGGAAATGTTGGCAGAGCAAAGGAGGCAGAAGGAGCTGAGACGGCAGGTGACGTGTTATTACGTGTTATGATGTGCCATGCCATGTGCACTTCATTAGTTTCCCCTCCAGAGCAGAGACCTGTTTTTAAAAGTAAGATTTTCTCCCTGTGACGAAAATGCCAACGGAGGAAATGCCTATATATGTGCATATTTGCATTCAGAAGGCAGCCACTCACAGCCACTTCATCCGATCGACACCATTTTAGTACCGAAGTGTAGCTGGCATTGAGAGCTATTTGAGCATGTGCCCAGTTTTATGTGGGTCACTTTGCGTGCTGAGATAGACTGAATTAGGCACACATGGTGCATGTAAACCCTTATGTGGTGATTTCCATGGGAGAAGGGCTCAAATCCTCATAAAACACTAACCACTCAGCTTTTTTCATTCATTATTGTTGCAATGAGATATTCTTTTCTTAAAAGGATTCTATACCATTAAAAATATCTCAGATTGGTGCAGTGGGTGATCTGGTATGAAAATTTTGTGGTAAAAAGTGGTGTGCACCCCACGGCTTACCAGGCATGTGCCCCCAAAATAGGCAGCCTCAAGAAAAAGTGCTCTGGAAAGCTGGAACATTTTGATGCCTAGTTTGAAGCTATCAAATCTGGGGGCCCATACGCGGGGATCATTTGAAGAACATGCCCATTTTGGGGGGAGTTGTCCACCTCTGCGAAAATGCCCACGCAAATACAAACCTAAAGTTACGTACCTGAAGTACACAAAAGCATGAACATACATGCATAAATGCAAGCACGAGCACGCGCCTCCACATACAAGCATAAATTTCAAGCATTCACATACACGCAGCTGCATACGCTTCACCCCCCATGCCCCCCACACGACACACATGCCTACACATGTACTACACATGATAGATGGACACAAAATACATGCACTTGCAAGATGTTACCTTAATGGGGAATTGAAGGGGAGAGGCAGAGGTTGAGCAAGAATTGATGTGCAGTTCTCCTTGTGCGGGCTCATCAAGATTGGACTGTCACTAATCTTCACAGCTGTTGTATTTGGCACTGCAACAAAAGAATAGAAAAACACCTCAGGTTGTGTAAAGGCATGTATAAGCATGTGTCAGCGAAGGCTGTCATATGGGGTCTGCGCTGCGTCGTCGCCCAAGAGCGGATGCAGAAAGCCACGCAACAGCTCATACGGAGATAACAGCACTGTGCGCAAGAGTATTGTTGCATTAATTCAATAACTTGTTGACTTTCTCTGCTGTATGGCACTCGCTTGTGTGTCTAAATGCCAGGCTGAAGCAGTTAGGCAAGATGAGAAGAAGCAGCGGATTCAACAGCAGCAACAGCAACAGCAGCAGCAGCAACAGCCACGGCAACAGCCAGGGCAACAGCCACGGCAACAGCCACGGCAACAGGTGAGATGCGCAAGCTCTTGAATTATGTACCAGTTCAGTGCACGGTCTAGCTAGCGCGCTTATTTCTGTTATGCATATGCTGCAATGCGCACCTTGTCAGTTTGAAAATTGTATGCTAGCAGTTTGCCTGGACGCAGTCCGGCCTATTTTCACACGCTCACGGGTGACCATACATTGATTCATCTCCAATTAAGAATGGTGCCAGGTAAACTTCCTGGAATCAATTTGGCTTCAGTGCACCCTACCCTACACCTTATGGAATCGGCTGCGGGTATAAACAAACTGTTTATCCCCATTGCTTGTCCATGCAGGCTGAGCAGGAGAGGCAGGAGGAGGAGGAGGAAGAGGAGGAAGAGGAGGAGGAGGAAGAGGAGGAAGAGGAGGAGAATATGAGGGCAGATCAGGTAATGTGGTGTCGACTGGCAGACAAACAGGAAACACACAGGGCGCTGGAGTGAGAATTGTAGAGAGGCGATCGAATTTTGGCCTGATGCCAATGCACATGTCTAATGTCTGAGGGAATAAGAAGAATTGCGCGGGCAGTGGCATTCGCTCCCCGCATTTCCTAGAGTCTTGAGGAGCAGCCAATACCAGGTTGTAAGTGCAATCTGTATAAAGCACAACAAAGCAAATAAACCCCGACTATATATATATAGGGATCTCCAAAACCCAGTGGAAATTGACGTTCTTGTATGTGTACTCTGTCAACAAAGCCGCACACTTGATCATACCGACCACAGTAGTAAGACCAAAGCGTGAAGACCAGAGCGTTGAGATTGAGGCAAATATATTTCCAATCGGTAGCCTAGTGCCCAGCTGACTTTTTTATTTATGAGCTCCAGCTCCAGCGGTATCAAGCTGCTTCAGCAAGCAGTTCCAGCTGTATCTGTGCACTCTGTACCAGGTCAAAGGAATGAGGGTGCTGGGTGCCACAAAGGTTTTCTACGGCTCTGTGTAACATAACGACATAACACTGGATTTGGGGATTGCTGCCATGTCTCCAAGAGAGTCATGCACACAATAAACACTACACTGCTCCTTACAAATACTCACAAGCACACACGCACAACAAACAAGCACACACACACACACACACAAATAAACAAACAGACACATACATACGTACTTGCAATTTTTTAGGCGTTCCAGTCCAAGATCTGTACGTGCTTGGGGGATTTACCCAACAGAGATGCAGACAGTAAGTGTGCATATGTGCGATGGGAGGGAGGGAGGGAGGTTCACATATTTTCTGCAAGAGTACATGTGTACATGTGATAAAAGGAAAGGAGGCTTGTACTGTGCCTAACCTTTTGTTAATGTTCATGTGTGACGGTTGGAAATGAGGGTTACGTGTCTTTAGTAATCCGTGTCTGAGTACATGTTTGAGCTGGTGTGTAAAGTGATCGGTTTTAGGGTAAAATTCCTGTCTTGGTGTGGCATACTAAAGGAAGCCTCTGACCTGGTTTGGAGATCACTCCGTTGCTAAAGTCAGGCCAGCCAAGCTTACCAAATAAAAAAGTGGGAATTGATGCCCCTCTCCTGAAATGCACCTCTGATGTCACCCAATGGTCTCAATACATAAATGTAACACCTTATATCTAAAATTAAATAAGTTTGAGGTCAAAGGTGTGAATGGGGGGCTGGATTTGTGCCATTTCTTTGCCAGAGAGAGGTGGCATGATTGTAGAAATGTGTGTTTTTGTCCGAATTCCACCTATTCATTTGTTCCCAGATAGGTTTAGGGTCAAACCATACCCAACAAAGCAAAAAGAAGGGGGGGTTGAATTTTTGCCCCTACAGGACTTAGTGTGTGGTCCTGTTTGCTGGCAAATGTGGTGCATTTCTGAATTCCCTGGAAGCACGCTGTCTGACCACCACCTGAGTGCCCTGGGGCCATTCAGCATGGGATCAATGTATTCCTTGTCTAGTATTATGGTCTGGAATGCTGGGGATGGGCCATGGTGGGCAACGACTGCTGAGACTTTCAAAAGCCATCACTAGCCCCTCCCACAAAAAAGTATAGGCTCTCTCAGTACATAAGAGCATCCGTAAATTTTGATGACAGCCTACTTAGTGGCCTGAGAGTCCAAAATCGCATGCGCATGTGCACACACATACAAACACAATGCGTGCGTGCGTGTATACACAGGCGCACACACACGCATAAACATGCACGCGCACGCGCACAAACACACAGACACACGCACGAGCACAAATACACACGCACAAACACACAGGCACACACGTGCGTGCACACACAATACACACATACACGCGCACACACGCATACACACGCACACATGCACATGCACGCACACGTTGCGCACGCGATGGGCTTCGCCGATTTTTCAGCGTCTCTAGCGACGCTTCCACACTTGTCATTCATTTTGCTTGCCACAGATCTGATCGTGCTGTTTTGCTGGCAGTCCCGTTTATCAACAGAATTGATAAAGAGTCTCAAAGCTGGGGGACGCTTTTTGAGCTTTGAGGATTTGACTCAGGACGAGGTGCATATGATTGATGGCTACATGCAAGGCATGATGCAGGTAGGGCTGGGGGGGCTAGGGGGTCAAAAAGGGAAGTTTGCTTTCCGTGATACATTTATGGGTTTGAAGCCACCTGCAACATCCTCTACCTGCGTAATTGCTCCCTTTTTTTGCACTGCTGCAGCCCGCATTATGAGCCTCTCTTTTAGTTTCCTCCTCCAAATATGCGCCCTCAGATCTTCGTGAGGACCATGACTAGTAAAATTATCACGCTGGAGGTGAATATCAGCGACACCATCAGCATCGTGAAGAGCAGAATTCAGGATTGTGAGGGTAGGTCTTTGTAGTGTGTGAGCTTATGTTCGTTGCCGACAGAAACAGATAATAGTTCCATTGTGATGTATAGTTTTGCTTAGTTTTAAAATTTCCTGCTAGCAGGGCTAAGAAGCAACCGGCCTTACCCACACACGTGTCGTCTCCGGATTCAGATCAATGGCAAAGCAGCAAATGTCTTGTGCTTGTAAGAAGTGCTTCATACTGTGTAAGTATGATTGACGAGCGCTCTTGTTGTTTCAATCAATTCCTGTCCTGAACTCTTCAGCATCCCCCCAGACCAGCAGCAGCTGCTCTTTTTCAATCAATCCCTGTCCTGACCTCATCAGGCATGCCCCTAGACATGATGTGTATGCACTTTGCGCACAATCATGAGGCGTTGAAAGACAACCTTACCCTGGCCGACTACAATATCCAGAATCAATCCACTATATTCATGTCAGTTCGCCTCGGTCCTTATGGTCGAGTTACCCAGGAGCCTCAGTTTCAGGTGGGTAAATTCAACTTGGCAAACCATTGTGCTCGACCAGGGATTAATGATCTTGGTAACAACATCCATGTGTTGATCTACCACATACCTGAATTTCGCCACAGGTAAGTGGACAAACTATCCAAAGTCAAGGGATGGATTAATTTCAAATGGTCACTCATTACAAGGCCCCAATCCTGGCGAGTAGCGCTTAAAAAACAGCCCAACCTCTTCACAGTTTGGGCCCTAGGAATTGTTCTCTAAGGTTTTTCAGCCTGCTTCCATGTAAATACTGCTCGTGTGAGTAGGTAAAATTATAATTGTTAAGCTCCCTTGCTAAGCCTAGAGAGATGAATGGATGTTTTTTCCATCCTAGCAAAAACTCGACTTTCTAGTGGGGTGGATTGAGACGCTCTCTGCCCTGTTGAAATGAAAGCGTTCAGAGTCGTGCACACAGTTCATTGGTGGTGCAAGCCCCTCCAAAATGTGTGGGCAGAGCTACAACTCAGGTGAAGGATCTTGGTCAGGTGTGCTAGCAAGGTGTGCTTGCAAATGCGTTATCCGTAGCAGCAGCTTCTATATAATTTACATATGAGTGCCTAACCACCTGCAGTGGACCTTGCTTTCAAGCACCATTGTGCTGTATCTGACCAGCCAGGGCACCAAACTGAGTAACCTTTTATGTGCCAAAGCCCATACAATGAGCACAGACCACGCAAAAGAATTAGAGTGAAAATTCCCAGAGGTGGTCATCTGAGGCCCCAAATGGGGATGTTTTTGAAATGTGAATTGAGTACTGGTCCCCAGCTGGCTACAATCAAGCTTAGGACCCAGAGGTAGCTGCTGATAGCATTTGAGCTGAATTGTAGCCAGCCAGGGGACCAATGTCTAATTTTGCGTGGCGTGGACCCCACTTTTCACTGCTTATCTCACCACCTACTCATCCAATCTGAGCAATTTTAGCTCAATGGTGTTGTTTTGCTAAATATCATTGCAACAAAAATGGAGTAAAACGGTGAAGTGGTTGGTGATCTAGGCCAACATATGCTTTTTCCCCATGCAAAGCCATTATCTTAGGGTTTTGGTGGTCATCTTGGGCTTTCAGTCCAGCCAATTTGCACAAAGAGCAATTTACATAAATCCAAGCATATCCTCGTGTAACTTAAAACTCCAGCTTCAATTTAGAGCAAAAATGGTCCCAATCGGATAAAGGAGCAGTGAATGGCCGGCTTCTGAGTGCAAAAAAGACGTACATTTGCACTCTGTGCCAAATATCTAGGCTACACATTCGCCCAGGCCAGTAGCTAAGTTTTTACAGGATGACGTTATACCGGTGTATATTGGTGTATGAATATAATTTATATAATGTGCCTTGCCGTACTCATCCCACACCCCAAATTTCAGAAATGTTTTACTGAATCTCGCACTTTCCCGCACCCCAACAATACGATTTTTTGGGCCCTTGCTTCCGTCATTCCGCAGGGCTTCTAGCCCTGTCCAGCACCAATAAGCTTCAAATGAAAGAGAAAACCACAAAAGAAAAAAGGAAAGTCCATATACTGTTTGCATGTCAGTTTTCTTGGCGCTCTCTGTTTTACTGCTCTCCTCCCTGCTGCTGCTGCTGCTGCTGCTGCTGCTGCTGCTGCTGATGATGATGATGATGATGATGATGATGATGATGATGCTGATGGGTACCTTGCTCGTGCTTGCGCGTACTGATGATGCGGCTTGGGTGCAGGCAGCCTTGGTATGTAACCTTGTTTGCCGCACCAGCTGCCTCACCTGCTCATATAGATGAGCACCTGTGATTAGATGCTGGGCTGCTGGGCTCTGCGTGCGCAAGCATTGCAGCTCGGTCCTCCAAAATCGAGGATTTTCTTTAGCCTGCCATAGGAGGCCTCATCATCATCGCTGCTTCCTGCGCCTGTTGCTCAGCCCGTTCCGCTTTTGCTTGCAGCAGCTTTTCTCGGTCAGCTGCCAGCTGCTTCTCCTTTTGTTGCTGTAATGCTGCTTTCTGCTCGGCTGTTGCTTTAATTTTGACAAAGCTATGTGCGTCATAATTTTCCCCCTTTGGAGCAATCGATGCTGCTGTTGCTGTAGCTGCTGCTGTGGCTGCCGCTTGGGCAGGGAAGAGGCCAGGGGGCCTCGTCGCCCGTAACTTTCAGCAACCCAAAAACTTAATTTACACCAATCCCGCACAACCCCGCGGACTAAAAAAGATATATTTTAATGCTTACCGCAGTCACCCTGCAGGGCCAAAAACAAGGGGGTATTCATGCGGGGTGTTATAGGAAAGGTACAGTACACCGTATATTGGTAATTTCCAAGCCAAAAATACCGTAGGTACACTGAATTATTATGGTTCTGGCCAACCCCACAAGTATTTTGCCACCTTGCAAACAAGTTGGCCCTGCTGTGCTAGAAACCAAAACATTAAAATTGTAAATCGAAAGGGCCTTAGATAGCTTTCAATCGCTTAGTTTTCTTTTATGGTTTAACTTTAGCTGCTTGACATGACCTTTCTGGGACAATGAAGTGGTTAGGGGAGAGTAGGCTGAAAGTGGCTGGAATGGGCATGTGTAAAGTGTATCGCCTATGGCCACTTTTCAGTTAATTGCAAACAACATTTTGTTTTAAGGTTCACCTATTGTTTGCTCCATAAGTGGTGTTGGCCACACTTGTGATGCACACCTGGCAAGTCCGTGTACTTACAAAGCTCCCTGCTAGAAATGCAGTAGACACAGAATTTTAAATGGAATGCACCCCGACATGGTGTTGAAAATGATCACAGCTACTTGCTTCCAAGGGACGCGACAGTTTTAAAAGATATTGTACGTTTCTTGTGCCATTTACGCAGGCACAGAGAGCTAAGATCACGCCCCCTCCCCCCCCCTCCCCCTCGCCTCCTGAACGCTCAGACCCACTTTGTTCTAGCTCCTCCTCCACCTCCTCCTCCTCCTCCTCCTCCTTCTCAATCTTCTCAATCAACCCCCCCCAAAATTCCCCCTCCCCGCCTCCTTGAGTCGGACTTCCCTTCCCTTCACAGTTTGCAGCAGCAGAATGATCAGTGGGTTCAAGTTGGAGATCCAAGAAAATTCCAGCAACTGCAAGAGCAGGCAGCTAGGGAAGCGAGGGCTAAGAAAGAGCAAAAGGAACATGCAAGGCAACAGCAGCTGCAAAGGCAACAACAGCAACAACGACAGCAAGAGCTAGAGCAGGCAGCCAGGGAAGCAAGGTCTAAGGAAGAGCAGAAGGAACATGCAAGGCAACAGCAGCTGCAAAGGCAACAACAGCAACAACGACATCAAGAGCAGGCAGCCAGGGAAGCAAGGGCTGAGGAAGTGCTGAGGGAACATGCAAGGCAACAGTGGCTGCAAAGGCAACAACAGCGACAACGACAGCAAGAGCAAGAGCAGGCAGCCAGGGAAGCGAGGGCTGAGGAAGAGCAGGAGGAACATGCAAGGCAACAGCAGCTGCAGAGGCAACAACAGCAACAGCAACAGCAAGAGCAGGCAGCCAGGGAAGCGAGGGCTAAGGAAGAGCAGAAGGAGCATGCAAGGCAACAGCAGCTGCAAAGGCAACAACAGCAACAACGACAGCAAGAGCGGGCAGCCGGGGAAGCGAGGGCTAAGGAAGAGCAGAAGGAGCATGCAAGGCAACAGCAGCTGCAAAGGCAACAACAGCTTGCCAGGATTGCTCAACAAGAACAAGAGCGGCAAGAAGCACGTTTTGCCCAGGCAGATCAAGAACGGCTGGCCAGACTGCGATTGGAAGCTGAGCAGCAACAGCAGCGGCAGCTGCAAAGAGTTGAGCAACTGAATCAGGAGGCCGAGCAGCAGCAGACAGTAATGCAACAGCAGCAGCAGCAAGCAGAGGCGGAGGGGCAAAGACGGGTGGCGGAGCAGCAGCAGCAGCAAAGAGTATCTCAGCTGCAGGAGGCAGACCAGCAGAGGCAGCAGCTGGAGCAGCACCAAGAGACAGAAGAGCAACAGCGGCAGCAGAATCAGCCGCAGCGGCGATCAAGGATTAATTTAACGCAGGCCCAGGAACAGCAAGAGGCACGGAGGAAGCAGCAGAAGAGGATTGCAGTGCAGATTGAGATTGGGGACGCTCAGCTGGCACAACTGCGTGTGCAGACTGAGCTGGAGCAAGGTGGGATGGTGTGCATGTTACATCACACACAACTAGGTCACAACTAGGTCACAACTAGGTCACAACTATTTGTCGCACACTACAAAATCACATCACACACAACTAGATGGGATGAAGCGCATGTCACATCACACTCAACTAGGGCCTATATTGACGAGCCTTGCTGGCAAATCATACAACCTATTCACCCGTGCTTAAGCATGTGTGTGCTTGTCAGTCATTGAGAAGTGCTACGACTAGAGACCGCAGGGAAGCCAGTTGTGTGTGTGGTGGCTGGCCATTTGTGTGTGTGTGACAGTGCAGAAGTCCTCCGCTATAAAATGCTAACAGTTCAGGCTGCAAACTGGGCTTGTTTTGTGTTGAACAATAACCTCACGTCAATACCTCTACCCATTTGTGAGTTAACAATGCTCATTGGTCGAGGAGCAGGAGGTAAAGAAGGCAGGCATCACTTCTTTAATGAGATGCAGGAATACAGGAGGAGATTATTAGCACTGCATGATCTGGGATTGTTACGCACATAAGCCCAGGTAACCTCACCTAGAGTTGTGGTGATAAGTTCATAGCCAGGATGCCAAATGTTGTGGGACGCTGCTCTCGATCCCAGTGTGCTTGGGATGATCCATCACTGCACTTCCTGAGCACATCTAAATCCTCCCTAAAACAACCAAGGGGGATAGCCTGAAACAAGACTGCGCATCTGCCCTGATCCTTTTTTGCAACATAAGCATGAGGAGCATTACTCTTTCCTTTTATAGGCAGGCATGGAATTTTGAGATGCTTCAGGTGTCCCTCACGCTGAATGTGTGTCTGTGCTCCCTGTTTGCTTTGCTGATGCTAGCACGGGTTTTGTCCCCAGTACCTCCTCTTAAAGCTCCCTACTGTACAACCGTGCAAATGAGGAGCAGCTCTCAGCGCTCGTTTTTTCCTTTGTCTATTTCCTTCACATGCCTGAATAATGCAGATTCGCAGGGCAGACTGGCTGCGCATTGAAGCAGAGCTGTGCTACGTGACACAAGTGCAAATGGAAAAGGAGGTCCTCGTCATGTCTGTTCTTTAATACGTGCTTGCCCAAATGCGCACTTGCAGAAGAGGAGCGTCTAACAGCACGTGAGCGGGCACTGGCTGTTTCCAACGTAGGCTTGATGGACTCAAATCAGGCGCTCGAGGCAAGCCAGGCTTCGGTAGCACAGCTGCAGTCAGAGGTGGAAGCGAAGGCCGAGGAGGTGCAACGCATCATGGCCCAGCTGGACAGGGCACAGCAGCAGCAGGATGTGGTGAGGGAACCATGGGCTGTGTATTTGGGTGTGTATGTCGTTGTGTACATAATACAAGGTGCAACCAGTCGTTTATATGAGTCCCTTCTTTGTATGTCTTGGCGTACAGCATAGTATTCGCCATCAGCTTCACATTTGAGTTTGTAACAGGGTGGTTACACGTGAAACAATTTGTACAGTTTTTGTTCAGGGGTGAATTTTAACTTCTGACACGAAATTGCGGTCATATGCTGGACCCCAACATTTTTTCCCTTCATAGAAATTTTCCCGTCAAATGCCAGAAACAGGGTGGAACAGGCTTTCAGTATTTTTTATGTTCGGGACCACCTGCCCCCAAAAAGTTGGAAATTGGTCCCACATGTTCCCACGTGCCCTGGAATATACAAAGCTATCTTGAAATTGTGAATTTCGTGTTATATTAGTCAGAGTGGTGATGTTTTCATAGGGCTCTAAGGCCCCCCAAGGCTCTCCTGCCAAGTTTAAACGTGAGCAGAGAGGAGACAAGCAGGAGCCAGCAGGTGCTCAATGCACAGAGGCATCTGTGTCCTGTATGTTGCTCCCTAGGCGCGCAGCTGCACCCCTGCCAGGCGTGTGTGAAGGGCAAGATGGGGAAATCGAGGACCCAGCTTCCAAGCAGTACGGGTCAAAGTAACTGCAGCGTGACATGCCAAGTCAGTCTCAGGGGAGCGGTGATGAGGAAGGGCAGCAGGGAGGTGAGCGGGCAGCGCAGGAGGAGAGAGCGAACAAACGGAGGGGCAGGGTGAACAGGAGGATGTGGACCGCATTGTTGAGGGGCGCTCTCTGAGAGAAGGGGCAAGCAAAGGCAGCCCTGAAGAGGAGGAGGCAGCCCCAGGCAAAAACTGTACTATCCTAAATTTTGTACGTGTGACCCAGGAGGTTGTTTGTTTTTGGAAGGTCACCCAAACCCCAAACCCCCCTTCCAGTGCCCCCACCAGACAAAATAGGGTACCAATCTGCTCTTTTTTGAATTCTCCATCCATCATCAAGATCTGAAACTGAAGTATTGCAGAGTTATGGGGCAAAAATTGAGATACAGTCGCCCATGCACACATGGCCTACCAGACACCCACAACTGGCTTGCACAGCCCTACATTGCTATCCATTTCTTCAGAATTCCACCGACTATCTCATGCTGGCACGATCCTGGAAGTTTGGGATAGATTGCTGCTTCATTGGTTTGACTCACCCAACAAAACTTAAACCACATCATGGGACCACCCCCCCCTCCCTCCCAGATTCGACTCATATATATACCAACGATTGATAGCTCTCGACGTCAGGATTCCGAATATATAACTATTAATTGATTTGTCATTTGCCGTCCAAAAGTTATGCCTCCTACACCCTTCTGCGTGACCACTGACTCTTTCCTTGAAAGTGGAATATAATGAACCAAAATAGTACGAATAATTTTACGTGTAACCGCCCCCTAAGCAGCCATGGTGTACGTATTTGTTGGTGCAACCAGCCTTGTATTTGAGTCTGTGTGCCTTGGTGTGCCTTGGCGTACAGTAGTAGGTTTCCTTCAGCTTTGCCTTTGAATTCGTGAGCCATGATGTACGTATTTGTAGGTACAACCAGCCTCGTATTTGAATGTGTGTGCCTTGGCGTACTGCGTAGTAGGTGCTACAATGCATGTGCCTGTGGTTTGCCATCCTCATCACAACCTTTACTAAGGGCTCTGATGCAGGTGCACACTGGCCAATATCCTGTCCCTGCTTGAATTGAAATGCCCTTCACCATTGCTATTTAACATTGCTATTCAACATTGAGGTCACATTGTGACTGTCTCATTGACACTGAGGTCTGTTGTGACAGGCCTCATTAACACTGAGGCCTCATCAGCACCGAGGTCTGTTGTGGCAGGCCTCATTACCACTGAGGCCTCATCAACACCGAGGTCACATTGTGCCAGACCCCATTTACACGGCTCAGACTTTTCTTCATCAGCCAGATCACTTACACAACGATGCAACTTTTGTAGCTGATTTCCTTTTCCGTGATTTCTGTAACTTGCATGACTGAAGAAGCGTTTTCCCTTTGTCAGTCTTACAAAAAAGGTGTGGGTGCGTATGTAATAAAACGGATGTTTTTTAGTACCATTGCCCATAACCTAATTAAGGTCTGTTATTCTCGCGTGTGAGTTCTGATGACTTGCATTCCTGGATGCCCGTATGAGGCATATCTGAGAGGCAAGCGTACTCCCAACACAGTCTCATTCCCAGTAGCTTGCTGCACGTCAGGGCAGCAGCAAAAAAGAAATATCAAGGTAGGTCGAACCATAAATGTACGTTGTAAATACGGTATTTATCGCAGTTATTTTATCAAATATACAGCCATATACGGCATATAATTACGGCTTTGTCCAGCCCTAGAAATATTTCCTCACACACAGGCTGAGGCCCAGGAGTTTGTCGCACGTAAGGGAAGCAGCAAAACACACTCCCCCACACTCAGGCTGAGGCCCAGCAGCTCGTCGCACGTGAGGAGCATCAGGTGCAGCAGGTGGTAAATGGAGAGCGGAAAGTTGACGTAGAGGCAGCACACAAGGCGCAGGTCGCACAGGTGTGTGCAAAAGTGTGTGAGTACTTGTGAGGCAGCACACAAGGCACAGGCTGCACAGGTGTGTGTAAAATTGTGTGAGTACTTGTATTGGTGTGCCATTGGTTCAAGCGACCAACCCTAGTCAAGCGCACTTTAATCTTGTGGTATGACTCTCCATCGCCTTTGTTGATAGTCCTCTAGTCATGTGCTGGCAGACGAGGAATTTCAGTGTGGTTTGCGACAGTCACGCGGTTATTTTTTGGACTCCTGATCATCTTTGTTGGTAATACTCCACTCATGCGCAGGCAGACAAAGTGGATGCACTCAGGCGTGAGCAGCGGAGTGTGGCTGTACAGCTGGCAGACCTGGAGCGACAGGAGGCTGTATACCAGTACATTAGCAGTGGTGAGGATGAAGAGAGGGGTAATTATTAAGGACATAGCTCACCTACTCTAAACAAGGAGGAAGAGCTCTGTTGGGACTGCACATTGTACAGATTTCTGGAAAGGGCCTGCCAGTGTTCTTAGCCGTGCTTGGCTACCAGTGTTTCTTTTTCATACTCAGCATTTGACAAGAACAGCACTTGCTTTGGACTTTTGATGTACCGGGTGGACCTTTTATTGACTGTCTAATCTCCATCCTGCTCCTATTACCCTGGTGCGCGTTTGCAGGCAATTCACCATCTCCTTTGCACAGGCATACACAAATACATACACACACATGCGCACACGCCTGCGCACAGCTGCTTCTTATGAAACGTGGTCTACAAGGGCAATGTTCCTGATGCAGAATCTGTTCTGCACGCGCCACATTCATCCACGCAACACTCCTTCTTATGAAACACGGCCGACAAGGGTCACTTGCAGAGTCTGTTCTGCACGCGCCACATTCATCCACGCAACATGGCTGTTATGTGGATATATATCGCACGAAGCACAGAAATGGCATCTGTTGGACTACCCTTTTTCAACATTTCATTGGCATCGAAGTCTTGGAGTAACCCACCGCGGAAATTCGCGGATGACCTTAGGTCTTGGGTTCAAACCTTGGTAGTTGCAAAAAGGCAGTTTTCCGACCCGGTAATTTTCGACAAGTTGGGATGCTAGGTGTTGTTCAGTCAATCGCTATGGCGCCTCTGGCGAGTTGACCCTCCACCTGGAACTCTAGCAGGGAGCCTAGTCCACTCCGAGGACGGAGTTGCCAAGGGGGGAGGAATGTTACGTGGATATCGCACGAAGCACAGAATTGGCATCTGTCGGATCACCCTTTTTCAACGTTTCAATGGCCTTCTAACATGCACTGCAGATGCAGGAAGCAAGAAGGACGCATCATCTTCAAGCGCATCTATCTCTGAGTGCATCATCTGCCTCTCTGCACCTGTCCAAGTTGGTCTCATGGTGAGGGATAAGAAAAATAAAAACTACGCAGGCACTGGAAAATGCATCCCACATTAAATAAGGAAAAGGAGCTGCCCAACCACGGTACAATCCGCATTGTCAAGAGGTATCGATGCGCTTACTCCATATAACTCCACATGCCTGTGAACCCCGTATTCACATAGACACATAGAGCCTGTTTCTCTTTCGACGTTTGTCTTGCACCGCAGCATGGATCTTCTGCACACCTGTGCGTTTGCAAGGCCTGCTCAAACGGCCTGTCAAAACCTCGCAGCCTTTGCCCACTCTGCCGGTGCGTGAGTTAGCGTGTATGTGCATCTGTGCTTTGGTGTGTGCGGGTATGTGTGTAGAGTGTGTACCAGTTGTGTGTATGTGTATGCGTGTACGTGCACATGTATGTGTGTGTTTGCATGTATATGTGTGTGCTTTGGTGTTGTGTGTGTGTGTGTGTGGTTGTGTGTGTGCGTGTGTGTGGCGAAGGGGGAAATGCATGTGCCTGCTCTGTCCAGTAATTATATGTTGGAGGACAGGAGGGTTCAAGGATCATAACTTTTTGGTCAATCGAAATATAATTTATATATTCGGAATCCTGACGTCGAGAGCTGTCGATTGGTATATAAATGAGTTGATTCTGAGG
>Ga0307968_1002358_pt1 | contig 15700 bp, 15 predicted proteins | sample OrgLakmetagen650_FD_201834 | JGI IMG/M metagenome (GOLD analysis project Ga0307968, IMG submission 201834) | Saline water microbial communities from Organic Lake, Antarctica - #650 | ecosystem: Environmental > Aquatic > Non-marine Saline and Alkaline > Saline | place: Antarctica: Organic Lake... | reverse complement strand
CAAATCGCAAGTTTGTCACATCACAAATCGCAAGTTTGTCACATCACAAATCGCAAGTTTGTCACATCACAAATCGCAAGTTTGCCACATCACAAATCGCAAGTCTGTCACATCGCAAATCGCAAGTCTGTCACGTCGCAAATCGCAAGTTTGTCACATCGCAAATCGCAAGTCTGTCACATCATATATCGCAAGTTTGACACATCACAAATCGCAAGTCTGTCACATCACAAATCGCAAGTCTGTCACATCACAAAAGACGTCAAGCCCCTTTGATTTCAAAGTAACCTCATCATTCATCAACCCCTCTCACCATTCCCCAAAAAAGGCTCACAGCGTAGGCACTCAGCGTAGGCACTCAGTGTTTGCGTCGATGCCCATCTGCAAAAAGGTGAGCGTCTGCAAACAGATGAGCATCATCTGCAGAAAGGCACACAGCTTAAGCACTCAGAGTTTGCGTTGATGCTCATCTGCAAAAAGATGAGCGTCATCTGCAAAAAGGCACACAGCTTAGGCAGTCAGAGATTACGTTGATGCTCATCTGCAAAAAGATGAGCATCATCTGCAAAAAGGCACACAGCTTAGGCACTCAGAGTTTGCGTCGATGCTCATCTGCACCTTTGACTCTGAGGCATCCACATAAACACCCTGTGGAAGATCATCTGCACCTTTGTAAAAGATCATCTGTACCTTTGACTCTATCTGAGGCATCCACATAAACATTCTGTGGAAGATGGGCACCACAACAAAGCTGTGCACCACAACAAGGGTGTGCACCACAACGAGGGTGTGCACCACAATAAGGGTGTGCACCACAGCTAAGGGTGAAACACACGATAAGCTGTGCAGCACATCAAGGGTGTGCAGTACAATGAGTTTATACAACACAATAAGGGTATACAACAAATAAGGGCGTGCAGCACAACGAGGGTTTGTACCACAATAAGGCTGTGCACCACAATAAGGGTGTGTACCACAACCAAGGGTGTGCAGTACAATGAGTTTATACAACACAATAAGGGTATACAACAAATAAGGGCGTGCAGCACAACGAGGGTTTGTACCACAATAAGGCTGTGCACCACAATAAGGGTGTGTTACCACAACCAAGGGTGTGCAGCACAACAAGGGTGTGCACCACAGTAAGGATATACAACACAATAAGGGCGTGCACCACAACGAGGGTGTGCACCACAATAAGGCTGTGCACCACAACCAAGGGTGTGCACTGAGCACTACAACAAAACTATGCACCACAACGAGGTTGTGCACCACAGCAAGGTATACAACACAACAAGGGCACGCGCCATGCACGGTGAGGATGTGCACCACAAAAAGGGTGCGTGCTACAACAAGGCTGTGCACCACAATTAGGCTGTGCACCACAACGAGGGTGTGTGCACTGCCTCACAGCTTACTTCACACATCATATTCATACACCGGTCATACCAAAGCGCCAACCAATATGATGAATTTTCTTGTTCGAAATCAACACGTGTGTGCAGGCGCGCAACACTCCTCCTGTTCGGTCAAGGCAAGAGGCAAAAGTTTCGAGACAAGGAGGGAGGAGGGAGCGTGGTGTGGTCCGGAAGCCTGCAGGTGTGTGTGTGTGTGTTTTTGTTTGTGTGTGTGTGTGTTTGCATAAGCTACTTGCAGGTGGAACTGTACAGCGCTGGTCATTCTGGTGATGAAGAGGAAGGAGGTGTTGTATGTTATGTAGGGGTTGTGCACTCGTTGTGTGTGTGTATGTGTGTGTGTGTGTGTGTGGGGGGGGGGGGGGGTGTGGGTGTGTGAGTGGGTGGGTGGGTGGGCGGGGGATACTTGATATGCGGCCGAGTAGTGCTGTTCAAGCACAGAGCAGCGTAGTGCTGTCTTGTGCATTTTGAGGTGCAATCGCATCAAGTATTATAGCACAGAGATGTTGTGAGCTGTAATAGCATCAAATGTATAGGGTTCGGCAAAACCCTGTGTATGTATGGTATTTTTGCAGAGGTGGACAACTCCCCCCAAAATTGGCATGTTTTTCACATGTTTCCCGCGTATGGGCCGCCCAATTAGGCAGCCTCAAACTAGGCATCAAAATGTTCTCCTTTCCAGAGCAATTCCTGCTTGAGGCTACCTAATTGGGGGACACATGCCTGGTAAGCCGCGGCGTGCACCCCACTTTTTACCACAAATTCTTCATACCAGAGCACCCACTGCATCAATCTGGAATATTTGTAACAGTTTATTGGTGTAGCAGGGTACAGAATCCTTAATGGTGTAGCTGGGTATAAAATCCTTCATTGCAACAAAAATGAAAGAAAACGGCTGAGTGGTTGGTGTTTTATGAGAATTTGAGCCATCTTCCCATGGAGATCACCGCATTAGGGCTTAAATGCACCATGTGTGCTTAATCCAGTCTATCTCAGCACGCAAAGCGGCCCAAATTAAACTGGGCACATGCTCGGGTAGCTCTCAATGCCAGCTACACTTTGGTACTAAAATGGTGTCGATCGGATGAAGTGGCCGTGAGTGGCTGCCTTCTGAACACAAATGCACATTTTCAGGCATTTCCTCCGTTGACCCCCCTCTGGTATTTTGGGCAGGGAAATCACCAAACATACGGTCATATAAGGTGCATATATATGGTTCTGGCCAACCCTACACATACACCCTCTCACATCAGCATGCACCTTTATGCACATACAAAGGCACGCGCGTTGAGCTTGAGCGTACCCCTTCGCGCTTGGACATCACCATTCCGCCCAAGGTATGTCTGAACAATTTTGAGGGCATCGCACCCAACCGAGAGATTCCATATGTGAGTTATACAGGACGACCTGCACCACACACACACACACACACACACACACACAAACACATATATATGCAAACACAGCACATCACCACTTTACCGAAGACGGGACATAAGTGGGGCTGGCCAAAAACATGTGCATTTTGTTTCGTGATGTTTTATGGGGAAATAAACAAAGACACTTGGCTTCTGAAGAATGGGACAGGCAAACAGGCATTCTTGAAGTAAACAGTTAGAAAGAAACAAAGACACCTGGCTTCTGTTTTATGAAACAGGCAGGCGTTTTTGCAATAAACAGTTGGCCAGAAACACGTGCGTTTTTCTTTTGTCGTATGGGACAGGCATGCATTTTGAAAGCATACAGTTGGAGAGAAACAAAGCTTCTGTGTTATGAAACAGACAGGCGTTTTTGAAAGCATACAGTTTGCCAGAAGCATGTGCCTTTTCTTTTTTTTGTATGGGACAAGCAGGCATTTTGAAAGCATATGGTTGGAAAGAACAAAGACACCTGGCTTCTGTTTTATGAAACAGGCAGGCGTTTTTGCAATAAACAGTTGGCCAGAAACACGTGCGTTTTTCTTTTGTCGTATGGGACAGGCGTGCATTTTGAAAGCATACAGTTGGAGAGAAACAAAGCTTCTGTTTTATGAAATAGACAGGCGTTTTTGAGAGCATGCAGTTGGCCAAAAGCATGTGCCTTTCCTTTTTTTGTTTGGGACAAGCAGGCATTTTGAAAGCATATGGTTGGAAAGAACAAAGACGTCTGGCTTCTGTTCTATGAAACAGGCAGGCGTTTTTGAAGTAGACAGTTGGCCAGAAACGCGTGCATTTTTCTTTTGTCGTATGGGACAAGCAGGCAAATTGGAAGCGACTATTAGACTCGGCTTAAACAGACAATACCAGTCTAGGTCAATCTTGGTTACTTAGGCGTCCTTCCTGGCCAACTGTTTACTTCATTAGGTTCGGGTTTAGGGTTAGGGTTTAACATGACTGCTCATCTAAAAAAGGATCTGAAGGCAGGTTGTCAGTCATATTGAATGGCAGCTGCAGTTGAATCATCAGCCTGCGTTGGAGATACGACAACAGTAGAACCTACAGGTTACCTTCTTACCCATCATCAGACTGCGTTGGAGACAAACATCACCATCAGCAGGGCTTACAGGTTACCTTCTTACCCATCATCAGACTGCGTTGGAGACAAGACATCACCACTAGCAGGGCTTGCAGGTTACCTTCTTACCCCTCACTAGCCTGCTGACTTTTAAAACATCAATTGGGGGAACTATGGCAGTGGCATGGAGTGCTTGAGTTGCCCTCTTAACATTTTCTATCAACCAGCTTGCTAGCTCATGAGCATGTGGGACGTTTGATACGCTCAGGGCCTTCATACTCACATCTGAGATCTTGGCCACCTGCGGCTTTGTAATGGCACGGAACATGTATGCTGCCACACCAGCTTCTGTGATCAAGCCGGCTCTCTTAAATACGGACATGGGCCGTTTCATTCCTACAGGGCCTGCTGAACTCTGAGACCTTGCATCATATGTACGGTGTATGTGTATGGTCATATAGGCGATGTACATATGGACATAGGCCGTTTCATTCCCACAGGGCCTGCTGAATTGTGAGACATTAGCCAGCGGCGCCTTTGCGGTGGCATGGAACGCTTTTGTCGCCTTCTGGACGATTTCTGCACTTGCTGGGGGTAAGGGACGCGTGGCTATTGGTCGACGGTGTGTGTGTGTGTGCGTGTGTGTGTTTTTTGTTACTGCTTGCCTGTGTATGTACGCATGTGTTACTGAAGTGTCTGAAGTGTCTTTTTAGTCCTTTGGATCAAACTTTGCACGTGCCTAGCAAGTGTCAGACTTGCTGCAGCAAAGATGTGTAGTAGATGTGTCAGACTTGCTGCAGCAAAGGTGTCAGACTTGCTGCAGCAAAGATGTGTAGATGTGTCAGACTTGCTGCAGCAAAGGTGTGTAGTAGATGTGTCAGACTTGCTGCAGCAAAGATGTGTTGTAGATGTGTCAGACTTGCTGCAGCAAAGATGTGTAGTAGATGTGTCAGAATTGCTGCAGCAAAGGATGTGTAACGAACGAAAAACACAACAGTGCCATTTAAGCTTGCTGCAGCAAAGGACACGCTAGGGAAAAAGCACTGCCAATACCCCCTGACAAGGAGGCCACTATCAGAAAGCACCTAACTTGATGCGCTGCATGTGTAGGAATTATCCCTCCAGATAAAAGTAAAGTAATAAAAGTATCGACTTGTACATGCACAAGGTTTTTTATAAACGCTCAAACGCGCATGAGCGCACAAGCCTATAAACTCACAAGTGAGTCACTTGAAGTGACCATCAAGTTTGTGCACTGTACATGCATGAATCAAACATTATGGGCTTGCTCATTATTAGGCGGCAGGTTCATTCCTCATGGACAGCTGAGCGTCTCGTGTGTGTGTGCATGCGTGTATCTGTGCATGCCTGTGTGCGTGTGTGTGAGCGTGCATTAGAGTATGTTTATGTGTTGTGTGTGTGAGCATGTGCAAGTGTGCGTGTGAGTGTTTGCGCATGTGCGTAAGTGTGTGTTTGCAATGCCAAAGCAATTGCGCTCCCAGCAGCAATCTATGAATATAAGGCATTCACCTCTCCCTTAAATTAAAATGTGAGGCATTCCTTCTCCCTAACTAAACAACCATTGCATGTAGGTGGCATTCTGTTTGCGCTGTTCTCTACGCCTTTCTGGTTTGCTGGCGTCACCCTGGCGCGCCAGGCTTTTGGTGGAGCTTTAATGAAGGTGCGTCCTCGTGTGGGTTGTGGGCCGTGTGTTGTGTAGATTTAATGAAGTTGCGTCCTCGTGTGGGTTGTGTTTTGTGTGTGTCGTGTAGGTTTAATGAAGTTGCGTCCTCGTGTGGGTTGTGTTTTGTGTGTGTCGTGTAGGTTTAATGAAGTTGCGTCCTCGTGTGGGTTGTGGGTCGTGTGTGTCGTGTAGGTTTAATGAAGTTGCGTCCTCGTGTGGGTTGTGTTTTGTGTGTGTCGTGTAGGTTTAATGAAGTTGCGTCCTCGTGTGGGTTGTGGGTCGTGTGTGTCGTGTGGGTTTAATGAGGGTCCGTCCTCGTGTAGATTGAGGGACGTGTGGTCGTGTGGGTTTAATGAAGGTGCGTCCTTGTGTGGGTCGTGTGGGTCGTGTGGGTTTAATGAAAGTGCGCCTTCTGTCCTCACCCTCTGCGTAAAGGTGTGCCTTTTCTTTCTGTGCTTAATTGTGCCTTTTAAGTTTATATGCCGTGCCTCCTCGTGTGGGAAACTGCCCGGCTCCTTTGTCTAAAGGTGTGTCCACCTCTCAAACATGCATACTCTTCTATCTATAACGTACGTGTATGTATTCATGTGTGCGTGCGTTTACATGTGTGCGTGGGTGTGCGTGGGTTGCATGTGTGGTGTGTGTGGCCTCTCCTCAACAGCGAAAAAAAAGGTATGAAATTCATACTATGAACCAAATCTGTGTTCTGCCTCTTGGAACGCGCGGTGTTTGGACGGCAGCGCTTCCGCATTAGCCAAGAGCTAGCAGTGTTTCAAGATGGAGCTGCAGATTCCCTAGCTCGAGCTAGCGTTGTTCAATGGATGCAGCTAGCGGTGTTCAATTTTGTACAACTTCTTTTTTTGACTTCAGGAGCGCGTGGCCATTGGACGGCAGCGCTTCCGCATCGGCCAAGAGCTAGCAGTGTTTCGAGATGGAGCTGCGGATTTCCTAGGTCTGTTTCATGGTGTTGTTTGTTGATGGTGTTGCCAACGTATTGCTAAAATCGTAATTGTATCTGACACCAGCGTGCTGCATTTACAAAAGTGCAATAGAGCTCTATGAATATCCAGTTTGGTGCCTTGATGACTTAATGACATGCATCGGCACATGTGTTATAAGTGTGGCTGTAACTGTGATTCTCAAATTAGGTTACCTGACTGCTAGGTCTATGGTGTGTAATATGCAGGCACTCACATTTTTCATTTTCTACAGGGGGTCAGAATACGCGCGTAATAGAAGGGCAGTCCAAAGATGTCCAAGGGGCACGTATAATTACGTCGATGGTGGTAAACGGTACGTTTTACATGCAGCTCTGGCAGATGCTGCCTATACAAGACGCACATACACACAGTTACACCATAAACACACACAAACACACACATACACGCACATACTCACACAAACACGTACACAGGTGAGCCCCAGACCATGATTGAGCTAGTGGAAGGGGCACGAAAACACAGGTGACTGGGGTCAACTGTTTACCTGAGTCTTGTGCTGAGGCGGCCATTGAGGCACCGCTCCGCTTATCTTGCGCGATGACGCACTCCTACAGAACATTTAACAAGGAAAGCAGCTGCGTTTTCTGCATCAGCCCACTTAATTCCTCTCTTACTCAAAGTTGTTGTTGTACTCAAACCTGTAATACTCAAAGCTGTGGTACTCAAAGTTGTTGAACTCAAAGCTGTGGCACTGACACCTCTTTTACCCACTACCCAGGGTGGTCTCTGTCGATTGTTGTATATTAATGGAGCCGGATGCAAAAGCTGTGGTACTGATACCTCTGACCCGCAACCAGGGTGGTCTTTGTCAATTGTTGTATATAAATAGGATCCGGATGCAGGCTGAGCCTGCAACCCTTTCGATCCCCATTAATTTCCCCTTCTCATTTCTGTTGTCGAGTTTTCCGGTAATATTTAGAACCTAAATGGCTCCTTTTCTGTTAGAAATGTGTTGGCCTGCCAGTGCGGTTTCCGCTTTTGCCCGCGGCCAGACACAGGAATTACTTTTTGGTTACTTCTTGGTTGTATTGCACGTACAAAGTGAGGCCCTGATCATACTTGTATATGAGGTGACCCCATGCCGGGAATTATCATACTTTCCACAATTTTTCTATTTTCAAGGTGACCGTCGACAAAAAGAACAATTCACTGTGGTAATGCCTTGCAGGTTCGGGGAAGGGCTGGAGCTAGTGGAGCAGCAGTGGCTGACACAGGAAGTAAATTCACATTTAGAAGGGCTGCAAGGGTTTGCTGTGGATACAGACAGTATGCCCTCCCCGGATGCACCTGCTGTTTATAACGACAGTGAAGTGAGCTGAGTTGGCGGCTGCCGGGTCGTGCAGACTTTATTAATGCAGTCTTTCTTAATGCACCTTCTGTTTGAATCAGCGGTCCATGCCTATATTTTTCTAGCAGAGAACCACTTTAGTATATATGTTCAACGTAGGTAATCAGGTAGGTAATGGAGTATAGTAAATACTGGAAACGGATTTTCAATTGAACCCGATGGGAGTATACGCGCCAACGAAATTGTCATGTATTTACAATATTTATCATCAATACGTATGAAAAAATATCTTGAATGCAGGGTTGTTCAGTTCGGGGTTCGGTCAGAAGTTCGGGTTCGCGAACTTTCACACATTTTAACGATCCCTGAAAATGCCATTCGAGATTTAGTAAAAGTTCGTCGAACTTTATGCCCTTGTTCAAATTTTAGGGTACACACTGGTACACATTTTGTAGTAATAATGCAGGGATAAGCCTTCGATGTCCGTCAAGCGTCCTGATTTTTTTGTACTAATTCACTGATGTAATATAAATGTAATATATATATAAATGCAATATAAATGTAATATATATATATATATACTTCCAGACAATTCGAGGGGTATCGGCTCCCCAAAAATCGAACTGAATAACCCTGCTTGAATACCAAAACGAGGTCGAGTGGTAAGAGCGTGCCCGCTCGGTGTATGCTACTTAAACGCATGCACCTGTGCTTAAACGCATGCACCTGTGTATGCAGTCAGTGGAAGCAGTTTGAAAAGCGATTCGGTGTGATGTTTAAACACCTTTAAAAAATTAATAATCATAGTGACAACAAATAATGAAAATTGCGTCGTTGCTGTGCGTCACGCTTGCGTGAGTGGCCGAGCGGTCCCGCTGCGTGACGCCCTCGTGAGTATGCCTTTTGTGAAGGGCGTGAGTTCATTCTAGGATGGATCCTGATCAGGCCCAATTGCACATCTCGATGATTCATGATGCATTCCTCCTCCTGTCCTACAGCGTGCATGCACCTCCAATTGGCAACCTAGAGTAGTGTGCCAGCAGCACAGTACGCAATCTGTGTCACTCTGCATTGGAAGCTCAACCTGTGATGTATCGGAGCGAAGCACAAACCTGAGTGCACAGTGCAAAGCAGCTCCGCCTCAACTTGTCACGAACATAGAATTGATTGTGACCAGTGACAAGTACGAGGCTGAGCTGGCTGCACTGTGCTTCCGATACACGCGCGGCTTCAATGCTGTCATTTCTGCCTTCATCATCATCATTTCCTAATTGTGTGCTTTATATAATATATATATCCTACGCGCACACAACACACCAAGAAAACAGAGACATAGGTATACCGTTGCTGTGTACACTTGCAGGCTTGACAACACTTTTCCTCGCTCCTCACCCGATGACCAGCGAGGCACGGCCATAAATCTTAACAACAGTGTGCAGGTGAGTTCGTAAAATTACAGTGACCTGTCCAGCTGAGTTTAGGTGAAACTATCTGGTTAAAATGTCGAGACTGCTGCCCATACGTCAACAATGTTCATTCGAATGAGCTGCACAGGCAGATGCTAACTCAAGTTGAGATGAAACCCCTTGGATTACCATCAAGATCAGAGTCAGATTGTTTATTTACATTAATGTGCCCGACCATTTAATACTCCCAGGCCACTGCCCAGCACTTCTTGAACATCGTTGAAGATGCGGGCATCTGCGGCAACGTCTTTCTCATCTTCAAAAGTTTCCAGAATTCAGGGTGAGCAGTGCGTGCAGATTTTGAGCGAGTCCTGCTGTGGTACAGGGGGTGTCAAACAAAAAGTCTCATACAAAAAGTGATATACAAGCAAGAGATGGTAGTTACCAATAAATCACCAGGCCAGTTCGGCCTCATTTGATCTCTAGGGTTGATGATGATGATTTGCTCTCCAATAGGTCTCTTTAGCTCCGCTGGCGGGCACGCTAGGTTACTCTAATGCTGACAAAGAGAAGTGAGGTCTAAAATTAGGGTTGGCCAGAACCATATATATATACGGTATATATACGGTGTTTTTGGCTTGGAAATCACCAAATATACGGTGTATATATATGTATATATACCGATCTGGCCAACCCTATCTAAAATGTATGTATAAGGGTGTTTTCATGGCTACAAACACCACGAGACTTAGTCGAAAGCTGGCAAAGTCTATTTAGTTCACCAAAAGATAAGGCAGCAAACAAGCTTTGTAGGAGGATGCCTGCACCATCAGCATGTAAACATGTGCACTCAATAGCAGTCCTGTATTGTTACGTGCAGCCAACGCAGCATTCAAGTTGTGTCATGCTGCCGGACCAGGGTTTGGGATTAGTAAGTGCTGCAATTTGTTTGAAGAGATTAATTGCAAAACGTGAGGCAAGCTGTACGCACCCTGTAAGCCACAGCATTACTTCCCACACCTGCAAAATGGTGCACAGCGCGTAATATTTGCTTGCTAAAAAAGTTGGACAACCATGCCAGGCTGGAGGTCTATGGTCTAACGATGTAAGCTAAAACGTTCTTTGCTAAAGCATGATGTGGGGAACAATCTTTAGCTTATCGAACGCACCCAGGACCTCTCCAATAGTGTATGACTGCTTCAGCACGGAGCCGGGAGGCAGGACTTTACTTCCCCCTGTTTCAAGAGTAAAAAGGAGATGCGTGCGCAATGAGCAAGTAGTATATCACGTTAGGTTATTATTCCCAGTACCCGCACTATACGTCATAAAAGATGCGTGCAAAGCAATACACTTGAAACAGCTCATGTCCAAGCACCTGGTTGTGATGGATAGATGCGTGTTTCAATTTGTCAGTCTTTCTCGCAGACAGGGTTTTGAAGAACTTCCTGCACAGTTCTCTGGACGAGTGCGTCGTCTTCCTTGCTGTTTGCATGCATGCGTGCACATCTTCTTCTCACTCTTGAAACAGGGGAGTATTGGAGGGGTTCCGCGAGCTTAATCTGTAGCCTCCCCCCTTGCATACTCGTCGAAATCATATGTTAAACCAGAATGTAATAAAATAAAAAAAATTCAAATTGATTGGGTTCAACAGTTTGAATAGGCTTAAGAGAGGGCTTAGAATGGTTGTGCGTGCGTGCGTGCGTGCGTGCGTGCGTGCGTCATTATGGAGAACAACAGAATGGGGGTGTTTAAAAACACCGTTTTGCACTTTCCCACCAGCAAGCTGGATTGGCCCTGGATTCTAAGTTAATCCAGGAAAACTAGGGCTGCAGCGACGGTGGCTGCATATCGTGCCCTCTCATCCCTTTTTTTCCCCCTCCATGTCAATCTGCTCCACGCGGCCAGCTGTCCACTTGTCGTGCTGGGGGCACATGTTGGCAAAAACAATGACATTAGGGGGTTTGAACAACTTCATTACAGGCTCATACTTGGTGGATTGGTGCCAGGCATTCTTAAGCTTCTCTGCCATGGTGTAGATGTGGTCAGAGTGCTCTGCTGCTGCCCTTGTGATGTCAAAGATGGCAATGGGCTGGCTCTCGTACATGTAAGCCATGTCCTGCAGACGACCTTCAACGGGTATGGCAACATTGTTGCAGATGAGATGGCGAGCTAGAATTACCTTGGTATCTTAGGAACTGGGCGGCCCTCCGCTGCGAACCTTTTGTGTGGCTTTGCGCTGCCTCTTTCCTAGTGGAGGAGCTGCAAACAAGTAAGAAGTTCAAGGCACTTCAGTGGTAATAGAGCAGAAGCAAGTGCAGCAAGTATTTCTTATCATATTGATTTACCATAAATTATCCCCCAAAAAGGAGAGCTTTGATACATTGATATTCAGTTTACTCTGCCGCTGCACCTCTCGGCTGTTGCTGATACGCAATGAACACACCCTACCTGGATGGGACTCTGGAATGCTCGGCAGATATTCTATGTTTCCTATGAATTGCATGGCATGAGAGGGAGTGCATTTGCAGAAATCCCTAACTGATCAGTAAGCAACACATGCGCATTTCGAAAATCTGGAGTGGAGATCTGGGAGCGCACAATTGGTAGCTGTCCATGAAGCTCAACTCACCTCTACTTTTCTTCAAAGGCCCTCTTTTGCTACCAATTGTCGTAATGTGTAGCCGCGCGGGCTCATGACACACTCCGAAGATCTTGATGAGAGTAGCCTGCAATAAACAGCTTACAGGCATCCGCAGGGTTCCTTCTGGTAGGCCCTGCGCATGTGCAAGAGGTGATGAAGCCCATGAGATGAGTCAACTGATGTGTCTGATAGACTGGCAAGAGGTGCACAGGCTTCAAGTCACTGCATATGACGATGTATACATGCACGTTTAACCATGAAGCCAGTGGTCTGCTTAGGCATGTGGACGCAGGTGTACACCCCCTGAAAGTCGGTGCGACAGTTTGCAAAATACAGCATTTACGTGATTGGGAGTGCACCATGGTTTCAAGCATACTGTATCAATGCAATATGTAAACTGTACACCCTGCTCACCCCTTCATTAAGTGCCTGCAACATTGGAACCTCCACTGCTGGAAACCGCTGGGTAACGGAGCACCCTGAGCTCGCTTGAACTCGCTATGTGCTCTAGGGTAGGCTCTTGTGCCAACTGCTGCTGCAACAAGAGCCCACCCTAGAGCACATAGCGAGTTCAAGCGAGCTCAGGGTGCTCCGTTACCCAGCGGTTTCCAGCAGTGCAGCAAGTGCAGTGGAGGTTCCAGTGTTGCAGGCACTTAATGAAGGGGTGGGCAGGGTGTACAGTTTACTTTTTGCTGCTTCTCTGTATGAAGCATGTGACGCTGCTGATGCAACTGCTGCTTGAGAGCAAGCCTGTGTTCCTCCTCTTTCGCCTCTGTTGCTTCTTTACGCAATTTGCGCACATCCGTCATGGCTTCCTCCCTCTCAATGGCAATGCCTCTCGCTGGGATGTCTGGGCGGTTCTTCCTTTTGGTGGGGACTTGGAGGCCGTATCGCAGGACCTGTGTGTACACACTATGACAGATAAAGGGGTCACCCGCGTGTGCAAGCCACGTCCACTTGCTGTTGTCGCCGTCAGTCGTGGGGTATTGAACGCTGAGCTGGAACGCCACGGGGCGCCATTGCGGCTGCAGGCCGGGCCTTGTCCTGAACATGTGCGCCTCTTCCAACAGCGAATCTAGGCTCATGTGCAGCACCTTCCGTGCTGTATCCATCAGCATGGCTGCTGGTGCTGCTGCTGCTGCTGGTACTGCTGGTGCAGGTGTTGGTGCTGCTGCTGCTGCTGCTGGTGCTGCTGGTGCTGCTGGTACTGCTGGTGCAGGTGTTGGTGCTGCTGGTGCTGCTGGTGCTGCTGGTGCTGCTGGTGCTGGTGGCGGCAGTGCTGCTGCTGCTGGTGCTGGTGGTTGTGGTGGTGCTGCTGTTGATGCTGGTGGTGGTGCTGCTGCTGCGGGTGCTGCTGCTGGTGCTGCTGGTGCTGGTGCTGCAGCCTGACTGCAGTACCCCAACATGTCCCTGGTGGGAATGGAGCACAGGTTGTTCAGCACAATAAGTGCCTCCAACAATTGGTGCTTCGCCTTGTCTGATTGTACGTGCCACTGTATGTGCAAAAGCGTGGGAAAGTAAGGTGCAGAGTGTGTTGCAGTAGAGAAATTATACGCCACTGTGCGTGCATAAGCGTTGGAAATTTTTTGAGCACGATTTTTCTCACCTCCGCCCAATCTCATGCCCCTCCCAAGGAGCTATCATTTCCATCCCAACATATGTGAAGACACTGAAGTGGTATACATCTCCAGGCTGCATGGTCATCTCCTCCTCCAATCTGCAGAGCTCCTGCACTTCATGCATTTCATGCATGGCACCGACGCACATCAGCTGTCGATTATTTATGTGCAAGCTCAGTCGTTGTATGTATGTCATCAACCCTGTTCCAACCAAGCGACACAAGCGAACCTGGACATGCATGAACCGTATCGTACCTCCGGAGTCCACAGCAAGGAATCCTGGAAGCGCTGTAGCGCGCTGTCCCTGGCTGTGTTCCCAGCTCGGCTGTGCAGTGCGTCGCCCACGCGCAGCAGCAGCGGTAGGAGATATGGATCGTCTGGTAAGGGGATCTGCTTTGTGGTGGCGGGAGAGCACGCTGCCGCTGTTGCACCGAGGTGCTGAAACAACTGCTGCGCCACCTGAGGGCTTCTTCGCTCTTGCTGGGCAGGCATGTGGAATGCTGCGTGTAATAACCTGCACCATGCTACGCAAAGATCCTGGGAGGGCTTCAGGTTTGATTGCATGTTCATTTTTTTGTAATAAAGTGAACATGCAATCGAACCTGAAGCCCATCCAGGATCTTTGCGTAGCATGGTGCAGGTTATTACACGCAGCATTCCACATGCCTGCACAGCAAGAGCGAAGAAGCCCTCAGGTTTGATTGCATGTTCACTTTTTTTGTGTTTATTTTAAAAGGGAATTTAATTAAGCGTGTTGAGTGGTCAAAGCAAGTGCAAGGTCCCACGCTCGGTAAGGTTCCAATGCTGTCCCTTCAGATGACCATTCTGAAGTGTGTATAAGGGTGTAGAAACAGTGACATCAAAAGCAGCACACACCCGCATCCTTGAAATTCCAAAAGCGGTGTGCATCCCTACTACAGTCATCAGGGGGTACTTGAGTACCCCTCAATCCAACTTAAGCACCCTACAAAAATTTCTGTTTGGGAGTAGAGATTAGATACCCCTACTTAAACACCCCCTTTTGTACCACCCCTACTAAGTTAATGAAGTACCCGACTTAAAAGCATAGCAGCCCATCTATTCTCTCTGATCTTGACACGAGATCTGCATTATTTGAGATATTTACTTGTCAATTATAGACATCTTTGTTATACTTACACGATGTACTTGTCGTCATTCATTCTTGATTATATACACACACACGCACTCACACTGGGGTGGGAATTGCATCACTCCCCTACTACAGTCTGGGGGCACTTAAGTACCCCTCAAACCTACTTAAGTACCCTACTGTAATTTGGGCTTGGGAGTAGGGTACTTAAGTAGGGGGGGAGGCTGAATACCCCTACTTAAGCACTTCCATTTTTAAGTACCCCCCTACTTAAGCACCCCCTACTTAAAGGCACTAGTTATAAGTACCCCCCTACTTATATTTACTGAAGTACCCTACTTAAAAGCATAGCAGCCCATCTACTCTCTCTGATCTTGCCACAAGATCTGTGTCATTTAAGATCTGTACACCAGCAATAATTGGTTAAGCGTGTTGGCAAAAAGGAAAAAAGGAAAAACTGACCAAGAAAGAAGGGAAAAATGCAAACCATCCTCGCTAGTTCGTAAAAAAAGCAATTGCTACATTGTGCAAACAAATGAGCTACCGCTGGTTATCTGCACCATAAATTGAATAGCACTCATACATTTAAAGATATAAACTGCAGTCTAGCTTAAAAGTAAATATCAAGCCACAGAGCTTTGCAGATTGCATAAACCCACTATATATCCACAAGCAGCAACACGGTAACAAAACTTTAGTCAGTACCTTCTACGTTTCTACTACCATATACAGGGGAATCACCATTTGTTGTGCCTCCCTTTCCAACTCCATCCTCCTTCCCTTCAACATTTCTCGCCCTTTTGTTCCGGGTTGCTCGGCTGCATCTGTTACTCTAGGCTTGAGAACACAATGCGGGTCATTGAGTCAGGTAATTGCCTGCTACGTTGGCAGACACGTGCATTGGAAGAGCGCACATACACACACACACACATCACACACACACACACAAAATTACACACACACACACAACATGCACACATATTCCTATACAAACACACACAAACGTACACAATCGTACACACACACACACACTCGCACACAT
>Ga0307968_1002355_pt1 | contig 15711 bp, 16 predicted proteins | sample OrgLakmetagen650_FD_201834 | JGI IMG/M metagenome (GOLD analysis project Ga0307968, IMG submission 201834) | Saline water microbial communities from Organic Lake, Antarctica - #650 | ecosystem: Environmental > Aquatic > Non-marine Saline and Alkaline > Saline | place: Antarctica: Organic Lake... | reverse complement strand
GTGTGTGTGTGTGTGTGTGTGTGTGTGTGTGTGTGTGAGTGTGTGTGTGTGTGTGTGTGTGTGTGTGTGTGTGTGTGTTCAAACAGGACTACTACTGTTGCATTTGTGCTATTGCCACTGCCACATGCAATTGCCCAGCTGTCGCCAGCTGCTGGAGGAATTTTGTGTCTTTTCACATTTCAAAAACCTATGCGTTTCCTTTGTGCACATGCATGCGCGCACCTGGACCGCTTGCAACCTTCCCAGCTCTCTGCTGATAACAGCCTCCCCACCAACATCCTCAATCTTCCCCTGCAGCTCTATTAATGCCCACTCCGCAATTTCAGAGCCCTCCCCCCGCACAGGAATCAACATTTTCTCCGTGTGCCTACAAATTTTGCGTGATCTCCTTGCCCTTAAATAAATACCGTAGGTTCACGATCACTTCGGAAATTAATTAATTATTTGGCCGAAAAAGAAAATTTTTATTATGGCAGTACGGTGTTTGGATGTCCTTCTAGCACTTCGGAAAACCGGAGCCCGATGACTTGAATGAAATTAAAATGGAATCGAAATGAAACGAAGTGTAAATAAGATTTAAATTGAAAATGACATCAAAAGACCCCATATAAATTGGATTCCCCCTTCGGCCCCTTCGGCGACACCCTTGCCCCTGGTGCGTCTATAGCACCTGAGACATGCTCCAGAGACAAATGCGGTGGCGCGCTGGAGCCTGGAGCCCACCATGCTGCCAGTACTTCAGTCAAAAGGGCTAAGCTACAGCCAAAGTCAGAGAAGCCCTCGCCTGCAAATGCAAACAGCAGCTTTGTTCCAGACCACACACCACCTTGACCTCCCCTCGCATCCCCTTGCCCTCCCCACGCATCCCCCGGAGGCTACATGTGCCTCCTTCCGCATCTTCCCATTATGCAGCCAGTACATCAAAGGGCTTTGCTAGACCAGAGTTAGAGCAGTACCCGCCCACTGCTTGTTCGGGACGCCAGAGGACGCAAGCATTGGTCTCGAAGACAGTCCGGAATAAACTGGAGTGCAAATATGAAGGCTTTACCAAGGATATACTTCAGCAAGTTGCAGCGCAGGCTCTTCAAGCAGGTTGCAGCGCAGGCTCCGCCCCATTTATTGTGATCCGCAGGATTACACCCTACTTGTTTTGGTAGAACTGCCCGGAGGATTGCTAGAGATACCTATACAGGAGCCTTATTGTATGTGTATAAAGCAGAACTATAGCCATTCATGTGCCTTGATCTGATGTGCATAGCTTTCTTTTCCTGTAGAAACAGCCTGAGTGCCTTGCTCCGACTGAGAAAGCCGCCCTTGTCTCTGTGGGGGTGGTCTGCATCAAGCATGAGCCTCTATCTCTAACCTCTAAGATAATAAGAGGCCCACAAGTGATCACACTCACAAATCTCCTCCACTCCGATTGCAATTCAGGTTGTGCAAAAGAACAACAGATTGCTCAGCAGAGGAAAAGCTACAATGTATTGCTTAGCGACCTTAAGAAAAAGAAAAAAATACGCAGGCAGTGAAAACCACTCCCCACATTAAATAAGGAAAACTAGTCACTATGGTGGTGCTTCCCCTAGGTACCCAGGCATACATTCGTACGGTGTTTAGGGTGTCTGGCGAGTTTTGTGTGTCTCGCGAGTTTTGTGTGTCTCGCGAGTCCTGTGTTAATACAAGAGCAGGAAAGTCACTCAGTTTTGACTGTAGTCAAAGTAGCAAAAGCATGCATTGTCCTGTCCTGCACCTGCCAGCACACATAATCGCATTGCAACAAGCGTTTCATGCACCCCGGATGACCAGTAGCGGGAGCAGGAGCAGCAAGCCTACATACGCACCACTCCGACCTCGTCCACAAAGACACACATCTCAGCAGTGATGGCCTGACGCTGGATGAACCTGTGTTCTGCACGGAGCTCGGGGTCAGCTGATAGAGTTCCATTTCCGAGTGGGAGACCTGTAGCCCAGCCTACCAACAGGTACTTGCATACCTCCCATATGCTTCCCCCCGTTGCTTCCCCCGTTGTTTCCCCCCATTGCTTCCCCCCATTGCTTCGCTGCACAGTTTCCCATGGATTTCCACCAAACAATGCCTCTATCTGTTCATATGTTTTACCATCACGTCGCCAGGAGAGGGCGAGCTCCACAGGTGGCGTGGGTACAGGTTGCTCTGCCGAGTAGTGATAAATGATTTTGATGTCATTTTCATTTTAAATCTTATTTTCATTTCAGTTCATTTTGAATTCATTCAAGTCATCCGGACTCCGATTTTCCGAAGTTTTGAAAGTGCCAGAAGGACATCCAAACACCGTACTGCCATACATATTTCATGGAGGCCTCTCCGAACTGAAGTCGAAGTGATAAATTAATTATCGATAATGATTTTGAGGATGATATCAAAATTAGCTCCAAGCGCGCCAGTGTGAACCCCCTGGCCGGATTCTTGAAGCCCCTGTCCCCAGCCTCAGCCACAGCCACAGCTTCGGCCTCTTCAACAAACAGCAGTAGCAGTGCACAGGCAGAATTCTCAGGGGGCTCTCGAACTCAAAAATGAATTCCCGACAGAGCCCTCCCGAAGTGCCCTCGAACCCAAAAATTATTCCCCAGACCCCCTCACGAACTGAAATCGAAAAATAAATTAATTTTTTGAAAGTGTGGTCGAAGTGATCGTAGTGATCGTGAACCTACGGTAATTACTTTAAATGACTATTTGACATTAAATCACCCGTAATCGAGAAATGGGTTTAGACTTTGTTCCCCAAGCCCTTTGCTTGCTGTGCGCTCTTATGGGTGGGGAGGCAGCTTTTTCCCACCCATACGGTCCCCACACTCCCTACAGATTTTCTAATAGCCCTTTCTTTCAAGGCTGGTGAGTTGCAGGGTTACGTGCTAATCAATATCTGAATCTCAGCCTCAGACAACATACCAATTCGCACGCATTGTTCTTCTGCACACAGGTACACGCGCGTGACTGGATCCGACCACTCGTCGCTGGCGGTGATTCTGGGGGAGTACGTGCCCAAATCCGCCAAACAAATTGATGCTACAGGTCTGCACAAGTTTATGACCATTCGTCGGTGCTAGAATCTGCCTCTCTTGTTTCCTGCCACACACATCTGTATTTATCTAGGTTTGCTCACTGAGATATCTTGCAGGTCCTAATTTTAGTACTGGAGTCTAGGGGAACGAACCACAGCCCAAGATGTGCAACTCCACCTTCTTTAACCTGTCTGTATGTGTAGAATTTAGAAGTAGCAAACGGGAGAGCAAAATGCTTAATTCGCAGTGGCGTGAACCCCAAATCTTCTGCCAAATCTTCATATCACCTACTGCACCAAATTCAGTGTTCTAAAGTCCTTGCAATAAATAAAGATATTTGATCCTTGCAAAAGAAATTAAGTGATAAGACCCAGTGGGTGGCGATATATGTAAGAGTTGGAGCTTGCCTTGATTTGTATGATTGGAGTAATACAGTCATAAATTGAATGTAAAGTAATTGCCATTCCATATGGAAAATACCTATCTAAGTGCCCTTGAGCGTTTTTTCCTGTCAACCTGTGCACAGAGCGGCTCAATCCCCCTCTGCTAGTTTTCCATTTATCATTCATCAACAATATTGTGGTGTGGAGGACAGCAGAGCATGCAACAAAAACAAGATCCTGATCATACAAAGCGACAGCGGCATGTCCATTTGTAGCTGCACCAACCAAATATTACACCAATAATCAACATACAATTTAAACCGTTCTACACGTGTGCGCACTTTCATCAACAGGTGAATACGAGCTGCTAATTATACAGAGGTTGCACCCGGCACTGTGAGGCTTCACTACACCTAGCTATGTCTGGTTACATGCGCAGGTGGACAGCAGCAGAATGACTCTACTACTCTGTGCATGGTGATGCAGCAACCAGCATATTTAGAAGGAGAGGCGAACCCGCCTCCCCCCCGGACCGTGACTCAATACTTTCAGGTGAAAGCAGTTGCTTGCTTGCTTCAACTGCCTTATGATTAGCCTGTCCATAAGTAGCATCATTCATTTGTAACAAGCCACAATCTATTGCTGTTGAATTAGCACGCATGCTCCCTTGTTGTTCAGGGCCACATGGTCCCCCAATAATAACAATGAAAAACAACAGTGTCATTGTTTGTGCGTACAAGAAGCCACCAACAGGCAACACAAAAGGAACCTTTCAATTTTACTTCGACCCCCCTTTGTGCAGGACCTGTCCATCTCCACCGACAATGTCGCCGCACCTTCTTCAGCCGACTTTAGTCACAACGATGAGCGCGACAATGAGCAGTGCCGTTGCCCTATGAACGCCTGTCGTCAGACAGTGCAACCCCCCACATTCCAAGCCAAAACGGTAAGGCCTGCAACGTTTGGGTTGCAGTTAGGAATTGTCTGAGTTGGTTATTCATCCTTGCCTTTTGAACACTGAACCTGCGAGGTTCTAGGTTTATTATATTAGTTAGTATTCGTAACATCACTATGCTAATGGTTGGGGCTGAGGGCCTCTGAACCGCCAGCTGTGTAGTTGGCTTCGCAGCGAACTCGCCCACTCGGTGGTGCTCCTAGGTGAAAGACCACCAATAACATTGCAAGGCCACTGTGTGTTCAGCAGTGCGCACTTGCACTTGGGCTCTTGACTTTGCGAGACAGCAGGCTGTTAAGAACTTCCAATGTTAAGGTATCACCTATTTGCCTATGTGCTTAATATACGTGACATCTTGCTTAGACTGACAGACTGTGTGCGGCTCTCAATAACTTGCTACGTACATACTACTAATTTTATAAGACATGTCATGCATATTACTCTTATAAGCAGCGTTGCCCTTTCATGTGAGTGTGCCTCTTTGCTTTCAGTCCGTTCGCTAACCTCATGTTGTTACGTGGATATATATCGCACGAAGCACAGAAATGGCATTTGTCGGATTACCCTTTTTCAGCAACGTTGCACATGTGCTTATTGCAAGTCCGACCCCAATTGGTAAGGCCGTCCTTTAGCCAGTAGCCGGTTCCTTTCATGGTTTTTGAAAGTGTGCGCTTCTGCGCCTTTTTGCCTACTTAGCTGCAGCTTGAAATTTGGCAGTATCAAGCATGACAAATTCGTCGCGTATTTCTACTTCTACCTTGGAGTTTGGAATATGACAGTGAGAATGAAGCTCAGCCTCAGTTAATATGCCATTGATTGTTGTATTATATATTATATCCGTAACCACAGTGAACCTGGGTTTGCGTCCCTGATAAACACATGGGTTTGTGTCCCTGTTATATACATGCATTGGGGTACCTGTTATAATGCACATGCGTTTGTGTCCCTGTTATGCACATGCATTGGGGTACCTGTTATGCACATGCGTTTGTGTACCTGTTATGCACATGGGTTTGCGTCCCTGATACACACATGAGTTTGTGTCCCTGTTATATACATGTGTTTGTGTCCCTGTTATGCACATGCATTGGGGTACCTGTTATAATGCACATGCGTTTGTGTCCCTGTTATGCACATACGTTTGTGTCCCTGTTATATACATGCGTTTGTGTACCTGTTGTATACACGCGTTTGTGCACCTGTTATGCACTTTGTATTGATACGGATGGCGCATTGTGCACACACTCTACTGGTAATAAATGACGCAGTGTCAGCCCATGTCTACATACTGCGCTGTACGCGTGGATGTGATATGAATGACGCCATGTGCTGGTATGAATGACGCAAGCTACTGTCAGCCACGCACCCTGCGCATGTATCAGGTGAAGCCTAAAGGAGGTGATGGAAAAGAGGAGTCAGCCTCTGTAGCTGCAGCGCGCACAGCAGCTCAGGCCACCTGCCAACTCAGCGTCAGCCCCTCTGGCTTTCAGGTGGAAGCCCACATTCCAGGTGGGTAGTTGTCACATTTCAAGCATGTAGCTATAAATGATCTTAAATTTTAAGCCCTATGCCTTACACGTGGCTGACCTAGGTTGCCATAGGTAGGTTGTATGTTGGTTGCTTGCACACCAGACAGTTACTCAAATGAGTATTCCGCAGGGATGTTTTGAGGGGGAATCTGAGCACCTGTAGTGATCAACTTCAGGTCGAGTCTTCTCATTTTTCTGCAGACACCCGGAAGCCCACCTAAACGTTCCCCTTTTCTCTTTAAAAAACACATTCTTATTAAAGTAAAGGGTTACAAAGGGTTACCCTTATCAGCACACTGAGTGACATTAGTGAGGAGGTCCCAATTTCTGCTGCTATCTGTATCCTGTACAGAGTTTTATGATTTGCAAGTTAAGGTCGGGTGCCATGCAGACCAGCCTATAAACTCCTGCATCATCCAGAATAAATAAGTTCTTACATCCTACTCTCTTACTATGACACATCAGGTCTTTGCTGCTGCCTTATTTGCATTAAGTGTGCACATCTGAGATCACCGTGCTATGTAGCTATTCAGCAGCAGAGTGTGTGTTCTCTTTTTGTTCTGTGCTGCACGCCATCAAACCATTACCAATGCTGCTGCTGCCTTATTTGCATGAAGTGTGCACATCTGAGATCACCGTGCCATGTAGCTATTCAGCAGCAGGGTGTTTGTTCTCTTTTTGTTCTGTGCTGCACGCCATCAAACCACAGCCAATGCGGCTGCTGCCTAATTTGCATTAAGTGTGCACATCTGAGATCACCGTGCCATGTAGCTATTCAGCAGCAGAGTGTTTGTTCTCTTTTTGTTCTGTGCTGCACGCCATTAAACCACAACCAGACAAAACGATGAAGCATCTCTTGTGTTGTAGCCAACTGGCAGAAAGTGAAATGAAACCGTTCACCTTCTGTACTGCACACCACTAATTTGCTGGCAGCGCTGTCATAGCAAATCACTGTCACTGCAAAGTATAAGTCTCAGCACAACAATCTAAAAGTGAAATAAAGCCGTTCACCTTCTGTACTGCACACCACTAATTTGATTGCTGCACACTAATATACAGTGCACCACTAAAATACTGCACACTAATATACAGTGCACCACTAATTTGCTGCACACTCATATACAGTACACCACTAATTTGCTGCACACTCATATACAGTACACCACTAATTTACTGCACACTCATATACAGTACACAACTAATTTGCTGCACACTCATATACAGTACACCACTAATTTGCTGCACACTCATATACAGTACACCACTTAACTACTGCACACTAATATACAGTATACAGTACACCACTTAACTACTGCACACTAACTTACAGTACACCACTAATTTGCTGCACACCACTAACTCACTGCCCGCCTGCAACGTGTTTAGGCTCGGTATCTCTCACGATCAAGAGCCAAGGCCTGGCACGTGGGACAGGAAAAAATTCAAGCTTCTGCTTCCTACCATGGTGAGGGCGGTTTCTTTTGTTTCAAACTTCTGCTTCCTACCATGGGGAGAGCGATTTTATTGTTCCAAACTTCTGCTTCCTACCATGGTGATCCTTGTCCTGAGGCCAGATCCAGTTTGCTGCTGCGTCATTATAAGATTTTATGATGACACTGGAGTGCCATGTTTGTGCTTGTGGGTGCAGCCTGGGAAATATGCTGCTGTGCATGTGTGTGGGGCCTTGGGACTTGGGAAGTAGTGTGTCCAGGTTGTGGCATTGTCACATTGTTACACACAACAACTTACTTGTTACACACAACAACTTACTTGTTACACACAACTTACTTGTTGCACACAACAACTTACTTGTTACACACAACAACTTACTTATTACACACAACAACTTACTTGTTGCACACAACAATTTACTTGTTAAACACAACTTACTTGTTACACACAACAACTTACTTGTTACACACAACAACTTGTTGCACACAAAAACTTACTTGTTACACACAACAACTTACTTGCTACACACAACAACTTGTGCAAGGTGGGGCGGACGGGCGGCAGATTGGGAGGTGCCGTGACGCCATGACAGAGGGGATGTCATTGCTTGCTCACAGTGTCATTGCTTGCTCACAGTGTCATTGCTTGCTTACAGTGTCATTACTTACGATTACGATGTCATTGCTTGCTCACAGTTTTTACACAAAGCCCTCAACTGAGGGATTGAATCCAATGCTTGACTGTACTAGTGTTCGCTTGCTCTGCGAAAATGAGCTATAGTGACACGGATTGCAACAGCTGCTTCACTGCTTTTGCGAGTGTTAAAGTCTCTCGCGGCCGTGACACACACTTGCGTCGCATGCCCCTGGATAAACCTCAAAGGACTGTCATTGCTTTTTGCGAGTGTTAAAGTTTCTCGTGGCCATGACACACACTTGCGTCGCATGCCCCTGGATAAACCTCAAAGGACTGTCATTGCTTTTTGCGAGTGTTAAAGTCTCTCGTGGTCGTGACACATACTTGCGTCGCATGCCCTGATAAAGCTTGAAGGATTGGTCACGATTTCAGCATACAGCACAAGCACCAAACCGTAAACGCCTGTTAAATTCTCTACGTAGAGAGTATTCCCACACCCGTTGTTGTGTGAAGTCCTTTGCTGTCATAAAAAGAACAGGTTTAGTGTGTATGGCAATCAATCCTGGCATTGCGATAAAGGTTTAGCACATTAGATTATTATATTATACACACATTAGATTACATGCATTAGATTATTATATTAGATTACATGCATTAGATTAGTATATTAGATTACATGCATTAAATTGTTATATCACATACATTTAGGGTTGGCCAGAACCGTATATATACATCATATATGACCGTATTCTTGGTGATTTTCCTGCCAAAAATACCGTATATACACCGTAGACATATGGTTCTGGCCTACCCTACATACATGAGATTATTAGATTACATGCATTGGGTACCTGCCTTTCTATTGCAGGTCCCTTGGGAGTGCTATTGCAGAGAGCTGGGCCCAGGTGAGGCTGGGTCACACACACACACACACACACACACACAGACACACACACACACATGCACACACATGCACGCGTACTAATACACATACACACACATAAACACACAATCAGACACGGTGCACGATCTTGCTGAAACGTGTTACCTACAGTACTTAGGCCCTCTGGTTGGCGTGCATTACGCTTTGCTCTCCATGCGCACGCCGGTTGAGATCAGTGGGGCTTGGAGTGAAGAGGGTGAGTTGTATAAGTAATGGTATTACTTGGGATATTATACTAAATAATGTAGATACGCCTTATGATTGGGACGTTTGTGTATGTGTAGTGAATTTGTGAATACGTAATGTCTTCGTGTGTAAGTAGTGTGTTTGTGTATGAGTAGGAGTAGTGTATTTGTGTATGAGTACTGTATTTGTGTGTAAGTAGTGTATTTGTGTGCGAGTATTGCATTTGTGTGCAAGTTGTATATCTGTGTATGAGTAGTAGTGTCTTTGTGTTTTACTAATTTCTTATTTGTATTTGTGTATTAATGGCATGTGAAGTGTAAGTAGTATGTTTGAGTATGAAGGCATGCACTTTGTTCTATCTCCTGGGTATGTCTTGCTGGTGACATTCAGCAGAAATATAACTGAGTCCCATAGCAACCTGAAGGGTAAGGCAACACAGACAAGTCACGTGATCATTGCTGTCTGCTATTCTTGGACTAAATCTGTCCTTCATTTGCGGTAAGCATAGCTATGTTGCACCTCTACTTGTTTTCCCAGTCGTCTGATTTATGCCAAAACAATTAAACCCTCTAAACCTTGCTAGCTTCTACGTGGCGTGATGGGTATCAGGGCGAGGTGTACTGCAGCTTTGCATTATCACTCTAAACAGCGCATGTTCATGCTTCGTTCTGTAGTTCTGCAGTTTTGCACCATCACTTTGAATAGCGCATGTTCATGCTTCGTTCTGCAGTTCTGCAGTTTTGCACCATCACTTTGAATAGCACATGTTCATGCTTCGTTCTGCGGTTCTGCAGTTTTGCACCATCACTTTGAATAGCGCATGTTCATGCTTCGTTCTGTAGTTCTGCAGTTTTGCACCATCACTTTGAATAGCGCATGTTCACGCTTCGTTCTGCAGTTCTGCAGTTTTGCACCATCACTTTGAATAGCGCATGTTCACGCTTCGTTCTGCAGTTCTCAAGTTTTGCACCATCACTTTGAATAGCGCATGTTCATGCTTCGTTCTGCAGTTATTCACTTCTCACCGTTGTCACTACTCTGCTGCTGCTGCTGCTGTTGCTGCTTCTTATTCTGTTGTTGTCATTGCCATGTAGAGGGTGTGCATGCCGGCTCTGATCACCACGTGCACGGACGAGATGGCCAATCCAAAGGGCTGAGTTTGGAAGGCCATGGTGTAGCACACACAGAGGCACAGGTGAGGCTAGGTTCAGCACACACAGAGTCACAAGTAAGGCCTGGGCTTAGCACACACACACACACACACACACACACACACACACACACACACACACACACGAATAAGGCCTATGGCCAACACACACGGAGGCACAGGTGAGGCGTTGGCTTAGCACATACAGAGGCACAGGTGAGGCCTAACTTTAGCACACACACACAGAAACATATAAGGCCTATGATTAGTACACACAGAGGCACATGTGAGACCTAGATTTAGCACACACACACAGAGGCTCAGGCGAGGTCTGGGCTCTGCGGCCCAGGTGAGACCCTGGAAACACACAAGCAGAGGTGAGTGTTTTGTAATGATTGCAGAATGAATTGCAAAAGCCTTCAATTCGAAGCACTCTGCAGCGTACATGTGTGCGCTTACAGCATTCAGACCGCCCTTCAGCATATACGTACGGTTGGCCATAACCGTACTCATACACCGTATATTACCGTATTTTTGGTGATTCCGCTGCCAAAAATACGGTATATACACTGTATGTATGTATACATATATACGGTATGCATATATGTAGGTATATGATTTTGGCCAACCCTGCATACACTTCAGTACTATTGTTCAAATGTGTACCGTGCAGTGGGGCTCTGGATTCCCTGACAAGTGGCTTTGGGCAGAGGGTCAAGTATACGAAAGCAGTGACGGCCGCAGTGCCTCTTGCTCCTCGTCCATCCCTTTTTGTGGAAACGACTCTGGTGAGTGGTGCTGCAGGCCTCTTGCACGACTGCAAGGGCCAGGAGTGAGGGTCAGGTATACGTAAAGCAGTGATCGCCGCAGTGCCTTGCTCCTCGTCCATCCCTTTTTGTGGAAACGACTCTGGTGAGTGGTGCTGCAGGCCTCTTGCACGACTGCAAGGGCCAGGAGTGAGGGTCGGGAATTCGTAAAGCAGTGATCGCCGCAGTGCCTTGCTTTTCGCCTGTCCCTTTTTGTGGAAACGACTCTGGTGAGTGGTGCTACGCCTTGCAATGCCTTTCTTTGTGAATTTTTTATGCTGTGAGAAAGCAAGGACCAAACCGGCGATCCTCGTTGTCCAAAGGCTGCGCAGGGGTTTGGTCCCTTTCTGAGCTGTTTGTTAAATAGCGACTTGAATTTCTTAAAAGGCCTGAGCTCTTTCATTTAAATTTAAAGTTTTACCCCCAAGTATAGATTAAGTAGCTACTCCCATGATCTGTAAGTTGGATAAAGTAGGCGCTCCCATATTCTGTAGGTTATATACAGGTGCTACTCCCATGATCTGTAGGTTGGATAAAGTAGGCGCTCCCATATTCTGTAGGTTATATACAGGTAGAGTTGGCCAGAACCGTATATACAAACCGTATATGACCGTATAATTGGTGAATTCCCTGCCAAAAATACCGTATGTACACCGTATATATATGGCTCTGGCCAACCCTATATACAGGCGCTGCTCCCGGGCTCTGTAGGTTGGATTAATTAGCTGCTCCCATTCTTTGTATGTTGAATTAATTAGCTGCTCCCATTCTCTGTAAGTGGATTAATTAGCTGCTCCCATGCTCTGTAAATGGATCAAGTAGCTGCTCCCATTCTCTGTATGTTGGATTTATTAGCTGCTCCCATTCTCTGTATGTTGGATTAATTAGCTGCTCCCATTCTCTGTAAGTGGATCAAGTAGCTGCTCCCATTCTTTGTAAGTGGATTAATTAGCTGCTCCCATTCTCTGTAAGTGGATCAAGTAGCTGCTCCCATTCTTTGTAAGTGGATTAATTAGCTGCTCCCATTCTCTGTAAGTGGATCAAGTAGCTGCTCCCATGCTCTGTAAGTGGCGCCATGCCATTTGAAACTGGCCGGTGGAAATCCTTCACGCAAGATTCAAAGAACTACGCAGGCAGTGGAAAAATCCGCTTCTCTCCACATAAGTCAAGAATGAGGAGTCACTTTGGTACCGAATACCATAAAACTTCTCATAAAACTCCTCCCCCGTCACAGTAGAGAAGGGAAAGATATTAATGGGGATTAAGAAGGTTGCAGGTTCGGCCTCAAAACGGCTCCTGATGAGAGTTGGTGACGGTAGATGCAATTCAGTGTCAATTTCCCTGCCCAAGAAAACCGTACAGCAAATCATTGAGTACAACTGGTTGGCCCAAATCATGCATACATGTACATACAGTATATGTACGGTATTTCTGGCAGGTAAACTACCATTAATACCCGTACAAACGGTCATTTACGGTGTACATATACGTAGAGTTGGCCAGAACCGTATATACAAACCGTATATGACCGTATAATTGGTAAATTCCCTGCCAAAAATACCGTATATACCGTATATATATGTTTCTGGCCAACCCTGCATATACGGTTCTGGCCAACCCTGAGTATGATCAAAAAGACACGTCCTCTTCTTAGGATTAGACCTTTGGGTTGCACCCTGTCCTACTCATCTCCTTTGTTTGTGGTGTGCCACTTTGTGTGGCGTCAGGCATTTGTTTGCTTGCGGTGCTTTGAGGACAGACACTCGCTTGCTTGCAGTGAGCTCGTTCCAACCGTAGTGCCACTTTTGTGGTGTTAGGCATTCGTTTGCTTGCGGTGCCTCGTTCCATCTGTAATGAGGGCGCCCCACTCTGCATGTTTGATTTCTGTTATGCATGGGTTCACATCTTCTTTTATGCATGGGTTCACATCTTCTTTATGCAGGGTTCACATCTTCCACATCTTATGCAGGGGTTCACATCTTCTTTTATGCATGGGTTCACATCTTCTTTATGCAGGGTTCACATCTTCCACATCTTATGCAGGGGAACACATCTTCTGTTATGCATAGGTTCACACCTTCTTTATGCAGGGTTCACATCTTCCACATCTTATGCAGGGGAACACATCTTCTGTTATGCATAGGTTCACACCTTCTGTTATGCATGGGTTCACATCTTCCTTTTATGCAGGTTTCACGTCTTCCACATCTTCCACATCTTCTACATCTTATGCAGGGGTACACGCTTCATGTTATGCTGGGTTCACACCTTCTTTATGCAGGGTTCACGTCTTCCACATCTTCCACATCTTATGCACACCACATCTTATTCTGTTGTGCAGGGTTCACATCTTCTGTTATGCACGGGTCCACATCTCCCACATCTCCCACATCTCCCACATCTCCCACATCTTATGCAGGGTCAATTTATGTTATGCTGGGTTCACGTCTTCTGTTGTGCAGGGTCCACATCTTCTGTTATGCATGGGTTCACATCTTCCACATCTCCCACATCTCCCACATCTCCCACATCTTATGCAGGGTCAATTTATGTTATGCTGGGTTCACGTCTTCTGTTGTGCAGGGTCCACATCTTCTGTTATGCATGGGTCCACATCTCCTTTAATGCATGAGTTCACATCTTCCACATCTTCCACATCCCCCACATCTTATGCAGGATTCACATCTTCTGTTATGCATGGGTTCACATCTTCCACGAGCCCTCATCATGCTCTTCGTATTGTATTGACTAATTCCGTGCGTTTGATTCCTTCTATGCAGGGCCTGCCTCTTTTACGAGCCCCTATGTTAAAAAAATATAAATGAGGCGGTGGCGCTCTAATTTGTGTCTTAGGCCTTTTGTCTGTGCAGGAGGTGCCACATTTGTGATGGCCGGCGGAGACCTTGCACACGCCCTGTCACCACCCCTCCCACAGGTTCACCTGTTCCTTTTTTCGTACAGGTTAGTGAATGGTTGCTTCAAAACAATTGCCGCAGTCAACATCAGTGCGCATCAGACAACATCAGTGCCCAACATCAGTGCGCATAAAAAAACATCAGTGCACATTGCCGCAGTCAACATCAGTGCGCATCAGACAACATCAGTGCGCAACATCAGTGCACATTGCCGCAGTCAATAACAGTGCGCATCAGACAACATCAGTGCGCAACACATCAGTGCGCATCAGAAAACATCAGTGCACATTGCCGCAGTCAACATCAGTGCGCATCAGACAAAATCAGTGCGCAACATCAGTGCGCATCAGAAAACATCAGTGCACATTGCCGCAGTCAATAACAGTGCGCATCAGACAACATCAGTGCGCAACATCAGTGCGCATCAAAAAACATCAGTGCACATTGCCGCAGTCAAAAACAGTGCACATTGTTGTTCGTGAATTTGGGAGCGTGCTTACTTGCCTGCAATGCCTCTTACGGCAAGGGAACCGTGCATTCCACCCTGCAATGTGGTTTCAATTCTAGCCTGCAGTGCGATTTTGTTTCAACCCTACAGTGTTCCCACGCTGCAGTGTATCCACCCTACCTGCAGTGTGAATTTATTTCCAGTCTGCAGTGTGATCTTGTTTCAGCCTACAGTGCTCGCACGCTGCAGTGTATCGACCCTACCTGCAGTGTGAATTTATTTCCAGTCTGCAGTGTGATCTTGTTTCAGCCTACAGTGCTCGCACGCTGCAGTGTATCGACCCTACCTGCAGTGTGATTTATTTCTAGCCTGCAGTGCGATTTTGTTTCAGCCTACAGTGTCTCCACGCTGCAGTGCTTCCACCCTACAGTATATCGCCCCTACCCTGATGTGTAATTTTATTTTTAGCCTGCAGTGTGATTTTGTTTTAACCCTACAGTGTCTCCACCCTACAGTGCTTCCACCCTACCCTGCAGTGTGATTTCTACCCTGAAGTGTGATTTCCTTTCAGCCTATAGTGTTCCCACGCTGCAGTGCTTCCACCCTACCCTACCCTGCAGTGTAATTCTACTTTTAGTTTGCAGTGTTTTAGCCCTACAGCGTCTCCACCCTACAGCTTCTCCACCCTACCCTGCAGTGTGATTTTTTTTAGCCCGCAGTGTGATTTACTTTCAGCTTCCAGCCCTACAGCGTCTCCACCCTACAGCGTCTCCACCTACAGTGCTTCCGTCATACCCTGCAGTGTGATTTTATTTCTAGCCTGCAGTGTGATTTTGTTTCAGCCTACAGTGTCTCCACGCTGCAGTGCTTCCACCCTACAGTGTATCGCCCCTACCCTGAAGTGTGAATTTATTTCTACCCTGCAGTGTGATCTTGTTCCAACCCTACAGTCAGGGCTGTGCCACTACGTTGTACAGTACGGTACGGAAATACGGCGTACAGCCGTATTTATACGGTTTTCGACCGTATATACGGTAAAATACGGTACGGCGTACAGTACGGTCCAAACTTTGAAAGCCTCAATCAATTGAGCTTTGTTCCAGCTCTGCAAATGGCTAAGTAAGCCCACACTGTTTCGAAGGCTGCTTCTGAATCTGGCCCACTTGAAGGCCTGCTGCAGGGGGGTATGCAGGGGCCCTCAGCAGGCTTTGGGGGTCAGGCAGGCTGGCCTCCCCCAAAGCCTGCCTTTGCCTCTTTTGTGTTGGGCCT
>Ga0307968_1002354_pt1:0-12500 | contig 15711 bp, 15 predicted proteins | sample OrgLakmetagen650_FD_201834 | JGI IMG/M metagenome (GOLD analysis project Ga0307968, IMG submission 201834) | Saline water microbial communities from Organic Lake, Antarctica - #650 | ecosystem: Environmental > Aquatic > Non-marine Saline and Alkaline > Saline | place: Antarctica: Organic... | reverse complement strand
TCAGTGCAGCTTTTTTCTGTGGCTGAGGACGACCCTGTCTGCATTGCTTTCTTTCTGCACGGAGCTGCTGGCGTTGCTTTGCTCTGAGGGGCGTGCTGCCAGTGTAGCTACAAGGTTCACAAGGAAAAAGGCCTTCACTCAAGAAGTATGACTGCTCGCCTAAAAGAATGACTCTTCGCCAGTGTTGTAACCGTCTGCTGTTTGTTTTTTTGCTCTGAGGTGGCTAGCAGTGCTTTGCCCCTCCCTTGATAGAAAAATAGAACAAATATTACGCAGGCAGTGGAAACCACACCCCTGTCTGGTAGTAACAGCATTCAGGTTCTGCGCATGCGCTTTCTACTAGCGGGGTTGCAAGATTAGAAATGAGCATGTTGAATCCTGCTCATAGCACCAATGTGTATGGCAAAAATTTCAAGTTAGGTTTGAAGAAAGGTGGTCACCTTAGGCTGGCACCTGGAATTCTAGAAGATGGGGTTGGCAGCGCGAGTATGAGTGCAATAGTGGACTTCAGGATTTAAAGGATCTACAGGATTTACAGATAAAGCCGTATGTCAAAACGTGCGACTGCTAGGAATACTAGTGGACTTCAAACGATGGAGCAGGTAGCACGAGTGTGAGTTCAATGGTATTTACTAGCATGTCATGAAAGTAGCAGGAAGCTGTGTTTTGTATGCTAAAGCTTTGTCTCTTAACAAAACTTCCGTATAGCGGTAGGGTGCAGGATTTGCTGCAGCAGCATGATTGATGTTTGACCCTGCTGTGGTTCAACTTGCTGCTGCTGTTTACTGGAGAGCTGTGAGATTTCATAATGTTACCTTTATGGTGTGCGTACTATGTAGCAGTAGCTAGCCAGACTTGGATATTTGTTAGACACCTTTTTAAAACCACTTTTGCCAAAGTCTTGCTTGAGCGGCAAGGCACTACGTCATCATGCAAGTACAGCCTCCGCTTAATTCTTTCTGTACAAATTGTAATGACATCACGGAACCAGCTTGAAATAGTAATTGGCCTGAAATCTCAGGTCTCAGGCATAGAGCCCTTCAGGTAAGTCCGCCAGCGGGCGGCCCTGGAAAGGTGTAGAGCATCTTTTTCCGAGCAGGGCAATAGCACAGTATTCCGTGAGGCGATGGCCCTCCTACCAAGGTAGTATTATAAAGGTTACAGGAAAAGCCATCAGTCAATAAGTGCGACTGCTAGAAAGGAGGTGTAAGGTAAGGTTACATCGCTATATATGCCTCTTGAGAGTCTGAGGGGCATCTGAGCGGAAGCTTGGAAAAAGTCTGTAACCAAATTAAAAAGGCGCTAGAAAAATCAAGGGAAAAGGGATAGGCACTCAGCCACAAAATAGGCCACGCCATACATATCTGGCTGGTTCAAAAACGTCCTCTAACAATTTGGGCTATCCTCGTATTGAGGTGGGAAGACCAGCTGGCGGTGCTGTGTGCAAAGGCTAACGAGATGTTCACACGGACAGTCCAGCAAAATGTGTTCCTCATCCTGAACAGTGTGCCAATCACATTTGGCACAGATCCTAAGCTCATGAGGCTTGCTCTTCCTGTCGTGACGCATTCCTTGAACTAGGAAGGCAAAGGCAAGAAAGGCAAAGGCAAGAAAGCGCACGGTTGAGATTGTTGGAAATGTGATACTTCAAATATATAAGCGAAGATAGAGAGGCAACATAGGCTTGTGATTTATTTTTCTATCATCCCACCAGCCAGGAGCAATTTCCAAAGGTACACTGTCCTCATATTCCTGCTGGAATGGTGAGTCCTCATATTTCTGCTGGAATGGTGAGTATCATATGGTGTCAAATTATTGTCAAGCTCTCTCCAGCCCCCAAGGACATGCTTGCGTAGAATGTGCTTGAACTGTTTCAGATTGATAGACTCATGAGGTTGTATGGCATCCAAAAATTGCTGAGACGCAAGGAAATCTTGGGTTGCTTGCAAAACCTGATAAGTCCATGTATCACTTCTGTTTGCAAGAAGAAGGGCAGCCCGCACAACTTTCTCAAGGAGAGGATTGTTTGAAGAAGTAAACTGTTCCAGAATCGTATGATGCATCTAAACCAATAGAAAAAAATGGGCACCTGACCAGTTTTGCAGCCTAAGAGCACGCAGTGAGTATTCGTACCTTTCTTAACACTTAGGACTATTTTCAGGAAGCCATGATGACGGACGTGTGCAGGGGTGTTTTTTTAGGATCCTATCATCATATGTCAGAAGAAGTGGCCCGTATTTGACAACCACTCAGACCAGCTGTCAAAGCAAAGACCTGGAAAAGGCACAGCATGGCCATTCTTCTGTGTTTGATACCCTTGCTGTCACCAGTTCTGTAAACTCTGGCTATGGCCAGGAGACGTTTGTCAGCATAACTTTTGGACGGCATGCCCATATTTGAATTTAAATGACATATTCAGAATCAACTTGTCAAGAGCTTTTGAATGGTAAATGTATGGTCCGATCCGCGGAGGGGGGAGGGGGGGGTGTCAGGGGGTTTAACCCAAAAATTGGGCATGCCTGTCCAAAACAAGGTGTTGGTCGCCTCCTGCTGTGGTAGACCTGAAGTTGTCTGCCATTTTCTCAGCAGCTGTGTGCATGCTTCCATCACAAGTAAGAGTGATTCCAAGGTATTTGGATTGAGTGACAAATTCCAGAGGTGTGCCGGCGTAAGCTGGGAATCGAATGAGTAATCTTGCTAAAGAAGACCATGACTTTTGTTTTGTCAGTGTTCAGCTTGAGCCCTCTGAACCGTGTAAAGTCATAGAATTTGTTCAGTTGGAGTTGCAGACTCTCGGCCGTGTTTGAAGTGAGAGCAACGTCATCAGCATAATCACAGTGAAGGATTTGAACTTAACCCAGGGCAGTGGCAGCACCTCTCTGCACAGTCAAGAATCCGTCCATGTCATTATTTTAAAGGGAGTACAGATGGGGACTCAGAAGGCAGCTCTATTTCAAGTCTCTGTTGTGCGCAACCTCCTCAGAAATCTTGTCGCGATCAATGAGAAGGTATAGGCATCCTGTGTACCTGGTTTGGATGACATCTCTCAAATATTGTGGAGTCTTAATTTTTTGCAAGTGTCTCCAAAGTTTCTCTCTTGGAATACTGTCGTAGGCAGCAAGGAGATCCAGAAAAGCAGTGAACACCTTCATTTATTTCTTTTTCGCAGTAGCGAGAATGTGTCGCAGAATAAAGAGGGGTTGGTTTGTGTTCCTTGTGGGGCAGAAACCAAATTGTGAGTCTGGTATTTGGTGTTCAGCAAGAGCCCAGTCCGTCAACAACACTTTGAACACGTTTGCAAAAAGTCCATAGAAACAGCCATTGTTAGCCAGCAAACAGTAATTTTTTGAAGACGTAGCTGGACCTTTTTTGTGCAGAGGCGTAATTTTGACTTTGTTCCAAAGGAGTGGGGTGACACCATCTGACAGGAACAAAGGAAACAAGTCAATATAAGGGGAAGCAGAACGTTTTCAGTGTGTCTCTTACCACGATCATCCTGAATTGTTTTCTCTGCGTGCTTGATGAAAGAAGTAGAGAACAGATCAAAACCTGGGCTGGACTGCACGTTCATGTTTGAAATGTTTTTCTGGACAGTGGTGGCCAGAGTATGTATGGGGGGTAGCTTGTATACTGGTGCTCGCTCTTGCTGCGTTGAAAGGTAGTGTCCATGCTCCTGTACCTACCACCAGGACCGGGTGGGACTGCAATGTCAGAAGGAAAAACTTGTCCAGATCGTAACTGGTCACTGAGTACCTGATACCTTGTAGGTACGTTAAATTGTCCAGGTAGCACGTCAGGAACGCTCTCTTGTGGTTGCACAGAATGGGATTGAAGGTGCTCAGTCCACGACTCAGCAGAAATAGGAGAAATGTCAGATTGTTTGTTCGCAGTCATCAGCTCGTACACCTCTGGGCTGCGAGCGTCAATGAGTCCAACCATTTCACCTGCCTTCTCTTTTTTAAATTGTTTTTTCCTCAGCCTGCATAAGTAGAGTATTGTTGCGGCTGCTGGAAATGAGATGTAAGGTTTCATCGCTATATGTGGCCTTAGTATTAATACTACCTTTAAGAGATCAAGGCAAATATAAATGACTACACACGCAGAAAAACCTGGACGACCAAAAGGAGCCACCACCTCCTGGTACCGTACAGGCCCTCCTTCTCCGCCACATGAAAATTTAGCAACGGTTGATTGGGTATCTAAAAGCTTACAGACCTGGAATTGCTGAGGGCTTGCGTCAGTACTGGAACGTGTCTGATATGGACACGTGTAGTTGCAACTCATAAGTAATAAATGCACATGGTATTATAGCGGAGGACTTATGTACTCCGCGCCAGCTTGTCGGCAGTACATAAGTCCTCCGCTATAACAAAAGCGTTACCCTCAAGGGGGGGCTCCAAGTGCTTCATGCTTCCCTGCCTGGGTGTCTACTCCCCGGCTCGCATGGCCTTGTGGGCTGATGCGGCGAGCCTCCATTCAGCTTGTCGGCAGTACATAAGTCCTCCGCTATAACACATGGATCTTGCTTGGGTGCTGAACTGTAGATTTCAGTAACAATAGGCTAACGGAAGGGTGGGCTCATGTCCATCTATCACTATGGCACAGCGTTGTGTCAGTTATTTGAGACGTTAGAGAAGAGAGAAGAAAGTTAGCACTGCGAGGACTTTCACCTGGCTGCTGCCTATGCGCACGTGGGCAGCACTGAGGAACTAGCAGCAGGCAGAGGCAGAGTGCTGCTAACAGAACGATGCCATCATTCAATGACTGTAATAACTAAACCTTAGTAATGCCTCACTATAGCTAAGGCTTAGTTGCTTTCGTCCTGCCGGCTGGCTCCTAGCGTCTCTTGCCTTTCAGGTCATCGGTTACAGATTAAGCCATCAGTCAAAAAGTGTGACTGCTAGGCCCTAGCCGGGCTCTCTTGCCTTTCTATCTGGGTGTTTTCCCCTTTTTGTCCCCTGTTTGCCCCTGACGACTTTTTTGCCAACTTTGCGTGACACGCAGTTTCCAAGTTTTTTTCTTGTCAGGTTTTACGTATCCTTCTGAATCATAACCAATTTTTCTGGTCGCCCTAGCTTTCTTTTTCCACCCTGCCCCTCATTTTTCCCCTTGCTTCTATTAGGGCACCCTCATTTTACCCCTTGCTTCTATTAGGGCACCCTCATTTTACCCCTTGCTTTTATTAGGGCACCCTCATTTTACCCCTTGCTTCGAGAATTCTATTAGGGCACCCCCATTTTACCCCTTGCTTCTTAACAGGGCACCCTAAATTTCAACTTCCTGGTTGCTTCCCCAAATCTCCCTCAGACGACCCTGTACTCCCAGAGGTACACACTGCCACAGTAGGTTGCATCTACAACGTAGACGGAAAATGCAAAGCCTTGCTCACCCCACCCTGTGCGTTTCAACATTCTTCAAAGGGCTTATAAAAAGGCAAAATACAGCGGCTTACATGGCAACATGGCAACATTTACCCGCCTCAATGAGTCTTGCATTGAAGCTCGTGGGCCTCATCATCACACGCAAATATAATGCTACCTACATGCAAGCTAAAAAATCAAAAAAATATTTCACAGACGCTCCCCCCCCACATTATCACCGCCCTACAAAATTGGGCCCTAGTCACTAAAGAAAAGATGGCATCCCCCCTTGACCATGACCCCACACTCCCTCAATAATGGAGTGAGCACCCAAGAGATAAGTCTTTTGGGGCACACTGTAACGCCTTCTCCTCTGAGTCCACTGGTTTCTCTATTTGCCATCCCATCTATCATGAAACACCATGTATTTAGCAACTAATTGAAGGCATGCAATCTCCTCTGCTGCCCTTAGCACAGGAGCGACAGCTACCTTAATGTTTCTTCCCTCCCGGAATAAAAGAATGACCAGTAATCCCTACACACTGCTCTACCGCAGATTTCCGCACATATGCAAACCCTTGGGCTCCATACCACCAGACCAACTCCAATATACAGGAATACCCTTTGGGGACAATATACAGACGCCCCTTGCCAAACACATTTGGAAGATGCACATCATTGCCATATGGAATACGAAAGGCAGAAATTGCCTCAATGCTTGCAGCAAAAATTGGCAAAAAGAGATTGCCAAAGAAATTCCTGAGGCAAAGTGGGAGATCAATTACATTCATAACGACCCCTACCTCTATATCTGCACTTAGCACTAAAAAGGCTCCTGGCCATAATAAAGTAAAGAAACTACCCAGCGACCACCTTCATCAAACCGCACAAGGCCCTCAAGCCCTCAAGATATAAATAGTACCCTGGACACACCTCAGAGCTCTGATGTAGCAACCCAATACAGCTGCAGCCCAAACCTGATCCGTAGTGGACAAGATCGGCGGGACTGGACCTACAATGATGGCGGTCTCAAAATTCACGCAATCAAATCACGTAAGGCACAGGATCAGGTGTGTACCACCCTTGCGCCCTGTGCCTGTAGTGGAAGGACGGCTCTACGTGGCTGAGACTTTTGCTCTTACCCAGGATATCTTTGTTGGCTTCTGCCCTGTTCTGACCTGGTTTTTGGCTGGTTGTTGACTCTTTGTTGTGCCTTTTGGGTCTCTCAGTGTCCCCCAGTGTCTATTGTTCTGGTGAGACTCATCAGTCTAAGGGCTGGTTTCATGTCTTTCCTTAATGCACGCCGGTTCTGTCCAATCGTAATTTTTTTCGTTTTTATACCACTGGCGGTGTTTTGGACAGCCTACCCAAGAGACAGAGTATATTTGGTTTCAAAACATATGCGTTCTCCACAAAGTTCACCTGATGTATGACAATAAGCACAAGCTCAAGTAACGCAAATTTCTACCTGAGTAAGCAAGAGGCAAGCGCTACCTTCCTGCTGCTTCCACACTTCATGGCACTCTGGTGCCCTCCGAGGGCAACTAGTTAGTCAGTTAATTTGAGACAAAACCTTTTAAGGATCACCTTTTTCAGCTCGTTAACCTTCTATTTAACCCAAACATGGGGGGGTAAGAGTGGGTCACCAGTGTGCAATGTGTAAGCAAAGATGAGCTGTTTTTGACCTAAATGACCAGATATCTCCAAGGTTTCATCACCTCCCTGAGCACTTTCAGTGTCCAGTGCGTGCCATTTTGACTACCTCACAACCTACGTTCCTCGGGTCAAGCGCGGAGACACAGACCACATTCAACCTCCTGAGCTTTTGACACAGGCACTTAGCCGTGCTCTGCGCACCTTATAAATTTAACCTAACTCTGCCTGATTCCTTAATTTCCTTGATGAAGGCCCAAAAAGTCAGAACTGTGGTTGGACATATGACAACTCGAAACGAAATTAAACCAGGCGCCGCTTTTGATTGCTCTCAAGGTCTGGACTGGAGCAGGGGGCTGCCAGCCACCCCCCAGAACCCCCAATGGTTTTCTTTTTTCCTTTGGTGAGGAGATTCATGGCAGTTTGGGCTAACATGTGTCCTTTTCCTTAGTTGATGCAGGAAATGCTTTGCTGCCTGCGTATTTTTCTTTTTCTTTTCTTTTCTGTTCTAAAATGTAATGGTGAAGATGAACGCTCTTTTATTTTGCCAAGACCATCGGGTTTGTGAGCTGAGAAAACATTCTTCTTTTTTGTTTACGCCTTTTTCAAGGACTTTTCAGCAGCCCAACCCTTTTTGCTGCAACAGGTCAGCAACCAACTTGTCCATAATTTCCCTTCTCAGCAGAAAATTAGACAATTTCTCTTTCTGAGCCTATTGATTTATTTGACCAGTCAGCAGCCGATCAGCCAAACAACCTGGCTGAAGATACCCTAATGTAATCATTGTTGAAGGAATCTTACGGTACCCGGTATCAAAGTGGCTTCTTTTCTTTAATTAATGTGGGGAGTGGTTTTTCACTGCTACGTACTTTTGTTCTCCCTTATAGTCACTCCTTGCTACACCTTCTCAATAATCGTCAAGTGATGGGCAAGACAAAGCCATTACTGCCAGCAGCTCACACAGCACAGACAGTTTGCAGAAAGTTTGCAGAGCAATTCATTTATACGCACATACAAGGCAGTAAAAGCAGATCAATAGTTAGAGCAAACGTCGTCACTTCCTGGAGCTACTGTCGTCCGGCAAACTACATCATCAGCATGCCCGGCTGCTGTCAGCCTCTCTGAATGAAATATCAATGGGTCGGTCTCGCCCGGGCACGTGCACCTGAGTGTATGTGTGTATGTGTGTGTGTGCGTGTGTGTGTGTGTGTGTGTGTGTGCTTGCATGTGAAGGCGCAGCTCTATGCTCAGTCCCGATCAAAAATACCGTATAAACACCGTATATACCTATAAATGTATGGTTCTGGCCAACCCTACGATCAAAAATACCGTATAAACACCGTATATACCTAAAAATATATGGTTCTGGCCAACCTTAGACACATGTCATGAGTACAGAAACCCTGCTGACACCTGCCCTCCACGAACCAATGCATGTTCCTCCAAATCTGTGAGCGTAGTACTGATCATGGACAAGCCTGCTGCATTTGGAATACGATCAGGGGGGTCATGGTTTAAAAAGCCGCCACCTTGCCTGCAAATGCTGAATACGACTGTCTTATTCAGGTGCACGCATCCCTGATCGTGGTGCTGACCAGAGGAGGCTCCACTGCACGTTTGGTGGCCAAGTACCGCCCATTGGTAAGAAAACAGGCTGTGTGTGTATGTGGACATGGTTGTGGGCGTGTGTGTGTGCACGTAGGTGTGTGTGCGCATGTAGGTGTGTGTGAGTGTCTACATAGGTGGTGCTGAATGCCTAACGTGAGTGTGTTGCTGTTCCTGTTTACACACGGGGGGAGAGCTGGTATTTCTAGCTCTTTGGGAGCAGTATTTGTCCTAAAACCATTCCATTTATCTTTAAAGTGGGCTGTAGGTTGAATTATACTAGCTGATTACTCAAATAATTACGAGTAAAATAATAAAGCATTTCAAAATCACATGCTACCCTATCCCAAGGTAACTCATGTAATTGCATTGTTAAAAGGTTGTCAACTTTTCAACACAGAATGTCTGCTTTTTCAAGTAGGGGGTGTTTAACGCCATGGAATCCACATTCAACCCGCACGTGCCTGTGTGCGGTGATGTGTGCGGTTGCCAATGGTGCCTGCATGAGTGAAAATGAGTTTGCATCTCCTTAATGGAGGCAAATTGCTCATAGGCAACTAAGATACAGCAAAGCAATGGTACCTGGCGTACCACCAGGTAAGATACAGCAAGGCAATGGTACCTGGCGTACCACCAGGTAAGATACAGCAAGGCAATGGTACCTGGCGTACCACCAGGTAAGATACAGCAAGGCAATGGTACCTGGCGTACCACCTCATGAGCCCCTTAAGGAGAGGACCTCATGAGGTCCTTAATGGATGGATGGATGGATGGATGGATGGATGGTACCTGGCATACCACCTCATGAGCCCCTTCTTAAGAAGCAAGCTTGCATCTGTTGTGTTGCCAAACAGCTAGAATGGAAGCCTGGCAGCAATGCACAGAGTCAGCTATTACCCTAGCCGCCCCCACCCAACCGCAAGAAGAAACGTGCCCCACAGCAGCACTGGCTATCACGAAGGCGCTCCAAGCGCAAGTACGCCTAGTATGGAGGCTCCCATGAACAAGAAGAATAACTGGAAGGAAGTTTGGTGGCGCCTACTCCAGCATGGTGTGGTGGGAGCAGGGGGCCACGGATGGCCCATGAAGCGGGGAACAGCTTGCCCTTGTGGCTGGCAACACTCAGCTGCATCGCCACGTGCTACACAGGCGTTACAGCTACGGGAGCACGTCTTTTGGACTTGCACAGAAGCTTCAGCCATCATACGAGCCATACAACACAACCTCCCAGTTTCTGTGCAGCTGCTACCACGGCATGTGTGGCTGCTAGAGCAGCCATGCCAAACAGTGAGAAAGGAATTGTGGTATTTTTTGTGCCTAGCTGCCCTGACTGCAATATTAAGAGCTAGGGGTTTGGTGTTAAGCATGCTAGCCAGGACAGGCGTAGATCCCGCAGTAGTAGATACTAGGGCAGTTGATCTTCTCCTCGCAGCCTTAAAAGACTTTGCAGCCTGCCAAGGTAGTGTCTCCAGTTTCTCTGACCTAGGCCAGTCCCACCCCTTTGTGTATGCTAGGCCAAACGGCTCCTTGGCTGTTTCACTGCAGCTCCCTCCTTAGCGTGTGTACCGCCTTGATCTAGGTATAGGTCGGCCAGCATCCCCTTGCTCTCGGCTCTTAGTAGAACAACCCGCATCTTGTTATCTAAACCTTTAGTATTTCATTGTACTCCTTTCGTGTCTCCCAAGTATTGGCTTGTAATGTTGAGAGTGACGTGTTGGTGCAGCTGCGTTTTCTGTAGGGGAACTCTCTCTTCTCTTTGGGTTGTGTTGGAGTTTGGCTTTGGCGCACCTTCATCGCAATGGCTTAGCTGCTTTTATCCTGGCTAACTCTTAGCTTCCCTAGTTTTTATGTTGATTGCCTCACGGTGTTGTAGCTAGATCGGCCTGTTGCCTTCTTTGTACTCTTTACTACTAGCCCTGTCTTCCTAAAACTTGTTCTTTTTACGTGGGCACCAAAGAACACAGGCTTTCCTTCCTTCTTTCTTTCCCATGCTTGTCCTTCTCGTATGCGTTTTGCCCTTCTTCTCATCACCTTGGTTGTCCCCCCTATTTTCTGTTATTGCTTCCAGCCTGCCTCTCTTGCTTCCCTTTTATTTATCAACTTTCAGTTTCGTTTCAGCCTCGTAGTAGGGAGTTTGCTATCTCCCCTGGACCTATGTGATACGCCATCATCATCATCATCATTATCCCTGCCTGCGTAGTATTTCTTGTTTTCCACTGCTTACTTTTTCTTCCAGTCTGCCTCTCCTGCTGCTGAAGTGGCCTCCCTTTCCCATCAGTCCAAACCGGGTCTCAAGCTCAAGGTTGCTGACTGGAATTCCTGGACCTAGCTATACAGTTGCTTGGTAGCCGCCATATCCAAGAAGGCAAACAAGTTATTGGGGCAGGTGTCTACCACCCAGCACGGGCAACTCTAGCTTGGTTGAACCTAATGGTGCTGGTTTAGCCAACACCATAGGGAGAGCGGAGCTGGCAGCTATAGCTGCTAGACTTACCCATGAGCATACCCATATTGCCACAGACAGTCTTACCTCACTCCACCAAATCAGGAAACAAATGTTGTACCCAGAGAAGCACCGTCACCATAATGTCCAAGGAGACATCATCAGATTTTTCTCTCATACCATCCGTAACTACTCTCAATCCCACATCTTTCTTTATAAGGTCAAATTTCACGCTAAAATTGCAGGAAATGAATGTGCAGACGCCCTTGCCAAATACCAAGCCTGCCACGGCAATAGTCTCCCAGCTGAAACAATAATCTGCATCGCAGGCCCTGGTGGCAATCCCTTCTTTGATACAACCTGGCTAGCCCTTGAAGAAATTGATCAGCAAGGATCTAGCACTGAAGCTCCTCAGCACGGCACCGGATTGACTTACCTTCCAAATCTTCAAGCTGCATTAAAATCCCACACGCACTCAAACCCTAGACTGGGTTATGCCAACTCAAAAACATTGTACTACTCTTACTACCAGAGTCTACTTCCACACGTACACAGAGACATTAGCAACACATTTTGAAACATGTCCAATCTCTCCCTACAAATGAAACGCAATGTCTTTCACTACCGCACAGGCACCCTTTTCAATCAAGAACATGCTGTCCGCTTCAAAAAGTCCACTAACCTTCAGTGCTCATTTTGTCAACAATCAGACAGTGCTCTTCATTTTCTCTCAGGGTGTCAAAACAATATCATCTCTGGCATGATCACTGAACGCCATATTGTTTCCTGCAAACTCATTATGAAAGCCATCAGCAAGGCTCCTTGGCAGGTTGTATAGTTCATATGGATGCTGGCAGCACTGACCGTTTTGCCTAACATAACCTTCAAATTCCCGAGCACGCTAGTAGTATAACTTTATTCATCTGGCTTTTTGATGCTAGTTTATCTTTCAGAGACAGACTTACTTCTAGTCGCCCTGATGCTATTTTGGTTACTCCCTTACCTACTAACTCTCAACCACCTTCCACTCCCCACGTGCAACAGGTGCAGCATGCTAGATCTCATGGACAAGTGCGCAGAGCTCACGCGCTCAACGCTAGTCAGAGGGAGATACAACCTCATACAAGTGAAGTATTGTGAGGACACAAGGCCTGGACACCAGCTGGAGGCCTCTAACAAACTGCACAAGAGTTATACTTCACACTTCACACCATCCTTCTTGGTGTGGGAGGATCAATCTATACATCCAACACTTTGCATCATCTAAACGATCTCGGCCTTGATGATTCACAGAGGGTCGTCCACAAGACTACCCTTAAATTGCATGCTCACTCTGTGCATTATGCGCACAAACTGACTACAACTAGACGTGCACTAGAGGTTTCTTTCTGCTCTCAAGGCCTCGGTCTGGAGCAGGGGGCTGCCAGCCACCCCCCAGG
>Ga0307968_1002352_pt1 | contig 15716 bp, 15 predicted proteins | sample OrgLakmetagen650_FD_201834 | JGI IMG/M metagenome (GOLD analysis project Ga0307968, IMG submission 201834) | Saline water microbial communities from Organic Lake, Antarctica - #650 | ecosystem: Environmental > Aquatic > Non-marine Saline and Alkaline > Saline | place: Antarctica: Organic Lake... | reverse complement strand
GCGTGTGCAAACACGTGTGTCTGTGCGTACGAGTGTGTAATGAATGTGCATATATATGCATTTGTGTATGTGCGTGTGTGTGTGTATGTGCGTGTGTGTGCGTGTGTGTGTGCATGTGTGTGTGTATGTGTGTGTGTGTGTGCACGCGCACGTGTGCATACCCTGTGCAACGAGGGACGAGGGTGCATGCACATACCACTAGCAGCTTTAGAACAAACGATGTATACTTGTGCTATTTGTTTCGACTGTGTACAAAAAGTAGTTGTACGATGCGCTGTATTCTAAGGCTACTCGTTGCGCCACGTGCAGTAGCTACACGGATTCGTTAAGCTGAACTCGGCTTCTTGGCCAGCCTCTCTATCAATGCCGTTAGTACTACTTACGTACTACTTAGAACGCACCCGGATGAAAAAATGTCTGTTGCCCCTCCCACTTGTGCTGACCATCCCAAATCTGCTGCTCTTTCTCTTCTCTTTTTGGACTCTGCTGAGAAGAAGACGTCTTCGCAGGGCTCTGAACAGGTTCTTCACTGGTTTCTGGAGTTTGGGCAGGCTCCTCGTCTGCTTTATTTGCGCGTCTGTTTGTGTGCCTGTGTTACGTGTGCGTGCAAGGCGTGTGACTATGGACTCGTACTGTCAACAACAGCACCTGCCTGCCTGCTGTATTTACCTGAGGCTCCATCCCTGGACAGGGACATTTTCTTCGGGGGGGGGATCATTTTCTTCAGGGGGGGGGACTTCTTCTTGTACCTGCTCTGGAGGCTCCTCCTTCACAGCCTCCTGGATATTCCAGTTCACCATGACATCGCTGGTTCGATTAGTCGAAGCCTACGTTTTTTCATATTAAACCTAATAAATACATTAAGCTGTTAATTACAACGGCAAGCTGTTAGTTACAACGGCAACAGACAAGTCCTGCCGATTGGGGACAGGGGCCTAAGCTGCGCAGAGGGTGAGCTATAGGTTATTCCATTCCAGACACATCCTGGAACTGCTTCTTCGGTTAGTGGAATACGTACAGGCTCTCCTTTCCATTTCCCTACCTGCTGCCCTGAAATCCTCCCAATAAGCTTCTCAAGTTGCCTGGAAATTTACGTGTAAACCTGAGCATCACAGAAGCAAGGAAGCCTTGCACCTGACTGCTTGCAAGCAGCAGTGCTGGTTCACTACTGCAGGAAATGGCTCATGCGGTTTCTGTCTCTACCACCACCTGCACAAACAACAATATTGTGTATGTATAACTTTAGTGAATGGCTCACGCACGTGCTTATCTCGCCTTGCCACCACTGCACTCGCTTCGCAAGTAAGCCTACTGACACTTTCAATCACCTGCCTGCACCGTGCTCCTTTTGTAAAGTGCAGGCTCCTAAACAAATACCTAGCAGAGGAGAGGAAGCACAGTCTCCTGGATTGATCTGCTGCAGGTGTTCCACCCCTCAGCACCCAGCACCGCCTGCGCAGTGTGTGCGTATAACCCAGCGATGGATAGCGCGAAACACCTCACCCCCTCCACAGCCGCAACTGAACTTGCACTCCAGCCCACAAAGATTCCATACACATTGGCAGATCCCGGTGCCCAGCAGCAGGATAAGCTTAATGCATCTTCTCCCACACCCGTCCCTTGCTCACCCTCTCGTGCACGTGCGAGCCACGTGCATTTCGGCAGCGACGTCGGCCTAGGCAGAGAAGCAGGGAAAAGCGATGGGATCAAGAAGGTCAGTCGCAAGTCCTCCGTCCACGTACAGCAGGCTGGCCGCGTCAGCAACGTACGGCGGCCCTCAATTCATCGCAAGCTGCGCAGGCCATCAGGGTACCAAGTCCTCCCCAATTCTTTGCGAGTGGTTTTCCTGTAGAATGATCACCTCACCAAGTCATTGGATCCTCTTAGCAAATTGTCAGAACCATGACACAGGTGCTGCTGCCACGTGGGGTAGCAAAGAAGGAGGCACAATCGAGCGTTCTGTTTCCCCCCACCAACACACACACACACACACAATACACACGCACACGCACACGCACAAAAACACACACAAACACAAACACGAACATACAAACCCATTGGTTGTGACAGGGAAACAAAGGGTTTTCCTAGCAGCAAGCCTCACTGCAGGCCTTGCGGGTGTGTGTTACGATCCTATGAAACAAACAACTCTGGTCATACACCTGCAAGTGCTGGACCACCTTATTATCTTTTTAGATTGGCCAGAACCACATATATGTACACAGTATACAGTGTATATATATGGTGTTTTTGCCAGGGATATCACCAAATATACAATCATACACGGTGCATATACGTACGGTTCTGGCCAACCCTAGTTACTAAGGCTGAAGCGTGTCAGACTTAGGCCCTGGGTTGTTTGTGCAAGTCACTGTCTCGTTGCTCATGCAGGGCTGGTTGGGAGAAGTCAAAGCAGGAGGTCACTAGCACGTTCACTGCCAGTCTATCTGCCGGACTGGAGCCGACAAAGGAAGATGGTTCTTGGGACATGCACCAAAGGCACGTGGCTGCCCACATACAGGTCAGTGAATATGTCATCCACACAAACACACACAGGACAGCACATAGTATACAACATGCACTCACACAGCACACACCTAAAACACAAACACACAGCACACGTATGCAAGCACACAAGGTCATAGTGTTAGACGGACTAGAGTCAGGCTTTCTTCCTGGCCTTTTTACCATTCGATCTCAATTTTGATTGTCGTTTCTCGTCTGTTGTGAGGCACAGCCTTGCAATCTTCTGTTGTGATGCTGTTGTTATGTTGCTGTTGTGATGCTGTTGTGTCGTTTCTTGTCTGTTGTGATGCTGTTGTTATGTTGCTGTTGTGATGCTGTTGTGATGCTGTTGTGTCGTTTCTCGTCTGTTGTGAGGCACAGCCTTGCAATCTTGACCTGCAATGCCCTGGTTAGCCCTCTGTTAGCTTCTGATTAGCCCTCTGTTAGCTTCTGATTAGCCCTCTGTTAGCTTCTGATTAGCCCTCTGTTAGCTTCTGATTAGCCCTCTGTTAGCTTCTGATTAGCTCTCTGCTAGCTTTTGATTAGCCCTCTGTAAGCTTCTTATTAGCCCTCTGTTAGCTTCTGATTAGCCCTCTGTTAGCTTCTGATTAGCTCTCTGCTAGCTTTTGATTAGCCCTCTGTAAGCTTCTTATTAGCCCTCTGTTAGCTTCTGATAAGCCCTCTGTTAGCTTCTGATTAGCCCTCCGTTAGCTTCTGAATGCTGGCTGCACAACCTTAGACCTCTCCAGATGGCCATCATAAAGCTAGACACTTGCGTTTTTTTGTGTGCAACAAAGATGTTAAGATTGTCATGCTCAATACTTTTGTAATGAACGGATGCATTGTTCGCAGCAGAGTAGCCAGCCGACTGCAAGATATATCATCTTACTATACCCTTTTCACTTACAGACACATACAGAAAGATGACATAACATAAAAGGCCACTTGCACTTCACAGCGCATTCATCAACTAACATCTATACACTTTGTGCATACGGTCAGGCACGTGAAAAAGCAAGCGAGGAGGTTGTAGAAAAGATACTGAAAGAGGTGAGGGGGAATTGGTTTGGTGTGTGTGTGCGTTTGTTTTTGCATGTAAGGAGAGATATGAAAGCTGTACGTTGTGTGTAAGATGTGCTCAGTGAATAGTCCTCTACCTGAAGTGATTTGAGCACGACAGCAGCTTACACTTACACCTGGTTGCACCCCCCACTTTCTTTTATTTCTTCCAGCCTGTCTCTCTTGCTCCCTTTTTATTTGTCAACTTTCAGTTCGTTTCAACCTCGTAGTAGGGAGTTTGCTTTTGCTATCTCCCCTTGACCTACGTAATACGTAGGGTTGGCCAGAACCATATATATACGGTTTAGATACGGTGTTTTTGGCAGGGAAAGCACCAAATATATGGTCATATACGGTGTATATATACGGTTCTGGCCAACCCTAGTAATACGCCAACAACCAACAACCCTTTATGGCATGGCATCACCATCAATAATTCTGTCAGTCCTGTCTAGACCTAAACATGATGTGATGTGACAAGGGGTATTTATAGGCACATGCAAAAACATATTAATATCCCAGCTAACCAACGTGATCCTGGAATTTGATGATCACGAAGTCAAATTGATCTCCTTTTTTGATGATTTCAGGAACCAACTTGATCATGGGATTTGATGATCACAAAGTCAAATCAGTCCTTTTTAAATGATCTCAGGAACCACTTGATCCAGACTCGGAGTTTGAGGATCCTGTAACTCGACCCCACCCATTTTTGATGATCCCATAACAACCTGATCCCAGGGTTTGATGATTTCAAAAAGCAACCTTGCTTGTACTTTCCTTGGGTATCGCAGAGGCCGGTTTATTTTTGTCGCTTTTGTTCTTACTCAAGCTCGCATTGCCCACCTCAAATTGCAGCGACGTGCACGCAAGTCTTCTGTGTTCAGGCGTGTGGAGATGGTGACAGCTGGAGAATCTGACTGGCGCTGCAACTTGGTGAGTGAGGCATGTGTGTGTATGTGTGTGTGTGTGTGAAAGAGAGAGAGAGAGAGAGAGAGAGAGAGAGAGAGAGAGAGAGAGAGAGAGAGAGAGAGAGAGAGAGAGAGAGAGAGAGAGGGAGAGAGAGAAAGAGAGAGAGAGAGAGTATGTGTAAGCATACACACATAGGACTGGAACTTGCTTTGTAATTTTTGAGCCTGCACAGGAACACCAAACAAAACAACAAGCACCCATACATAGACGCACCCTTTCCAGTGCTGCTAAAACTGCTCACCAAAACCAAAAGCCATGTTCAAGCATGCACAGGAATTGTTAAGATAGAGAAGTAAAATGAATCAGAGTAGTTCCTGACTCATTTATTGTGAGGTTATATGCAGTATCAGCGCATGCCTAGATGTGAGCATTTGGGGGTTCAGGCCAGTATGAGCACCTAATTGGAGCTTTCCTGCTTTTTTTGTTTCAGAGGGGCTTCAATTAGCGTGATGACTCGTTTCAAAGCTTTCCCTATTTTGGTGGGGCTCTGGTCACTGTAAGCACTGGTATAGAGGCTTTTGTACCCTTTGTCTATGCTTTTCAGGTGTAGCACTCAACCTTTATTTGGTGGGGCTCTCTGCCCATCGTGGGCAATGGTATAGAGCGTTTCATATGTGCTTACTTACTATTTGACTCATGAGGTGCTTGTGACTCGTGACTTGTTTGTGACTCATGTTTTGGCTCATTGTTTTTCACCACATACTTCTACTATCCTTTCTACTAGCACAAAGCCCCGTGCTTTATCATTAAATCAGCATCAACTGCACCTCACTCCTTGCAACACAGCGTGAATATCTGGGGCCTGGGATGGCGCACTCACAACAGGCCAAGATCCCTTGCTGCATGATCACTGTACGCACATCCACCCTGTTCTATACTGATCCCACTCTTTTCAACACAGGGTGAAGATCTTGGGCCCCTGGGAAAGCGCACTCAAATGCGGCAGCGAGCCAAGACACCTGCTTGGTACCCTTGCTGCATGATCACTGTACGCACAGCCACCCTGTTTCGTCTTGATCCCACTCTTTTCAACACAGGATGAAGATCTTGGGCCCCTGGGAAAGCGCACTCAAATGCGGCAGCGAGCCAAGACACCTGCTTGGTACCCTTGCTGTATGATCACTGTACGCACATCCACCCTGTTCTATACTGATCCCACTCTTTTCAACACAGGGTGAAGATCTTGGGCCCCTGAGAAAGCGCACTCAAATGCGGCAGCGAGCCAAGACACCTGCTTGGTACCCTTGCTGCATGATCACTGTACGCATAGCCACCCTGTTTTGTCTTGATCTCACCCTTTTCAACACAGGGTGAAGATCTTGGGCCCCTGGGACAGCGCACTCAAATGCGGCAGCGAGCCAAGACACCTGCTTGGTACCGGTTAGCGTATAACAAGCCAAGACCTAGAGCGGTACGTAATCTAAAAAGAGAAACAGGGAACAAATCCAGTTACACAGGCAATGCAAGCTGTTGCTACCCGCTACATCCTGCATCATGGATAAAATGAGATGAACTCTCACCAGTGGTTTTGTGTGTGTGTGCGTGCGTGTGTGTGTGTGTTTGTGTGTGCGTGTGTGTGTGTGTGTGTGTGTGTGTTTGTTGATCGTTAGAGCACAGCTGCCAGGTTCCGTAAGAGTGCTCCAGCACAAAAAGAAGGGGGCGGTAGGGCAAATTAATGGGATCATCAGGGTTGCAGGCTAGGCTTAAGAAGGCACCTCCAGGGAGTATTCGCACAGGTGGCTTCCATGGTAAGCTTGGTAGGATGGGAATTAAAGAAAGCAGTCCCTGGGCGGCTGATTTGCACAGGTGACTTCAAAAGTAAGCTTGGTAGCGGTGGGGAAAATAAAAAGCAGTCCCTGGGCGGCTGATTTGCACAGGTGACTTCAAAAGTAAGCTTGGTAGCGGTGGGGAAAATAAAAAGCAGTCCCTGGGCAGCTGATTTGCACAGGTGACTTCAAAAGTAAGCTTGGTAGCGGTGGGGAAAATAAAAGCAGTCCCTTGGCGGCTGATTTGCACAGGTGACTTCAAAAGTAAGCTTGGTAGCGGTGGGGAAAATAAAAAAAGCAGTCCCTGGGCGGCTGATTTGCACAGGTGCCTTCAAAAGTAAGCTTGGTAGCGGTGGGGAAAATAAAAAGCAGTCCCTGGGCAGCTGATTTGCACAGGTGGACAAGTGGCTCCCAAGAAAAGAAAAGAGAAAAAGAATGCAGATGCGTAAACACTACCGGCATGCATTAGGAAAGGATGTTTTTGTGTGTCTTCCTTATACTCAAGGAAGACACACAAAATGGTAAGCTCGGTAGTGATGGGGAATTATAGAAAGCGGTCCCTGGGTGGCTGCTTTGCACGGATGGCTTCCAACAAATAATAGCATGTATGGCTTTAAATAGATGGAAACTGATGTGGTTTTTGACTTACACAAACACTAGTCAATAGATGGCTGGTATGCTTAGTAGTGAGGGGAATTACGCAGTGCGGGCCACATAGCTGCAGGCTACACTGCGAAAGTTGTATTTTATGTGCAGGCTACACCGCGTAAATTTCAATTGCTGTGCAAGCTACATAGCTGCTAAGACCTGGAAAATTCACGAGACATTCCCTGCATCATGCTGCGCGCTTTGTTGATGCCAGTGTTGCTTTACTCTTCCTGTTTTTAATTATCTACATAGGCAGCGCAGCATGTTATAAGAGAAACACTTCCTTTCAATCTACTTTCACACACTCATCTGTCGAACCCAAAACACTTCTTTTCAATCTACTTTCACACACTCATCTGTCAAACCCAAAACACTTCTTTTCAATCTACTTTCACACACTCATCTGTCGAACCCAAAACACTTCTTTTCAATCTACTTTCACACACTCATCTGTCAAACCCAAAACCGGGAGTAGGCAGCTAAAACAAGTGGCAAATTTTCCAGAAGGGGATGTGCACATTATCACACAAGCACATGCGCATGTACACAGCACACGCCCAGACAAATACACCACACACACAAACACAGTGACGTGTTACAGACCAAAAAGGAGATGCAGCCGAGCATTCATACTGATCTAAAAGGCAAAGAAAAGGGGTTATCTGTGAGGCAAACCTGGAAATCAAACTCTTCCAAGGCACCGCTTGGTCAGTTTTGACGGGCTCATATTATGCATGGACAACACGCTTTACAAAATCACGACCGCTCAGACATCAAACGTAAAAGAAAATGGAGCTATAAGTCGGATGCTGTCTCAGTTTGAGTTCAGTTTGATGTAGTAACTCTTGACCTCAAATTCTTGGATTGAAGCAAAATGATATCGCTCATATCACTCTTGCTTTTAATCTGTGTCCCTCTCAAGTTTCTCTGTATTTGTATTTACTTGGTACTCAACTGCTCTTCCCTTCTAATTCAAGTTTAAAACTCCTACCTTTTTCCTTCTAGTCTGGGCAGTTGTGAGGGCCTAGTTTTTAGCAGTTGTGATGGTTACTTGTAAACAATCCACAGCCATCTCACAATACAATCATAATAGAGTTGTAGATAGAATTGCTTCAATCTGTATTCATCGTTACACGCACACACACACTCCTGTATCCTTACAGGTCAAGAAAGAAGTGAGGCTGAGCATGTTCCGTGCACAGCTGTCAGAGCTCAACGAAGAACAGCGGGAGCGTGTGGACTCTGAGATGCAGAGGGTCATGGATCGGTTCATGGGCAGAATCCAGGTGACCGGTGCAATTATGTTTTGTTTGCATTGTGAGATGGCGGTGGGTCATGGATCGGTTCATGGGTGGAAATCAGACGACCAGCTTTATTTTGTTTTGTTTGCATTGTGAGATGGCAGCAAATAGTCTGCAAGGACCGGTCGCAACTGCTAAGAAACCAGGCTACCCACAACTGCCCGGACCAGAAGGGAAAAAGGCAGAACAGAACATAAAAACCTGACCTCATAAGGAAGAGCAGCTGTGAGGACCAACGATTGAAAAGAAGGGAAAACTCAAGAGGAACAAGACAAAAAGCAAGAGTTATATGGGTGATACCACTTTGCTTCAATCTAAGAACTGGAGTTCAAGTGCTTCTCATTTGAACTTTGCAAATGATTTGTTACAGAATGACATTAATATATGTTGGTGAGGTGCAGAAGGCTGTTTATCGAACCATGGGAGTAAGCTATGTGACCAGTGCAATCGTTGCTACGTATATCTATGTTCACTTGAGACTGCAGCGTTCTTACACATTCTTCACATTATTCAGGCCCGGATGTAGCAACAATTTCTAATGACTAGAGTTGGCCAGAATTGTACACACGCACACCGTATTTGACTGTATGTATGATGAAATTCCTGCTAAAAATACCGTACATATCTATTCACGTGTATAATTTAGCCAATCCTAAAGACTGCCTCTAGCATGTGTGCCATATGTGTGTTCTAATGCTGGATCCAAAGTGCTTTTGTTGTCATTCAAACTACTTAAATTGAGGCCATCATGGCTCTTCTACCAGGATAGTTTTTTAGCCTAGGTCACGTCATTCAACCTTAGTCGTGACGGTGACTTGATCTGACAGTCCATAGTCCTGTACCTAGTCGTGACGGTGACCTGATCTGACTGTCCATAGTCCTGTACTTAGTTGTGACGGTGACTTGATCCGACTGTCCATAGTCCTGTACTTAGTCGTGATGGTGACTTGATCTGACACCTCCGTCCCAATTCCGTTTGACGTGCACGCCCACGTGGTAGACCATTGGCATGAAACCCTTGCATCTCCTCCTGACGTGCAAGCCATCTCCCTTTCAAAACTAGGCTGAGAGAACGACATCGGATTCTATACACGCAACGCAAAACCGAATCACTGTACTTTTATAATTTTAATATAATTAGTTGTGAACGTAACACCCTTTCATATGCCCCCTTCCTGCTTACCCAATGACACAAACTGGCAGGGCCAAAGTGGGATGAGTGCTGGAGATGCTGTTGCCTCTGCTGCTGCTGCTGCTGCTGCTGCTGCTCTTGGAATGGAGAATGCTTCTGAGCCCAAGGCAGGACGGAGCAGCAGAAGTAGAATTGCAGGTACGGTGACGAGTAAATCATGTGCTTTCCCGATTTGTTTACAAATGATGATGGGAATGGCGAAACATTCTTGAGGCTAATTCCTAATTTCCGTAGCAGTCAAGGCAAATTTGGGGCTATGTACAATGTACATACATTGTACATAAATAGCCATGATGCGCTCTGTTAGTCCAGCATATTGACTACACTGTGTATTAATAGGTTGAGCAAAAAAAGATGGTGACTGTGCTGCTCCTTAAAAGTGTTCTTGTGCAACTTTATGTACTAATTCTACCACACAGGAATTGCTGGCACACAAGAAAGTACAGCAAGATCACCCATTATTCGTGACCGTGAAGCTGTTATGTTAGGGCGTATTGCGTATACGTTTCCACTGCCTCCACCACACAAGAACTGCTGCTAGACAGAAAGCACATACAAATATCTCATCTTCTTCTGACCACGCAACCATTACTGAAAAGCATGTACGTGCCTTTTGCCACTGCCTCTGCCGCACAATAACTGCTGCCCAGCAGAAATATACAAAGCAACATCTCTGTTATTTCCTGTCTATGCAGCCATCATCCAGAGCATGTTGGAGAAAGGCACAATAACTACTGCCCAGCAGAAAAACACAAAGCAACATCTTTATTAGTCCCTGTCTATGCAGCCATCATCCAGAGCATGTTGAAGGAAGGCACAGTAACTACTGCCCAGAAGAAACACACAAAGCAACATCTTTATTAGTTCCTGTCTATGCAGCCATCATCCAGAGCATGTTGGAGGAAGGCACAGTAACTACTGCCCAGAAGAAATGCATAATGCAACATCCCTGTTATTCCCTGTCTATGCAGCCATCATCCAGAGCATGTTGGAGGAAGGCACAATGACTACTGCCCAGAAGAAACACACAAAGCAACATCTTTATTAGTCCCTGTCTATGCAGCCATCATCCAGAGCATGTTGGAGGAAGGCACAATAACTACTGCCCAGAAGAAACACACACAGCAACATCTTTATTAGTCCCTGTCTATGCAGCCATCATCCAGAACATGTTGGAGGAAGGCACGATAACTACTGCCCAGCAGAAATACACAAAGCAACATCCCTGTTATTCCCTGTCTATGCAGCCATCATCCAGAGCATGTTGGAAGAAGGCACAATAACTACTGCCCAGAAGAAATACACAAAGCAACATTCCTGTTATTCCCTGTCTATGCAGCCATCATCCAGAACATGTTGGAGGAAGGGGCTGAAGCCACCAGGGGGAAAAATCAAGCAGCAAGAAAACAAATGGAAAAGGGATCAGCAGGAAGTGGAGGGGAACGCAGGGCAAAGAAAGCCCTAGCAGCAAAAGGGCCGATCATCCACAGCATCCCTGTGAGACGGCTTGACATAAACGGAGGCACGCAGCTGCTGCAGAAGCAGCAGAAGGGGGGGACCAGAAAGATCGCGGCGGTGGTGCCGTGGCAAGCGCAGCTTGGAGAAGTGGGCAACAGCAGGTAATTAATTTTGCCACTATAACATTATTTTGTGGGGTTACTGTAGAAACTGCAGTTTGGGAAAGCTGGCGGCATCAGGTATTTACATCTAGCACTCGCATTTGTTAGTACAAGTTTGGGCATCAGCATAATGTTTCACCTTTAAATACGACTGTTTTGTGGGAGCACAGTGCAGCTTAGGGGAGTAGGCAACATCAGGTAATTCCACCTTTGATTTGTAACACATATGCCTTGAGTACCTAGGTAGTTGAAGTAATTAGTTAAGTAGGTGAAGTGAGCAGTTGAGTGCAGCAGTTCATTGAGGAAGTGTGTTAATTTAGTTTATTTAAGTTTGCTTGTGCCTATGTCTGCCCATGCCCACGGTGAGGAAAATTCCATACACATTACCATCCTCTGTTTAACAACTGCCACAATAGCACAGCAGAGAACAAGCCACCAGTTATGTGCGTGCATTTGGGTGTGTGTGCATGTCTGTGTGCTTGTGTGGGTATGTGTGTGCCGGAGCTATTTTGTAATACCTATGAAAGATCTTGAGCAAAGTGTCCGTCCTCTGTCTTACACATGCAACCACAACGCAGTAGATCAAGAGCTTCCAGCTCTGTGCTTGGCAGTAGCCCGGTACAGCTGACCTCCCGCAGGAGCACCTTCCGTTTGCGTAATGAGGAGCGCATGGGGAACCTAGCAAATATGGCTAGCCGGCTAGATCAGTTGCTGGCTCGTCCTAGTATCCTCCCTGTGGCAACAGCAGCGGTTGGAGTGGCTGGTGATCTGGGGGGGCAAGGGGAGGGAAGTGGTGTGTTGGGTGCGGGAGGGAGCGGAGGAGGAAGTGATGAGTGGGAAAGTGTGGATGGGGATGGGGACGGGGCCAATGGGGGCGAGAGTGGAGGGGTGGGGGAGGAGGGGTTTGATGGGGAAGGGTTACTGCAAGGCAGTGAGGGGCAGGACGACGTCTATCCAGCGCTGCCCCCTAGCCTGATGCCATTCTTGGGCTCTGGCGTCTGTGAAGGTGAGGATTTGTGGTAATACATCTAGCTGAATAAGACCATACACGAGCATGTCTATCCAGCGCTTCCTCCTAGCCTGAGGCCATTCTTGGGCTCTGGCGTCTGTGAAGGTGAGACTTTATGGGGAGCAATTGCAGTCAAACACAACCGTCATGCACAGAGCGTGAATGGCAGAGGAATTCCACAGGAGTACGCACAGTAAGATTTTCATAGTAGTTCCACAGTAGTAGGAGTTCCACAGTAGCTCCAAAGTAGTATGCACAACAATATGTGTCCTTGGTATCAGTAGTGGCTCCGAAGTTGAGACCTTGTGACAGGCGTCTGGTGCACACAAACACACACACACACACAGACGCACACACACTCTCACACACACACGCACACACACACTCTCTCACACACACACACACACACACACACATACACACACATACACACACACACGCTGTGCGGTCCAAAATCATACACAAACAAAGGAGCACAAGGTGCAATGGTGCACGGGTGTCAAGGTGTGAAGTTAGAAGGAAACATGTGAGCTGATCCGATAAGGATCTGATTGCAGGGTGCCAAGGTGTGAAGGTCAAATTAAGTGTCGAAGATGTGAAGGTGTCGAAAGTGTGAAGATGTGACTTGCAATGGTGCTGGTGCAAAGGTGAAAGTAAGAGCAGATCTAATCGGACAAGAATCTAATTGCATTAAGAAAAGGTTTTAAAGGCAGGAGTACACACAGAATGTTATTAGCAGGGAAATAGGTTCACCAAGGCCATTGGCCTAGACTTAACGGCATTTTTGTGTGCCGCCAAATGTTCTGCAAGCATTTCATATGCACTAGACTGGCTTGGCAATCCACAGCTTGCGTGAGTGCCTTTTGTGCAGGTGCTAAAACGTTTCTAACCATGTGTGTAGTCAAGTGCATGTGTGCATTTATGTTTTTTATTACCCTATGTAAACTTGAATAACGTTTCAAACCATGTGCAAGCGAGTGCATGTGTGCATTACACACAGTCTTGGCACGGAACTTCTGGTTTGAAACACATTGCCCTTTACCTATACTCAAGGAGATCTGACTCCAGGTCGGATCTACTGCAAAGGAGGCAGTATCCATGCCAGCCCTTACCTGCACTACATTCAAATTACGTAGCTTCTTGATGTATGCACCTCCCAGGTGAGCAATTCACGGCTGATCAGGGAGTGGAGGTCGGCCAGGTGGAGCAGCAGACCCAGGAGGGCACATGCGCTAACGACCGGCAGAGTGGTCAGGAAACGGGCAATGAGCAGCATACTCAGGAGGGTACAGGCATTAACGACCGGCAGAGTGGTCAGAAAGCGGGCAATGAGCAGCATACTCAGGAGGGCACAGGCACTAACGACCGGCAGAGTGGTCAGGAAGCGGACAATGAGCAGCAGCTTGAATCTGGGGGGACAAATCAGCAATTGATGGCGGGAATGGCAGGCCAGCAGTTGATGACTGGGAAGGCAAGCCAGCAGGACCAGCTACAGCAAGAAACACAGGGACAGAGGAAGGAGAGAATGAAAAAGCTAGTGCGCTCACGCACGGACAAGCATGGGCAGCAAGGGGAGCTGGCAGACAACGATAAAGTGAAAGCACTTAATGGCACAGCTGGGCAGTCAGGCTCAAAAGGTATGCACGTTGTGCTTTTGCGATTGTTGTTCATAGCAGCCATGAATTAATGTCCATGTAATATTGTTCATAAGTTAATTGTGCATAGCAACCATAAATAGGAGTAGATTGTTTGATCTGGGTGTGATGAACATGAAACAGATGAGATGGATCATTCTAAAGGAGTGCTCTAAAAAGTTAAGAGGGGCACCACAAGATGATAGGGTAGGAATTTCCCAATGTATGTCGCATCAGACCTTAGGTCAAATACGTTTACTGGGGAACATGGCTGTGTGAAGGTCTGAGGGCTGTGTGATAAAATCTGAGATCTGAGGGCCACCACGTTGTAATAGGTCTGAGGATTCCACACGTGTGCCAGGAGACAAAGTTGTTGTGGGGCTGTAACACGTGACTGAAAGTTGTAGGGGTTCCAAAAACCATATATAGGTATATATATACGGTGTACATACGGTATTTTTGACAGGGAATGACAAAATATACGGTCATGTGTGGCTTATATACACGGTTCTGGCCAACCCTACAAAGTTGTGATATAATTAGAGCTGCAATAGCTGCAATCGTATGAGTGCCACAGCCTGCCTATTTCCCTATACAACTTGAACTTTCCGACTTAGTTTGGCTGCACAGCACGCTTTGGAACTTTGTACCACCTTTACTTAAAGAGCTACTGCAGAATGCATGCACGCAGGCTTAGAATGCAAGCGCAGAATGCATCCGGATCCTTGCAGGCGCAGAATGCAGGCGCAGAATGCATGCATGCAGGCCTGCGCAGGAGGCTACATCACACATCCAAATTGCACACGAATACCACCTTTCTCATGACATGTAGGGGCAACTGGATTTGCTGCTTACGTCCAAGACAAGAGGGAGGCTGCAGCAGAAACAGCAGAGACCGTTCCTGGATCGGACAGCAGCAGAGCTAGCTGCAGCGGTGGCAGCAGTAAAGACGCATATGTGTTCAAGAGCAGTATTAGTGGCAGCAGTAAAGACACACACGCGTTCAACAACAGCAGCAGCAGCAGCGATGGCAGCAGTAAAGACAGACACGTAATCAGCAGCAGCAGCAGCAGTGGCAGCAGTAAAGACAGACAGGTAATCAACAGCAGCAGCAGTGGCAGCAGTAAAGACAGACAGGTAATCAACAGCAGCAGCGATGGCAGCAGTAAAGACAGACACGTAATCAACAGCAGCAGCAGTGGCAGCAGTAAAGACAGACACGTAATCAACAGCAGCAGCAGCAGCAGTGGAGGCAGTAAAGACAGACACGTAATCAATAGCAGCAGCAGCAGCAGTGGCGGCAGTAAAGACAGGCACGTAATCAACAGCAGCAGCAGCAGCAGTGGCGGCAGTAAAGTCACACACGTGTTCAACAGCAGCAGCAGTGGCGGTGGGGCTGGTGGCAGTTCTGGCAACGGTGGCAGTGGTACTGAATCTGGTGGCGGATTTGGTTGTGCTGAAAGCCTAGGTCATGCTGCTGGCGGATTTGGTTGTGCTAAAGGCTCTAACTACGCTGCTGGCCATGATGTTTCGCTTTGTCCATCTGATCACGCTGGCGCCCCACAGGGTCTCCGCCGCAGCTTCACTTGGGCGTGTGGGGACGCACCCCACGGCCTGGATGGATGGAATGAAGATGCTACCAATCGCCCCCTCAACCCCACCCCCCCTCCGTACCCACGCTCACCCACCAGGGTCACTTCAAGTGTCCCTCAGGGAGTCCTCTCTTCTTCTGGTGGGCTTTCTGTCAGGGTAAGATCCAGGAATGGGCTGCCACACCCCTCAGGCAAGCTGGGTGGCTCAAACACTGCCTTTTCACCCCTGTCTCCTAGCAGCAGCAAGAGCTCTGATGGAGTGACTGGGGGGGTTGCTGCTGTTGTGGGCGTTGCTGGCGGTGGTGGTGGTGGTGATGGTGGTGGTGGTAGTGGTGGTGGTGGTGGTGGTGGTGGTGGTGGTGGTGGTGGTGGTGGTGGTGGTGGTGGTGGTGGTGGTGGTGGTGGTGGTGGCGGTGGTG
>Ga0307968_1002351_pt1 | contig 15719 bp, 17 predicted proteins | sample OrgLakmetagen650_FD_201834 | JGI IMG/M metagenome (GOLD analysis project Ga0307968, IMG submission 201834) | Saline water microbial communities from Organic Lake, Antarctica - #650 | ecosystem: Environmental > Aquatic > Non-marine Saline and Alkaline > Saline | place: Antarctica: Organic Lake... | reverse complement strand
TGTATGTGCGTGTGCGTGCGTGTGTGTGCGTGCGTGTGTGTGTGTGTGTGTGTGTGTGTGTGTGTGTGTGTGTGTGTTACGTTTTGTGCAATACGCAGGGGAGTGCTACCACTAGTGGATCCTCTGTGATGTTGCAAACACATGTGCGGACCCTCCGTTCTTGTTTCGTTTTCTGACCTGTCGCCCAGCAGGTATTTGTTGAATACGCCCATGTAGACCTCCATGGACAACTCATGAAAGGGGTAAATCTGGTTAGCCTTTGTGTTCTCTTTCAGGGGATGGGTGGGGCCTAAGGTGGTTAGTCCAAAGAAAGCCATCTTTCAAGGTCGTCTTATATACGCAAGTCTTATATACGCTGCTCGGGAAAACCTGAATTTAACTGTACGAAAGGTAAAACAAACAAAATTATATTGACTGGGTAACACTAATGTTTTCTTAAAGAATGTTCGGTTGAGGCTAACTGTCATATTTGCCCCAGCAGAACGTGAAGAAAGCGGCATACAAAAAAAAAGGTAGCATAAATCCAATATTACGTGTTCCCCTTCCTAGTCTGGATCTGAAATTTCATACAACTAACAAATTTAATCCATTGTACTTAACTGGGTGCCAGTCATGTTCGGTGCTTTTCGAGGTGGCATGGAACAGTTCTCAGCCAATTTCAGAGCCATGCCTGTGGCCTTCATAGACAAGCCCCAGGCTGAGTTTGGAGACAAGGTGTTTCTTCCTCCCTCAGCCCTGCAGCGCCTAGGTGCGTGTTCTGAAAGGAGACAGGTTTTGGTCCTCGTGCATTCACGCCATCTGTTTCTTCTCTTCGCACACACACACGTAGCTTCCCTCAACATCGAGTATCCCATGCTGTTCAAAGTGGAGGATGTCAACGGCCGCTCCACCCACTGCGGGGTTTTGGAATTTTTGGCAGAGGAGGGTGTCGTGTATATGCCCCACTGGGTGAGTGGTGGTGAGGAGTGAGTGGTGAGGAGGGAAGGGGAGGGTCACTCCTTGTTGCAAAGGTTTGCGTGTCACACATACATGCATGATAACCAAGCAGCAAGAAGCAACGCATTTACTTCACTCATTTACTTCACTCTTTCAAGCACACCTTTGTGTGTTACACATGTGCACATCACAATAATAATACACAATGTGCCAATAATAATACACAAAGTGGTTACACAAAGGTGTGCCACACGTCGTCAGCTCATGCCCAAAAGCCTGCCCTTTTCCCGTGCGCGCCTCCGCAGATGATGCAGAACATGCTCCTCCAGGTGGGAGACATGGTGCGCTTTACGAACGTGTCTTTACCCAAGGGCAAGTTTGTCAAGCTGCAGCCGGTGACCTCTGACTTTCTTGACATTACCAATCCAAAGGCCGTCCTGGAACGCACGCTGCGCAGGTACCCATGCGGATGTTTGTTGGCTGTCACGTGTATGCATTGCGAAAGATGTATGGATGTATGGTGGTGGAGTAGGGATGCATGCACGCTCAAGGGTACACACTTGCATTGCCGAGAAAAACAGCGAGATCTGGGTTGGACGCTGGAGCACTTTTATGTTAATGCTGTGCTTTATTGCTATGTGTAAAAACGCTGCGCTCCAGCTGTTCATCTATAGTGGTTTCCTCGTACTCCTTTCTTGCTCTCTAATATGCAACCACACATCCATTACACACACACACGCACACACACAAGCACAAACATACATAAACAAACATACACACACAAATACACATAATCACGCACCATTTCCCTCTACGTTGTGCAGCTACACCTGCCTCACCACCGGGGATGTGTTCCCTGTGAACTACAACAACAAAATATTTGAGTTTGAAGTCAAAGAGACGAAGCCGGGTGCCGCCATTTCGGTGGTCGAGACAGACTGTGAAGTGAGTGCGAAGAAAATTGTGATTTCAGGGATATAAAAGGCAAAGAGCTATACACAGTGCGTTCCTGCCTTTGTTGTTTCTTTTGGATTTGCTGGCGAGCTCTTTTTGCTCCAATTTTTTACGGATGTATCAAATGATGACTTTGTGTGTGATGGACGTCAAAAAGAAATAGTCATCATGTGAGAGTACTAGTGACGGTCGGTTGAGCTAGCGACTCTCGTGAACAAGAAATCCACATAACATATGAGGGGGCAGGATTGATTTCAATGAAAGCTCGTTGCAGTATTGTCATTGATTGTTTTTTATGAGCAGGCTAGCAGTCGCACGCTTGGACTGAAGGCCTTTCCTTGTAACCTTGTAAACCTTTTATGTCAATGCGTGTGGTCTCATCTGAGAGATGACAGTGTGACGTCCAAAGGCACATGAGCTCAGTTGCTTAGCCCTAATGTCTTAACCCCACATTGCAAGGTTTCCTGCTCAGCAGCGTTTCACCTTGTTAATGAAATATTCTTCTCTGTGGGTTTTTCAATAATGTTATTTGCTTGGCATAGTTCTATCAAGGTTTTACAGTATACTGCAGACATGTTCCTGAGGTGCTTCCAGTTCAATATTGTTATTTTGCTTGGCATTGTTCTATCAGGATTTTACAGTATACTGCAGACATGCATTCTCCTGAGGTGCAAGTTGTTTCCTTTGTATGAGCGTCCAAAGGCACATTAGTTCAGTCGCTTAGTGGTCATTTATGTGCTACTAAGTAGGTCATCAGTGTTTTTAAGCAGTTCATCACCCTCTCATGTGCTATGTTTGGTTACGCTTTCTACGTCTGGTGCTTTCTCACACGCAGGTGGACTTTGCGCCCCCCAAAGACTACAAAGAGCCACAGCGCCCGCCCCCTAAGTCAACAGCAGAACCTATGGATGGTAAGGGTTTACAAAGGGGGTTTCCGGCAGCCACCTATGTTGGGCTGATAGGCATTGCTGGATCAGCCAGCGTAAAGTAAACATAAGCCCCCAAAATCAACAGCAGGACCTTATGGATAGTAAGCTCCAACCTTTGATACGATGCCCCTTGCACTAGAGCAGCAGATCCAACCATTTGCTCGTTGATCACTCTCCAGCGAAAGAAGTGTCGCTTGGGCTCTAAGCAGCAGATCGAACTTCTTGCTCAATGATCACTCTCCAGCGAAATAAGTATCTCTTGCGCTTTGAGCAGCAGAACCAACCTCTTGCTTGCTGATACTCTCCAGCAAAAGAGTCTGTGCGTGGATTGTGACGGTGTCATTGCCTCACGCATTTATCACTTTTGGTTCCATGTCAGTTCTTGGTAGTGTATTGTCTTTCACAGCAAGAGAGCCCTACGTGCGGTATGTAGCAAGTGCCTGCTTTTAAAATTTGCAAATTACTTAGCAGCTCTTGCACTTAGGTTGACCCTCTTAAAAGCCTATACTCTTTCACAGCGAGAGAGCCCTACGTGCGTGTGCGTAGCAATTGCCTGCTTTCAAAATTTCGCAATTACTTAGCAGCTCTTGCACTTAGGTTGACCCTCTTACAAGCCTATACTCTTTCACAGCAAGAGAGCCCTACGTGCGTGTGCGTAGCAAGTGCCTGCTTTCAAAATTTCGCAATTTACTTAGCAGCTCTTGCACTTAGGTCGACCCTCTTAGAAGCCTACGAAATGCTTGGTGAAGAGGAGGAACCGGATACTTCTTAGACTGGGGAACGGAGTGGCTGTAATGCTGGCCTGGTTCTGTTTTATTTGTTTATTTGCTTTGTGAGACGGCGGTGGGATGAACTGCAAGGGAATGGAACCATCATTTGTTACACACCGAACCCCCAGCGTTTCCCCTCTGACAAGCATTGCTAATTGTCAAATTGTGTGGAAACGTGGAAACGAAGGAAGAGGCTGGTTTGCTTCTGTCATGGGACAGGGATAGAGGCAGTTTGAGTACTGGGCTCGTAGTGATTATTCATTTACTGCACTATATGACTAGATTAGAGGGCTTCAAGAGGCACACGCTGAGCACGTTAATTTGCCGAATCGTGTGTTTACGAGTAGGGTTGGCCAGAACCGTATACAGGCACCGTATATGACCGTATATTTGGTGATCTCCCAGCCAAAAATACCGTATATACACCGTATATATATGGTTCTGGCCAACCCTAGATATGAGTAATACCTGTATGACTGTCTGTGTGTCTGGTTAGTGCTCCTACTGAAAGCACTTTATCTGCCCTATATGTATGGATTGGGTCTTCATGAACTTTTCTTACCTTTGAACAGGTGAGCAGTCATACTTCTTGACTGAAGGCCTTTTTCTTGCAAACCTTGTACACCTTGTATAGATTGGGCGATCAGCCAAACAACCTGGCTGAAGGTCCACCCCCATTGTAATCATGACCATTGTACACCTTGTATGGATTGGGCGGCCCGGTGAATGCATCAGCTAGGTTAAGGTTAAGGTTACATCACTATATATATGCCTCAAAGGGCATCTCAGCGGAAGCTTGGAAAAAGCCTGCAACCAAACCTATCCAAACAAAAGGGGAAGCGTCTATGATAATTTAGAGAAAGAGACGGAAAAAGGCATGCATCAGCTAGGTCCACCTGAGCGGCAGGCGGTACACTTGCAGCTCTTTTTCTTGTGAACGTGCGCTCGACTCTGCTTTCCTTTGTAGAGTTAATGTCTCTCACAGCCTTTCCCCTCCTCACTTATTCTTTCCTCCTCATTTGCCAATCCAAAAATGCAAACATCACTTATTCTTTCCTTCTCACTTGCAAGTCCAGAAATGCAAACAACACCATCAGCAATTAGCAGCAGCAACTCCCCCTGGCCTAGCCGTTTACGTACACCCTAAACATTCAATGCTCATAGTATCCCTCCTTTGCTTGCAACCACAAAAGACAAAAAGACCAATGCAAGACAGCAGCAGCACATCTCCCTGGCTGAGAATTTTGCTATAGCACCTGTAGCAGCTTACGTTTTAGAAGCTGCCACTTGCTGATACAATGCCACTTGCTGATACAATGCCACTTGCTTATACAATGCCACTTGCTTATACAATGCCACTTGCTTATACCAATGTAGCAGCGCGTTGCAAAAGGCATACTCAAGATGCTTGCTTATACAATGCCACTTGCTTATACCAATGTAGCAGCGCGTTGCAAAAGGCATACTCGGCATGCTTGCTTATACAATGCCACTTGCTTATACAATCGCAGAAGACGCAAAGGCCAGCACCAGCAAGGCAACAGGCACTGCAGGAGCAGCAGCAGCAGCCGAAGAGCCTGTGCAGCCAACATTCCTTGCCTTTGCTGGCTCGGGTAAAAGGTTAGACGGCAAGACGGCCCCGCCCTCTCAGCCTGTGCCGGTACCTTTACCTGGCACGAGTGCAGGTGTGTTTGAGGATTTGAGGGGGCAGAGGTTGCTGGTTTGCAGATGCCGGTGCGGGGTGGTGGTGTATGTGGGTATGTGGGTATGTGGGTAACCAGCTAATATTGAGGTTGTGTGTGAGCATGGACGCAGGTGTGTTGTGTGTCTCCTCTTGTAATTCAACTTTTGATCTGATAAAGAACATGTCCACATGTCATGGATCTATGCTACGCTCTTTCACTTTTTTTGTTCAGTTACAAAGTCATTGACAAACCTGCTCCTCCAACTGGTTTTGTGTGCTGCATATTTGGTTCCTGTTAGCCTTATCTAACTCAGTTTCGGTGTTGTTGCAGTGCCCTCGCATCTAACGCTACCATTGCTGTTGGAAGGCTGTCAGGATCTCTTTGTGACTTCTATTTTCTTTTCTTGCATGTTTTCTAGGCGCTCCTGGTTTAATGAGGCTCTCTCAGCCTATCACACACTCACTGACAGTTCATGCACACAGACACACATGTTAGACAAACGGGTCTTCTTGAACATGCTTTCTTCTGTTAGTATTCTGCTTTCTGCTTTCTGGCGGTCCGCTTTCCATAGACACTTTATCGTTCTTCAAACTCCTGAAGACAGACGTTCCTTCTTCTCTGTTTCTGCTTTCTCTTGGCCTGTTTTCTCTTTCTATATCCACTTTCTTTTCTTCAAATTGTTTTCTTACTTGCCCTGAGTGGGGGGGTGGGGTTTTCCAGACACTCTTCTAAATGCGCTCCTTTCTCATTAATAAACTTTCATAAGGTTCTGGTTGCAGGCTTTTTATAAGTTTTCGCTCAGATGCACTAGAGGCATATTTAGCGACGTATCCTTACCTTACCTTACCTTTCTTGCATGGTTGCAGCTCCATCAACATCCGGACCTGCTGGCACGAGCTCTTCCGCGGGAGGGAGTAAGCCTGGCACTTTTGTCAGCACTGGCAACCGATTGCAGGACAAGCTATTACAAGAAAAGGTAGTCACACCAACGTTGTTTCAATCGCACGCCTCGTCTATCTGACCAAGCAGGAAAACTAGGTCACTAACGTGAATAGATGGTCTATTTCAACGAGATGATAGAAACTATGTCACCAACGTGAGTAGATGGTTTATTTCAACGAGGAAGTGTGATTTGACTACTAACTCTTAGACAGTGTCTGCTATCAGTGGCTACCAACACTGCAGTGGCTTCTAACACCTAGACAGTGTCTGCTATCCCGCCAACGTTGTATGTACTGAGCATTGCCTGCCACCTTTCCTTCAGGCACTGAAAGCGACTCCGGCCGGCCCTTCTTTTATTCTAGTGGCACAACGTAATTGCCAAATTGTTCAGATCTTACTTCTGGTGTTTCTAGCTCTGCCCACACAAAAAATATGACGCATTGACTTCCAACCCCAGCCAAATATCTTAGTGTTCCAAGCAATGCACCAGGTGGTGTGCAATGCACCAGGTGGTGTGCAATGCATCAGGTGGTGTGCAGGCCTCTGCCTCCCGACCACCTGATCCCCATTGAAAGTCCCTCCTCATGTTATACACCAGGTGAGATGTTGTGTGTCTCTGCATCCACTGGGTGGTGCAGAACATTAAACAATATCTCCTACCCTGATCCATGCCGGTAGTGTTCACACTATCTCGTCCTTTTTTACCCTCCAACCCCAGGCAGCCAAACAAGTCCCTGGAGCACCTCCTGCGCCAAAGCCTGCTGAAGCCAAAGAGAAGGAGGAAGAGGAGGGCCCAAAATTTGAGCCTTTTAAAGGGAAGGGGTTCAGCTTGAAGGGTTGACTGTTTCTCTGGTCTCCTTGCTCTTGGTTTATTTGCTGAATACTGTTAAATGTTTCTTCTCCTCCAAGCTGCAATAGAATATTTCTTCTCTTCCAAGCTGATCATGTTTTAAAATTAAAAACGACTGGTCCAAGTTAATGGCAATGTGTTGTATGTACGCTGAAGAGTCACCTAAAGTGTCTAATGAAAACCTTTAGCATAAATGAACGGAGGACCGCCTCTGTCCTCTCGTCTGTGTGTCTGTATGTGTACACGTCTCCACGCGCAGTGTCATCTGGAGTCCCTAACAATACTAGATGGCTCAAACTCAGCTCAAACCGACTGCAAGAAAATCAGAAAACACTTGAAAACATTTTAAGAATTTGCAAAGATGCTAAGTATTATAGTTGCAGCTCCGGTTGTTAACGCTATTCTTTGACGAGCAAGGTTTTCTCTGTAGTACCCCATATTTGTGTACGACAGCGACAGTGGCAATTACAATGTCCTGCTAAGGTTCAGCAGAGCCCATCCTTGCACCTACTACGCACCTTGACCCTTTTATCCTAAAAAGACTACCAACGAACACAAATAATAAAAATACTGGCCCTATTGAAGAAGGAGTCGCTGGGTGTGGTGGTGATCCATGCGAAATAGTACACTCCTACAATAATGTTTGAAGCACATATAATGTGCGTGTTTGAAAACAGACTGATATGAAAAGCTCCATGAATCGTATGCTTCATAGATCATTTCATTTTTGATTGATTGATTTGTTGGGACCTATAGGTTGAGCAGCCATGCCAGGCTGGAGGCCTTAGTAATCCAAACTAAACTATAGATCATTTCCAACTTTACATGTTGCTGGCTGTTGTCTCAGGTGAGACTGCAAGGTGCCGCGAATTATGTTTTTTTGAGCCATGACCTCCCCAAAACAATTGGAGCTGTAATGTACAACATCATGTCTGCTGTTGTCACGTCGTTCCTCATCTTTGGAAAATCTGGCTGGATAGGTCAGCAGCTCAGGGAGCTGCTCCAAAGTATGGGAGAGAAGTACGAAAATGCGTCCGCACGGCGAGAGATGTTGATGTAAGGTTTGGTAGCAGCCATGCTGCCTGGCAGCTTGCCTACGTTAAGCAGCAATTTCAAGATCAAGTATGCCCCTAATCGCAAGCTTTGTAGCTGTGTGGCTCAAACCATAACAGTGTTCTCCCCTAATCTATGCCGGGATTTTTTACACCTTGGCGTTACTTTACCAGTTATTTTACACTACAAGCTTTGTAGCTCTACCCACATCTGAGCGAAGTTCGCGCTGTTACATCCCTTCTTAAGAGCCTTGTGTTGTTTGATTAATACTAGCTTTGTTATGGCGTTATGTGATAACATTATTGACTTCTACAAGTATACAAGCCTAGCAAAATTTCAGCTCTGGGTGCCCTAGCTAGCTGATAGGGCAGCACCATGAATCATTAAATTCAAATGTTCAAATAAGTGCTACGCAGGCATTGAAACCATTGACAAAATGAAGTACTCTAAAACTAGGGGCACTATAAATGCTTGAACTTTCCCATTGTATAGAAAAAGCAAGGAACTAATATGGGCTACCTTCTAGTTTGCTCCACTTCCTGCTCCACCCCCCCATCGTCCATGGAGGCTGAGGCAAGGCCAGACAGTTCCTGAGCAGAAAAAGAGCGATAACAGGGTCATTGAGGTTGATCATTATGGACAGTGTTATTAAACTCAATTAATGAGAACAATGAAAAGCAAATTGCCTCAAATTAATCCGCTGGCCGTCTTTTCACGTGTGTGCGTGTTTGTGTGTGTGCGTGCGTGTGTGTGTGTGTGTGTGTGTGTGTGTGTGTGTGTGTGTGCTTCTCTGAGGTTGTGGCAGCGTCTCTTGTGCTACAGACTCATCCTTGAGTACTCCTTTCCTCCTCTAAATATAACCAACATCCTTAATACACAGCAGAAGCCCGTGAGATGCTCATGTGTTGTTTCGTTTTGCAAAACGGAAGCTCATGTGTCACGCACATCACAGAAAGAAATACAAAAGCAATACTTCCTTCTTCACTCAACCACGCCAACCCAGTGACCGCTCTTTTCCTCTCCCCCAGCAATTATCTATGTCCCCCCCAACTCCAAACGATTCACTAACTAGGAACACCTCCCAGCATCTTCCCCTCCCCCTCCACTTTATAATACTCTCCATTGAGCTCATTAATCTCCTCATCATTCCCTGTCTCCCCGACGATTTCAAATGAGCCACTCACCAGCTACTCCTCTCCCTCATCCTGACCTCACCCTCTGTTTTGTATTACTCAGTTGAATTGATCACTATTTCACCAATTCCCGTCTCCGCCGTGGTCACACGCGACCCACTTACCAGGTACTCCTCTCCCTCATCTCCATCTTCCCCTTCGTACAGGAAGTCCACACTGCAGCCAGCTTCAAGCTTGTCCAGCCACCCTGCCACAACTCTCAAGCAACCGCTCAGCGCTTGCTTCTCTGACACTAAGCCCAACAGCATTTGCTGCCTCCGCCTGGCATTTACAGGCAAATCAATACATATCTGATACAATGTGCGAGTGGGTAAAATCAGATGCAGTGCCTCCTGAGGCAATTTGTGAGTGACTTTAATGCAGTGCCCCCTCAACAGTCTTTCACACAAAAACTGACAGCATTCATGTTTTAAGTCGCACGGCCAAACAAGCTGCATGTGCACTAATTTAATGTGCTCTTGCTTGCGCAATTTACAGCAGCAAAATAAAAAACTAGATAACCAGGCAGACAATTGTCTTCGTGCGTGCTCGCTTATTAAATTTGCAAGTACTTATCACAAGGGTTTACTTAAAACTGATTCAAGGCCAAAACAGGTGCCATGCAACTTCACGCACAATTCATATGATGGATGTTGTAACATGCCCAAGTATGAAGAATTCTTTTTTGTGTTCCCCGCACCCCTCTTCAAGCACAACAGTACAGGGCTAACGTTTCACGTTGCTAGAAGGGTAAACCCTAACAGACAGGTGCCATTACTTTCTCTTTGTGCAATACATGTATCCACATACACATAAATGTATCCACGTAACATAAAGGACAGGTGGGGCAGGCGTCGACACTGACAGATGCCATTTGTCTGTTTGTGCGATACATATATCCACATCCATATATTTACGTAACAAAACAACTTTGAAGTACGGTGCAAGGTTCTTCTGTTGCTAAGTACCAAGTGGCTCTGTTCGTGCTATGCCTTGACTTCACAAAGCATTCATACGTGCTATGCCTCGACTTCACAAGGCGTCTGCTTACCACGGCAAATCTTGTTGTTGTAGATCTTGCAGGTCTTGCTCTAGGCTAGTTGGGTATGAGGATTGAGCTCGCAGCACTGCAGCGTGCACCGCCTCTAACACTCCAGCCTACACGGATGTATGCATACAACAATGCAACTTGATATAAGTGCCAATGAGCGTGAAGCACTGCAGCGTGCACCGCCTCTTACACTCCAGCCTACACGGATGTATGCATACAACAATGCAACTTGATATAAGTGCCAATGAGCTCGCAGCACTGCAGCGTGCACCGCCTCTAACACTCCAGCCTACACGATGGTGTGCATCAGCTTGATGGAGGTGCCAATGAGCTTGCAGCACTGCAGCGTGCACCGCCTCTAACACTCCAGCCTACACGGATGTATGCATAAAACAATGCAACTTGATATAAGTGCCAATGAGCTCGCAGCGCTGCAGCGTGCACCGCCTCTAACACTCCAGCCTACACGAACGTATGCATCAACTTGATGGAGGTGCCGATGAGCTTGCAGCACTGCAGCGTGCACCGCCTCTAACACTCCAGCCTACACGAATGTATGCATCAACTTGATGGAGGTGCCAATGAGCGTGAAGCACTGCAGCGTGCACCGCCTCTAACACTCCAGCCTACACGGATGTATGCATACAACAATGCAACTTGATATAAGTGCTGATGAGCTCGCAGCGCTGCAGCGTGCACCGCCTCTAACACTCCAGCCTACACGATGGTATGCATCAACTTGATGGAGGTGCCGATGAGCTTGCAGCACTGCAGCGCGCACCGCCTCTATCACTCCATTTTACACAAATGCATGCATACAACAATGCAACTTGATGGAGGTGCCGATGAGCTTGCAGCACTGCAGCGTGCACCCCTTCTAACACTTCATTTTACACAAATGCATGCATACAACAATGCAACTTGATGGAGGTGCCAATGAGCTCGCAGCACTGCAGCGTGCACCCCTTCTTAGACTTCAGCCTGCATATACGTGAGCACACAACGTGGGGAAAAAGAGGATTGCGCTCTGTGTACATTGCTCCAAGGACTTTAGTGGGTGAGGAGATTAGTTTGTGAGTAACTGGGGCACAATCCCTAGACATAAGTGAGACCAGATGTGCCAGGGCAAGTTAACAGAGGGGAAATGTCTAAAAGGAGGCAAGGTACGGTCGGACGTCAGAGCAAGGTATCCAAGGGATAATGGCTGAAGGGAGGAAAGCCTGGTTGCGTTGGCGCAAGGAATTAGGCAAAAGGCTCAGACAGAAAGGCAAAGGCCTGGATAAGCAAGCAGCACAGCACTGTCCATTACCTCTGACCTTTCAGTTCGTGTACGTGTACGTACAGATACTTGAAGAGCTGTAGCTAATAGAACGCAAGCATCATTGGCAGTTGTGGCAGCTAAGGGTGCGAGTGCTTCATTCTGATCTAACACCCAGGATTACACAAGTAAGGATACTCGAGGTCTACAGTAAAATGTGCAACATTAAACACCAAAACAAATTCTTTTTATTCCTTGGTAATAATGACAGAGCCCTATGCATCTCACGATGCAAGCGAAATAGAACTTAAGGTCTACAGTAAAATGTGCAACATTAAACACCAAAACAAAGCAAGGCAGTGTCGAATGCCCACAACAACAGGTCCATCTCAGCAAGGGAAGACGCACAAAACTGCCATATTTAATATGAAGCACATTTGTCCCGGTACTTGCTGGGCAGCAAATGTTGATGTCACTCACCTTTTCGTTTTACCTGTAACTGCTGCCCGCTTGGTGAATTTCACTGTGTGAACAAATAAGGGCGGCGAGCACAGCAAGCCCAAAACAACATCCCCAACAACAAAGTGCCCAAACAAAATGCCCAAGTTTGCCAGCTCACCTCCTGCTTTTCGTTGATGGGCTGACCCAGTGTCCCCATCACTTTACATGCTAATGTCACGTCCTTTCTGGTCGCCTTGACGCGCCATCCTGCGATGGTGGAATCAAGATCGACATAAGAAAAGTCACGACTGTCCACGCTGATGACTCGTTCTTTCTGGTCGCCTTGACGCGCCATCCTGCGATGGTGGAATCAAGATCGACATAAGAATAGTCACAACTGTCCACACGTTCTTTTTGGTCGCCTTGATGCGCCATCCTGCGATGGTGGAATCAAGATCGACATAAGAAAAGTCACAACTGTCCACACGTTCTTTCTGGTCGCCTTGACGCGCCATCCTGTGATGGTGGAAACAAGATCGACATAAGAAAAGTCACAACTGTCCACGCTGATGTCACGTTTTTTCTGGTCGCCTTGACGCGCCATCCTGTGATGGTGGGAACAAGATCGGCATGAGAAAAATCATAGAGGTGCATGAAGCTCACTGGCATGCACGTGTATTACTGTTTGCGCAGGCAGTTACCACAAGTTCCTGGGAATACAAAAATACGCAAATCACACAACCAAGCACAAATGCTGGCAGCTTGCTTTTTGTCAGATGATAGTGCCACAAGCAGGTGACGCACACACGCACATACACAAAAGAGCATACAACCACGTACACACACACACACACACACACACACACACACACACACACACACACACACACACACACAAAAGAGCATGTAACCACGTACCCACACATACCGGTCACAAGGACACCAGCTAACAATGCGAGCCACATTGGGCTTCCATTGCATCCACCTGAGGACATAAACACACTCATACCCGCCCAAAATTACACTGCTGAGTTCAGTGTGTAGCACTTGAACTCCAATTCTTGGAGTGAAGCAAAGTGATATCAATCATATCACTCTTGCTATTTATCTGTGCTTCTCTCCAGTTTCTCCACCTTTTCATTTACTTGTATGTGAGTAATCCACCGCCACCTCACAATGCAAACGTAATAGAAGCACTCAGAAATAATCCACCGCCACCCACCCTGTCCACCCCCACTCCCAAAGACCCCTTCTCACTCCCCTCTTACAACATACACCCACACCCACACCCGCACGCTGACATGAACACACAAACACACCTGCTCGTATGAGTTCTGCGTCCGATGCCAGCGCCGCACGCACCCACGTCAAGGCAGATGAATCTGGACCACGCTGACTTAGAACAAAGCGCATGTCCTCTGAACCATGCAGGGCTTCCATCGCCTCTAAAAGGGACTTAGCACGGCCAGAGGTGGGTTGGGCTGTGACAGAGGGAAAAGTAGTGTGTGTGTGTGTTAAGGGGGTGTGCGTGCGTGCGTGTGTGCATTTTTGTGTGTGTGCGCGTGTGTGAGTATGTGTATGTGTGTGTGCGCAAGTGTGTTGGTGCGTGTGGGCGTGCGTGCGCGCGTGTGTGTGTGTGTGCGTGTGTGCCATCATGTGGATGATGCTAGCTTTGCACACCTAGCCATTGTGCCTATACGTGAAAAACACCGTGGTGGTTTGATACCACATTGAACAACCCACCCCTTTGCATGCATTGGGCAACGTGTCAATTCCAAAGCCTCCTTTGGGCAACATGTCAACTTGTATGCATTGGACAGCGTGTCAACTTGCATGCATTGGACAGCGTGTCAACTCCAAAGCCTCCTTTGGGCAACGTGTCAACTTGTATGCATTGGACAACGTGTCAACTTGTACGCATTGGACAACGTGTCAACTTGTACGCATTGGACAACGTGTCAACTTGTATGCATTGGGCAACGTGTCAACTTGTATGCAATGGACAACGTGTCAACTTGTATACATTGGACAACGTGTCAACTCCAAAGCCTCAGAACAAGCAAGGCCTCAGACAACCTTCTTGGATTTTACATCAGCACCTCTTGCTCTTTTTCTCCCTGACAGCCATTTTTTACTATATAGTGCTGCAGAAAGCTGAACGGAATGGATTTGACATTCCATTCCACCCCTGCACTGGAATTTATGGAAAGGCCCTGACAACACTTTGACCCTCTTACACTATACCTAACTAGACATCTTTCCCCGTCTCATTCTCTTGCTTATCATAGACGCTTCCCCTTTTCTTTAGATAGGTGTGGTTACAGGCTTTTTTCCAAGCTTCCGCTCAGATGCCCCTGAGGCATATATAGCGTTGTAACCTTACCTTACCTTACCTTACCTTACCTTACCTTACCTTACCTTACCTTACCTTTCCTTACCTTACCTTACCTTACCTTACCTTACCCTACCATACCTTTCCATACCTTACCTTTCCTTACCTTACCTTACCTTACCTCAACCCTGCCATGAAGTAGAACCCTTTTTAATCTGTTAATCTGTTGCAACAAGCTCATGAGGTAGCTAGTGGTGCAGGCCACAGTACGTAGAAATGGAAGGCACAAACAATTTGCAAGGCTCAAACTTCACGACATTCCTCATGAAATCACTAACGACATCCCCCAAATCACGGCATTCCCTTACGACATTCCTTACGACATTCCCTTACTACGACATTCCCCAAATCGCTTACGACATTCCCCTAACGGAATCACAAGTAGGAAGTAGTGAAGTAGTATTCAGTGTTCATGTTGTTACAATCCATTTGCATGTGTATTATCACACATACACACATTAATCAGTAAACACCGCGAACCGCCACGTACTCATTCACCGCTGCAATTCACCCACCGATCTCGTAAGGGTTGATCTGGGTCCGGTGGTTGGTATTGTGAGGGTCGACAAAACCATAATCCAGCAGCAGGTCCGTGGGTGACAGATTGCAACCGTAGGAATCAAACACCTCCTCTCCTGCAGAGTGCGATTTTTTAGAATTGACAATAGGGTGCGAGGCATGATATGATATTTTCCCGGATGAATTCTTGAATTTTCTGAGTGTATTTATAGTAGTGATATTATGGGGGCGCCCCGCACCCTAATTGACAAAAAGGCACAAAGTAAGATTAAAGCACACCTCTCCCACCCTTTTTTAAAAATCAGCACCTCTCCCCTCCTTTTAAAAAAAATCAGCAGTGTGAGGATGCATTGAAATTGACAGCATCAAGTTACCACTTCTCCCCTCCTGAGGAACCACTGTTCTCATTGATTAGCAGCAATAGGTACGCGACTGCAACCACGTCTGGAAAAGATGCATTTGCTGTGGAAGGTTTCCCCCCATTTTTGCTGAAGTTTGAGTGTGTGTGTTTGCGTGTGTTTGTGCGTGTGTGTTTGTGTGTGTGAGTGAGTGAGAGAGAGAGAGAGAGAGAGAGAGAGAGAGAGAGAGAGAGAGAGAAAGAGAGAGAGAGAGAGGGAGAGCAAGAGAGAGGGAGAGAGAGTGAGAGAGAGAGAGAGAGAGAGAGAGAGAGAGAGAGGGAGAGCAAGAGAGAGGGAGAGAGAGATAGAGAGGGAGAGAGTCTTACAGGAGAGTGAGCAGACACGTGAATGCAACTGCGATCGCTGAAG
>Ga0307968_1002350_pt1 | contig 15723 bp, 23 predicted proteins | sample OrgLakmetagen650_FD_201834 | JGI IMG/M metagenome (GOLD analysis project Ga0307968, IMG submission 201834) | Saline water microbial communities from Organic Lake, Antarctica - #650 | ecosystem: Environmental > Aquatic > Non-marine Saline and Alkaline > Saline | place: Antarctica: Organic Lake... | reverse complement strand
TTGAGGATAGCCCAGCTCGTTTGAGGACCTTTATGAACCAACCTGATATTTTTGGTGTTGCCTCTTTTGTAGCTAAGTGCCTAGCCCTGTTCCCTTGATTTTTCTAGCGTTTTCTTTGGTTTGGTTGCAGGCTTTTTCCCAAGCTTCCGCTCAGATGCCCTCCAGAGGCATATATAGCGATGTAACCTTACCTTACCTTACCTTACGGTGAGGTATTCGACAGTTTGGCCTGTTTCAATGGTCCTCTTGTAACAATCATCCGCTATCAATGGTGCGTTGCTTGAGCCTCCTTCTCACATCGAGAGGAGGAGATGTTAATCACACACTTTTTTGGGGGCTTTATGGAAGTATGGCCTACACTGGCAATCCATGCCTAAGCTGGCACCATGATTCGCATTAGCAGCTATTGTGTAGTTAGTACCAAAGTGGCTCCTTCTCCTTTAGTAATGTGGGGAGTGGGTTTTCATTTCCTGTTATTTTTGCGTCCCTCTCAAAACACGCTACAAAAACAATATAATACATATAGTACAGCAAGGATAAACATTCAACACAGGCATCAAAATTGTTGCAGGTACAGACTCAGAACAAACCCAGGTTTGGATGTGGCGAGGACCTCTTTATTCCTAATTCAGTGGTTCCATGTGTGACCTGCTTTTAATTGCTATGATACGAGTAATCAATATATCTTCAAATGATTCCCCTGCTATGCCTGTTGCTTTTCCAACGGTAGGATGTTCCCCTGCATGCCCTTGGCCAACTGCACTGCGTTCTTGTATCCCTGCGCAACACGATTGGACAATGTGTCATGCTTATTTGCCAGGAGCGCAGCAGTGCAGTAGCAACGCCTTGTTCAACTGAGCGTGAACGTGACAACTTTTCACCATGAGGTGTGATATTGGAATTATTGGCTAATATTGGCCAGCCTTTTTAAAAACGCTCTCAGCCAGTCTCAGCATTAAAAAAAACATCTGTTTCCACAACGCTCAGTTGTTGCAGATGCATAGTCTCGCCAAAAAAGACTAGGTACACAAAGGACGGTCCGTTCCTTTTTTCTCCTCAAACTGTTTTCTCCTCAGACTAATGATCACTGAGCATCAGAATACTTGACTTACCGCATGCTGTAGAACCTTGACCGCAGGGATGGAGCGCTTTGTGGAGGCACATATGAGCACGATTACTGCACTCTTTTCCACACTCTCGAGCACTGGCAGTATCCTAGGGACAATGATTTAAAATGTGGACAAAAGCATTGCAGAGGGATCATCATTGATCATCATTGATTATACAGGATGGATTGCTGTTCATATTGCTGTTGTATGGGAAGATTTAGCACGCACAAAAACAAAGTGCACAAATGAAAACACTGTTAAAATCGGGCCCTACCTTTTTTCAAACTCCTCATCATTTGTATACGACACGTTTATAGTGTTTGCCACGTGCCCAGCTTGGTATTCCTTTGGAGTGCGGACGTCGATCAAACGAGGGCTTAAGGGCGAGCTCCTGCAAAAATGTACTATATCTTTTTAATCTGTAAGGGAAACCCTCGGAAGAGGAAAAGTAACTCGATATCGCAGAGACAAAACTCTGTTCTAAACTCACATAAGAATATGCATAACTCAATTTCCTGACAGAGGCTGTGCAACTCATTTACCCTTTCCCACGGTCACGCAGTATCGCTCTTGTCAGTACCGAGGTAGTATTTGCCCCTTCATCTCCGTACCTTTGTGTAGGAGGCAATGATCCAATTCGCTGAGATAGTAACAAGAGCTGCTCTGAGGAAACCTCACGCACTGGACAAGTAATGAGGAGCAAGCAAACGAAAGAAATGAAGCAGTAGTGTTAGAACAGTCGATCGCACAGCATGACGTGTATGTAGCCACTATGCTTGTGCTTGCTTGCAGGAAAGTCAAGCTGCGCACGCAAACACACACACAAGGGAACCACCATATCAGCAAACTTTCTACCTGCAGCATCATCGTAGTTGTCCTCGCCATCAACAGCCTTCGCTGCATCGCTCATTGCCGACATTTGGTACAACATTGCAGCAAGCCCGGCCTGCTGGAGCAGCGTACGCCTGCTTAAAAAACTGGTGTCATGCTTTACCACCATTGTGGGTTTTGGCGGGTCAGAAGCATTGGCGGGCAAGGCGGGCGTGCAAGCTGGCCTTTTGCTTGCCTGCGTGCATATATGCATGCATGATGAGGTGGACCATTCATTACCCCACACCTGCCATCTGAGGGGGGGACGCTGGTGTGCGTGCTTACCTTGAGGTTGCCCATCCTGAGTCCTGGCGGGACAAACGCAGAGCGGTTTGAACATTGAATTTGCGGTTTCAGCATCACGAGTTGAGTTGATTTTTTTACTTTGTATTATGTTTTACAAAAATATTGGTAATTGTGCACGAATTACCTCATTCTCACGTAATGCAACGAACTTTCTCCGGAACTTTCTCCGGAGGGGAAACCAACAACCAACAACCAACTGGAAGGCTCCGAAGAAATGTGTCTCCGGGAGCGAGGAAAACGGGTGCTTATCGTTCAGGATACTGGTTCAGTTGCGGTTTGCCGTCTCATTATTGCCATGGCAACAAAAGAACCATTTTTTGGCCCCCCGCAGACGTGTAATAAATTCGTGAGATGAAAGTCGGGCTAATCTCTACAGGGGAAAGGAGTACACATCTCCCTGTAGTGTCAATTGCGGCTAGGAATTTTAAACGTGCTACCATTGTCCGGCACTTCGCGAAGCACTTCGCAATGCCAATGGCTCAAACACTGAGGCCTTTGCGCGCTGGAAGGCCGCATGCACAGATCTCAAGATCTCAACACAGAGGGGACAGAGGGGAGGGTAACCGTTCATTGCCCATACTAATAATAATAGCAGCCCCACAGAGGTAGACTAAGCCACCCCTGTGCTCTCTGCTCTCTGTCCTTGCACCCTTTCACAGCAGCCTGCATCACCTCGGCCTGCACCGCGTTGCACTGAAGCTACATTGATGTGCAAGCTCTGGTGTCGGGTCTTCCGGATTTTTTGTCTTTGAGTCTGGTGCGCTGTGACCTCAGGGGAGTGCTTACAGCACTTCTGCCCCAGCTGCCCAGCTGCAACAATTCCACATGCGGCTGGGAGTTGGGGAGCAAGATGATTTGGTGAGTGCTTTGGTGACTGCTGATGACCAAGGAAGGCTTGCACTCGCTAGTGCAAAAACATCAGCCCATGCTTCCATGGCCAACCTTTTGTCTGATGTACGCTTGCGTGTTAAGCTTAGCAGACGTGACCCGAGTGGGCTTGATGTAGAAGAGTGTTTGAAGCCGTTGGGCCAAGTGGCGGGCTTGACATATGTGGAGGTGCATGATATTTATGGAGACACAAATGTGCAGTACACTACGCAACTTACGTATTTGATGATGCTTATGAGCAAGGGGACTGGGACTGTGACGGAATGTGCTGTAGAGTAGATGAGCTGGCCTCTGATGAGCAAGCATCTGAGGAAGCCAAAGAACAAAAGGCAGAGGAGCTGCAGCAGTTGCTCGAAAGAACCAATGAAAGTAGGGGTGTGTGCTCAGATGGCCCGCTGGGGTTGGGCTGTTGGGGTGACTACAGTGGATCTGAAGCTGGTAATGAGGTCTGACAGGCTGCTAGCATCTTTTTGCTTGGCCTACTGTCTTTTGCATGCAAGCACAGCATCTGCTATCATGCATAGTGCTTCCAGATCAAGAGGACCTAAATACTATTTCAGAATTGCCGCGCAGATGTTTTTAGTAAATGTGCGCGCAATTGTATCCATTTAATTACTCAGTCTGAATTAAGCACATTGAGATCAAAAGGCACTGCAAAGGAAGATTGATATGGTGCCAACTTGCTGTTTGATGGGTTCGGTCTGCCTCTCAACACCTTTCCACGCTGTTTGCAATCTGTGCCTGAGATTATCAGTGAACTCTCAAATATAAATGGCCAGTCTATGCGTCTGTCTGCGGAGCCTGTTTATCTGCCTGTCTGTGCGTCTGTTTATCTGCCTGTTTGTGTGTTTGTGTGTTACTGAGAGTGTGCGCCTGTGTGTGTTCCTATGTGAGTGTGTCAAATTTTCAGCGTCGCTAGCGCTCCCTCACTTGTCTTATATAGGTTGTAAACCTTGTTCACAATCACTGGCGCAGGTAATGTTAACGCTACCACTTGCTGGAATAGGATATTCCGTGTTTTGGATAAGGATGTTCTGTTTTGTGAGCAGCCAGCATCCCAGGTTGAAAGCCTTGGTATTCCAAACCTGTTTTACTTTGTCGTCGCGCCTGGTTCATGTGATCTTTGTTCATACTAATGGCATGGATACGGTTTTGTTTTTCAACATAACTCAGAAGTTTACAAATTTATTAGTGCAGCTGTCGAACTTTTTGATTGATTTATTTGTTGGGACCTATAGGTTGAGCAGCCATGCCAGGCTGGAGGCCTTTGTAATCCAAACTAAACTAATGGCATGGATACGGCTCCGTGACAAGAGCTTTATGTAATGAACCGGATAAGCAAATGGCTCCCCGAGTGAGGAAATGAAAAAAAAAAGCTACGCAGGCAGTGAATTTTACTCCCCGATGGAAATCTTAATAAGAAACTCCTCCTCCCGGCCTTGCTGGCGCAAATCAAGCACTCAAACCGAACGAAATTGATTGCACAACATGTTACAAGATAAAAAGCAGCAGCCTGATGGATCATGGTTAATGGGAGAATGAACGACGGAGTTTAAGGAACCAGAGGGTAACGAATGGCATGCCCTCAGGACAGGCATATGATGCTGTCACTGCTGTCTTTAAGCCACTCCATAAACTCCAGCAGCTGATCAACAGACACCTACAGGCAAAAGTCAAGGCCGTGAAGTAGCACAAAATGAGTGTCTGTGGTGGGTCTCCAGCAAGTATGAATACTAGTTTGAAGCCTTTAGGATAGCTTCCTTGAAAGCCTAGTCGTCCATGGTCAGACCAGGCTCTTTAGGGTCGTGGGTTCGAATCTGCCTGGTACGTGAGTACTCATCAGCAGCGACCGTCTCTGTGTCCTTAATCAATGATTGGTTTGAATCCGCTTGGTATCGCTAGTGCCCATCAGCAGCAACCGTCTTTGTGTCCTTGATCAATCATGGGTCCATATCAGCTTTGGTAACATAAGTACGTAAGTACTATCAGCAGCGACCGTCTCTGTGTCCTTGATCAATTATGGGTCCAAATCCGCGCGGTAACCCCTTACCTGCACAGACTTCCACATTCGTTTTCAGCCCCATCCCCCTTCCCTTTCTGAGGGAACTTGAGCACATACAAGTGCACACGACACAATTACACACACACACGCACACACAAAACATACCGTAGATCCTCGATCACTTGGTGACACCAGAATAAAAAATAACTATATTTTGTTTTTTGTTCGTAAGGGGGTCTGGGGATTAGTTTTTGAGTTCGAAGGGACTCCGTCAGGGTCCTGTCGGGAATTAATTTGTGAATTCGAGAGCCCCCCACAGTTGGCTGCTGCTGCTGCCCCTGCTGCTGCTGTTGCTGTTGCTGTGCAGGCTGCTGGGCCATTGGCTGCATGGGTAGAACGACAGCTGTGTGCTTCACTCAGTCAGAGAAGCAACCTTCTCTTACCCACTTGCTACCTTCACTCACTCTGTGAGGATGTCCCAGAAGAAGGGCCTGAAGGGGCTGTGAGAGGAGGAGGCTTGTTCTTGGAGCAGCATGCATAGGCGCCCCACGGGCCTCTTTACAGCCGCGCCCCTAGCCTTTGCCTATACCTCTGCCAGCTCCCTAAGCTGCCTCTCCCTCTGCAGCTTCTCATGGCCTCTCTACTGAGCAGCCCCTCAGCAGGGAAATGGGGCTTCGAGAACAGGGGGTTCAACTCGGCACACTGGGAGGCCATTTTCAAAAGTGCCCTCAACCTCTAAAGTAAAATAATTTTTGACTTGGAATCCAGTTCGGAGATGGCTCCGAGGATTATTAAAAAAACCGTTAATCGGTCAAATATTATTAATTTCCGAAGTGAGGATCTACGTATACAGATATGCTTGCTTACAATCACATTACACAGCTACAAGCTTCAACTTTTAACCCTTGCTCGCAACGCTCCCCTCCCACTAGCGTAGTACCATCATTTTTACAGAAAGTGTGTTTGTGTTAGCGTGTGTGTGTGCGTGTGTATGAGTGTGTCAATTTGTGTCGGTAGCACAAATCTTTTGTGCTTTCCTGTCTTTAACCATGCAAATTGTCTCTGAAGTCTGATTGATGCCCGCTCCTCAATATCCAGTTTGAGTGAGTTAATGGAGATTCCGCGTTGTTCTTCCAAATTGCCAATTATTAAACCCTCACCTGGGCATCTCCTGGGTACTGCTGCCCATGAAACGTGAGCTCGATGCTGTACTTTTCTTTTAGTATCTGCTTCAGCTGTTCCAAGTATGCGGTTACCTGCCATGTGTACACAATGTACGTGCGTGTGTATGCGCGTGTATGTGCATGTACACAATGTATGTGCGCCTACGCAATGTATGTGTACACAATGTGGGTGCCTGCCACGTGTACAATGTGTACAATGTGCCATATAATACAATGTGCCATACAATTGTAGGTGCCTGCCATGTGTACACAATGTAAGTGCCTGCCACGTGTACAATGTGTACAATGTGTACAATGTGCCATACAATACAACGTGCCATACAATTGTAGGTGCCTGCCATGTACACAATGTAAGTGCCTGCCACGTGTAAAATGTGTACAATGTGCCATACAATACAATGTGCCATACAATTGTAGGTGCCTGCCATGTGTACAATGTGTACGTCGTGTACAATGTGCCATACAATACAATGTGCCATACAATTGTAGGTGCCTGCCATGTGTACACAATGTAAGTGCCTGCCACGCGTACAATGTGTACAATGTGTACGATGTGCCATACAATACAATGTGCCATACAATTGTAGGTGCCTGCCATGTGTACACAATGTGGGTGCCTGCCACGCGTACAATGTGTACAATGTGCCATACAATTGTAGGTGCCCTACCATGTGTACACAATGTAGGTGTGCAAGATGTTTGTATGAACCTTAAACAGCCCATGCGTCCTGTATTTGGCTTTTCGTTTTTAGAAGGATTGGGGCGGGTGTTTTACTCCCATAACGTCAATCACGCACACACTGTTCACACGCCTGCCTGCCTGCCATAACATCAATCACACGCCTGCCTGCCTGCCATAACATCAATCACACGCCTTCCTGCCTGCCATAACATCAATCACACGCCTTCCTGCCTGCCATAACATCAATCACACGCCTGCCTGCCTGCCATAACATCAATCACACGCCTACCTGCCTGCCATAACATCAATCACACGCCTTCCTGCCTGCCATAACATCAATCACACGCCTGCCTGCCTGCCATAACATCAATCACACGCCTGCCTGCCATAACATCAATCACACACTGCTCCCACGCCTTCCTGCCTGCCTCCCCACTCTTCCACCCACCTATGCAGACACAGCAGACACGCATACACACATGAGCTAGTAGGGAGTACCAGCACAGTGAGATAGCACACAAAAGCATGCACCCACATGAGTTGCCTCGCAACCCAACCTGCACAACACAACCCTACCCATGCGACCCAACGCAACCCAACCTGCGCAACCCACCTGCATGCCTACCTACCCATTAGCCCACCCTTGTAGGCGCACACCACAATGCAGACAGCACAGCACAGCACGTCACATCATATCGCACAGCAGCACGCCTTTATACATTGCACACATCTACCCACTTGCCCATCCACACACTCTCACACACACACATAGATATAGACACACACACGCACACATAGACACACACAAGTTAGCAACCAGTGCATGAGCGCACGCACATATACACATGCGGACACACACAAGTTAGCACCCAGTGCATGAGCACATGCACCCTTACACATGCGCGCACACACACACATTGACACACAAGTTTGCACCCAGTGCATGAGTGCACGCACACATACACATGCGCAGACACGCACACACACACACACACACACACAAGTTAGCACCCAGTGCATAAGCGCACACACACGCATATAGACACACACATCGACACACACAAATTAGCACCCGGTGCATGAGCACACACATCCATACACATGCGCACATACATACACACAAGATAGCACCCAGTGCAAGAGCACACCCACCCACCTACGTAGACACCTGCGAGTAGGCATGGAAAACACCACACCAACGCACGCACCAATGCACACATGACACACCACAGCACACCAATGCACGCACCAATGTGCATGGAACACCACACCACACCACGCCACACCACATCACATCACATCACATCACAGCACAGCACAGCACAGCACAGCACACCACACCACAACACACCAATGCACGCACCAATGCGCACATGGCACACCACACTCCAGCACACACCAGGCACGCACCTGCACCAGCCGCACACACTCTCGTTCCAAAGCACTGATGGTAAGGTAGCCAATGCTGCCTTCCTCGACGCCTTGCTGCACTAGCAGCAAGGAGTTTAGCATGGCTTCGCGCTGCTGCACAGCCACTGCTGCCTGCTCCCACACCTGTGAGCACACAAATATGTAGAGGTGGCCGGACCTTTTTTTCCGGTAAATGTACGGTAATGCTATGCATGGAAATGTTTAAATATACGGTATAATACGTGGGCTTTTATCACACACACACACACTCACACACACACACACTCACACACACACACACACACACACACACCGCCTGCATATCTTGTCTTTTTTTGCTTTCTCTCTTTCCTTTGATGCTGCACGGTTGAGCATGGCTTTGCAAGAGAACAGAGCACAGAGCCACGGTTGATTACATCTGCACCAGCAGGCAAGTTGAATTTTGCATTCATTCACACACAACCACGCAGCTGCTTGCATTCACATTAGCCAAATCAAAAGAAAGCCTCCCCACATCTCTAAGGTACATGCACAAACTCAGAGTCACACACCTCTCCAGAAAAGAGGAAAGAAAAGAAGTCCATTCCTCCTTATATTTCTCCTTAATGATGAACAGAGCAGGTAGAGCAGCCGTGCCAGGCTAGAAATCTTTGGAATCTCAACCAAACTAAGCTTTTGCAATGGTGTATGCACTGAGGGGCAGCATCTCGTCTGTTGCTTTGAAAGCTCACTGTCAAAGCAAATTCTCAACAACTGCTTAGCCCAGGCTCTTTCCGAAAGCGTGCTCGTTTTGGGGGTGCCTTTGACAAAGCGAGCTCAAACGTTTTGATGTGCACATGCAGTCTGCTCAGACCTTGCAAGCATGCCGTAACAAGAGTACATCACTACGTTCCAAACCGCACGCAATATCCGCCACAGCTCTCTCAATTAACTGGTCGTTGCCTTGAGGGCATGCTCAATCTGGAGATGTCTCCCACAATGCATTGAATTGTGTGCTATGCTTATCACACTTCCTGAATGTGCTGATTGCAACCTTGACAGCAAGCTCAAACTGGAGATGTCTCCCACAAAGCAACGAATCGCGTGCTGTGTTCATCACAGTTCCCTGAATATGCTGATTGTAGAGTTGGCCACAACCATAACTATACCAGAGGTGGTCGACGGAGGACTGAAAAGGGGGTGTTTTTGAAATGTTCCCAGAGTATGCGCCCCCTAGCTGGCAGTTTCTAAGCTTAGCACCCAGATGCAGCTGATTACACCCAAGCTTGAAAGCTGCCAATAGGAGTGCACGTGTCTAATTGCCCGCGGCGTGAACCCCAATTTCACCACCGATCTGTCATATCTCACCATTAATTGACCCGATTTGTGTTATTTTCATATTAATAGTCTACATTAGAATTAAAGAATATCATTGCAACAAAAATGGGGCGAAACGGAGCATTAGTTGGCCAGGTGCCCATTTCCCTTTAAAAAATCAGCAAAAGGGTGCCAAAAAGGGTGGAAAACCAAGTTCCACCAAATCCGGTTGTTAGCATGTCAAGCATTTTTGATCATAAAAGAAGTACTCCTGTCGTATTTTGAGGTGTTAAGAGGCCCTGGGTAGAGTGTGATGGCTCAATACGTAAACATACAGTGCCAAAATTTGAGCTGGATTTCTGCCCAGACCACTGGGGTAGTCCATTTGGCCTCAAACTTCATGAAACATTTAGTTACGTTATTAAAACACGATTTGCATCAAAAAAGGAACATTTTCAGGACTTTTGCTCTGTCGACCACTCTCTGTAACTATACGGTGTATATACGGTAATTTCGGCAGGGAAGCCACCATATATACGGTCATATACGGTGTATATATATGTACGGTTCTGGCCAACCGTAGCTGATTTGAACCTTGAGAGCATGCTCAAAGTTGAAGAGCCTGCTGTGTTTGTGTCTAAAGCACTCCAGCACAAGTTAAGACTCACTCCAGCACAAGTTAAGACCTTGTGCTGCACCCACACACGCACACACACACGCACCCGTCACAACTCTCTGCATTGCGCGCATTCGAGTTTGGATGGTGGGGTTCCGTGATTGGTGCTTACCTTCAGAGCATGCTCGAACTGGAGGAGCCTGCTATGCTTGCGCCTTCATCCTTCATCCTTACCTTCGTCCTTACCCATGCTGGAGGAGCCTGCTATGCTTGCACCTTCATCCTTCGTCCTTACCTTCGCCCTTACCCATGCTGGAGGAGCCTGCTATGCTTGCGCCTTCATCCTTCGTCCTTACCTTTGCCCTTACCCATGCTGGAGGAGCCTGCTATGCTTGCACCTTCATCCTTCGTCCTTACCTTCGCCCTTACCCATGCTGGAGGAGCCTGCTATGCTTGCGCCTTCATCCTTCGTCCTTACCTTCGCCCTTACCCATGCTGGAGGAGCCTGCTATGCTTGCGCCTTCATCCTTCGTCCTTACCTTCGTCCTTACCCATGCTGGAGGAGCCTGCTATGCTTGCGCCTTCATCCTTCGTCCTTACCTTCAGAGCATGCTCAAACTGGAGGAGCCTGCTATGCTTGGTGTACTCAAGCACGGCATCAAGTCGGGAGGGGAGGGGTAAGTGCAGCATCTCCCACACCCGCTCCAAGCGAGCCTGAGACGGCCACACAGTTTGTTATAGTGTGGGTTAGTGTGTGTGTACGTGTGTGTGTTCATTTATGTCTGCGTGCGCATATGTCTGTATATGTGTGCACAATTTTATACTGTATTTAAGAGCATCTGTGTGTGGTACGCGTGCGTACATGCCTCTTACCTGGATGTACAATGGCACTAACATGCGCATGTGCGTGTAAATATGTATGTGGTATGCGTGCGTACATGCCTCTTACCTGGACGTACAATGGCACTAACGTGCGCACATGTGTGTAGATTGTAGGTGACATTTGTGTGTGCATGCCTCTTACCTGGACGTACAATGGCACTAACGTGCGAGTGTGTGTGTAAATTGTAGTTGACATTTGTGTGTGCATGCCTCCCACCTGGACATGCAGCGGCACTGAGGGCGCTGTGGGTATGGAGGGGAGGGCGGGCATCAGGTGTACGACTTGATCAATGCTTGCATGTGTAGCCTCTGCAAGAAACAGAACATTTCCCGTGATAAGAGGATGCACAGACGTTGTCTGGATGTCTGTTAAAGGTTGAAGGAGTAGATGGCACCATGCAAACTTTTGGGTGCACTAGTAAACACGAAATTGACAGCAGGCCTTGCACTTTTTTAGATGAGCAATCATACTTGGCTTCACTTGAATGTAGAGTAAGCCACAACATGGACAGCGTACTTGTCTAAATCATGTTCCATCCAAAAACATAGACCGACAGACACACACCCACACACACACAAAATGCACACACACGCACACATGCTCACACAAACACGCACTCACTCACTACGCATTTTGCAAGCATTGGGTGGACACGTGGACACGTTTATGATCAATGGAGTGAAAGGTGCAAGGTTCTTGCTGCAGTGCAATTCTCGGGGCACAATTTCAGCACTGACCATGGGTGTGTACATCACAAGTGTGCAAGCAAAGCAATTAAAGAGGTTAAGCGTTGGGCCGCACGTAGATAGCTTCCTGCTATGGTCAGAACCCACCTGAGGAAGCACCATGTGAGCCAAAAATGAGCGCAAAGGCCTGCACACATTGCGCAAGCCCTCCTTGCTCATTGCAAACAAATTGTGCTACATACACACAGAAAACACTTCCGTCTACCTCAATTCCTGTTGCTTGTCGCTCCTTTAATTCTAATGAAAACAAAAACCCGGATCTGCAAATGCGTGTAGCTGAGACTAGTGGTTGACAGGAGACCAAGCTAAGACTGGAACATCACTCACTCAGTTTTAAAATTAGTGCACTAAGTACACACTTGCTAACACCGACACACTTATGAACACACACAAACATCCACAAGCATCCACACACACACACACAATCATCCACACATGCATTGCACACCTAACGATGTTGTATTTACAACCCTTCCTACAAAACAAACAGCTGCGCCCAATGTCCCGCATGCAACAGCACCTCTAAGCACGCACTTTGTTTAGCAAAAGAAGAGCCGACATCCCTATTATACTTGCATTAGCATGCAGCATTATTACTATTTCTAGCAATTGATTAGCAAAACTATCAATTCGTTTAAAAATTAGTACTTTCCTGGCATGCACTTCTAGCACCATCGGCGTTGAAGCAGCAGCGCACCTTCCAGCATGCACTTGAACGCGTTGATCCGCTTTGTGGAGAATGTCTGATCGTCCTGCAGCTCACGCTTGGCGCTTGCCTCTTGCGCTTTTTCTGCCTCCAAATTGCTCTTTGCCTCCTCCTCATCCATTTCCTCAGTAAGGTCCTCTGCAACGCACACAGTCACACAACAGAATTGCATTGCCACAGCATCAAAAGTCAGGTGCCGTTCTCCTTGGCCAGGCGGAGGTCTGTCTTTAGTACTTCGTCCTCCCTCTTGCTCCACTGAGAAATGTCCCCTCGTGAACATACACATACATGCATATGCACACACAGGCACGCAAGCACACAGACAAACAAACACACACAGACACAAGAACAGACAAGCACACACGTCTTTAATCAAGCTCCATTGTATGAAGCCGACCCAGCTGCTGGTCATTAAAGCTGCAAAGGAACAAATGGACCTTGTTTGATGTTCACAAGCAGATTACGTGCAGGCAGGTCAAATCCGGTTTGTGAAATATCTGGACTTTCAATGCGCCCAAGAGGAGCATTTTTTAAAGTCACACATTCCTGCTCAATGCTCCATGGTCCTCTCTCTCTCTCTCTCTCTCTCTCTCTATATATATATATATATATTTCACATATATTTCACACATAAACCCACACACCCCACATATATTTCACACACATAAACCCACACACCTCACATATATTTCACACACAGAAACCCATACACTCCAACACACACGCATACACCCCACATATATTTCACACACATAAACCCACACACCCCACATATATTTCACACACATAAACCCACACACCTCACATATATTTCACACACAGAAACCGATACACCCCAACACACACACGCATCCACCCACCGTCTTCCTCCTCGCTGTCCTCATCTGCATTTTTGGAATTGCTGTCCAATAAGGCAGGAGGGCGCAAGAGCTCTGACCTCCTTCGCATCTCATGCTGACGCAGCATAGGTAAACCCTGATAGGGATTATCTAGAGAGCTCCAGCCTGGCGCACAAGAGAGATGGTGCCTTTGTTAGCAGAAGGAGAAGGATTGTGTCTTATTTAGCAAACACACGTTTGCCAAGGCAGGGTGAACTGTTCAAGAGTGTCTAGCTCCGGCTCAAGCTGAGAAGCAGAAGGCATCGGTTCAAAAGGATTGAGTTTCTGATTGACTGCTTCTAAATGAATGCCTAGATGCTTTTGCAATATGTATCGTGCAAGTGATACACCAATATCGCTGTCGTTGCAATGAGCTCCGGCTCAAGCTGAGAAGCAGAAGACACCGGTTCAAACTCCCAGATGCCCCTCAGACGCCTCAGCTGCTGATTCTGATTGAGGGTTTTAGGCTGTACATGAACTTCCAGGCTGAAGCTTGGGTGCGCACATATCTGTCTATTTGTGACATGAAAATACTTCTGCAGATTGGCCAGTATGCAACAGGGCTTAGGTCAAGAGCCCCTGGATGGATCAGGTGTCTGGATTTACACTCTTACCCTCACAAAGGTACACATAAGAGCAAATACCACTCTTACCTACTGAACAAACCAAAAATTGCACCCACCCCATTACTCACATCCACTCATGCACACACACAGTAATTCACACACGCACGATTCCTCTCACAAACACACACACACGCTAGCACCAGCACTTAATTTGCCCACACAAGCATGAAAATACATGTGCACACACACAGACACACACTCACACAATAATGTATACACACTCACACACACAGACACACACTCACAGGCACACAGATACATACACACGCACACAGAAAGACACGTTTAAACGCACCTGCAAGCACCTCTCCGTCTGTTCCAGCAATCAGCCTGCCGCCCTCCCCCTCTAACTCCCATGTCTCACTAGACCTGTGCACACAGTGGAGTGCACAAAATGCTGTGTACCAAAGAGAATGTGAACGTGACTGTGTGCGTGCGTATGTGAGTAGCCATGTCTCACTAGACCTGTGCACACAGTGGAGTGCACAAAATACCGTGTACCCAAAGGAAAGTGTACGTGACTGTTTGTGTGTGTGCGCGTATGTGATTAGCCATGTCTCACTAGACCTGTGCACACAATGCACAAAGTGCTGTGTACCAAAGAGTAGGTGTTCGTGTCTGTTTGTGTGTGTGTGTGCGCGCGTATGTGAGTACCCGTGTCTCACTAGACCTGTGCACACAATGCACAAAATGCTGCGAACCAAAGAGGATGTGTATGTGTGTGTGTACGCGTATGTGCACAAATACTGTGTATTTATGAGTATGTGTGTATGTCCATGTCTGCGTGCTCATGAGTAAGTGCCTACCCCCTAGTACTGTAACCTTATTCCTCACTTGCCTGTGCACATGCACGAGCGCACAAGACAGTTCATGCTGGTGCGCAATTATGTGTGAGCGTGTGTATGTGTGAGAGAGAGAGGATGTGTGCGTGTTCATGTGCATTTATGTGCAATATGCACATAAGCTTACTACCTTCCAACCATTACGTCCCCCCTGTGCTCAGAACTTGTGCCTACATCTCACTGCTGCGTAAAATAGCAGGGCTCTTAACTCATGACACTGCTGTGTACAATAATGACACTGCTGTGTACAATAGCAGGGGCTCTTAACTCATGACACTGCTGCGTAAAATAGCAGGGCTCTTAACTCATGACACTGCTGTGTACAATAATGACACTGCTGTGTACAATAGCAGGGGCTCTTAACTCATGACACTGCTGTGTACAATAGTAGGGCTCTTAACTCATGACACTGCTGTGTACAATAATGACACTGCTGCGTACAATAGTAGGGCTCTTAACTCATGACACTGCTGTGTACAACAACTCATGACACTGCTGTGTACAATAATGACACTGCTGTGTACAATAGTAGGGCTCTTAACTCATGACACTGCTGTGTACAATAATGACACTGCTGCGTACAATAATGACACTGCTGTGTACAATAGTAGGGCTCTTAACTCATGACACTGCTGTGTACAATAATGACACTGCTGCGTACAATAATGACACTGCTGTG
>Ga0307968_1002349_pt1 | contig 15726 bp, 12 predicted proteins | sample OrgLakmetagen650_FD_201834 | JGI IMG/M metagenome (GOLD analysis project Ga0307968, IMG submission 201834) | Saline water microbial communities from Organic Lake, Antarctica - #650 | ecosystem: Environmental > Aquatic > Non-marine Saline and Alkaline > Saline | place: Antarctica: Organic Lake... | reverse complement strand
TGTGTGTGTGTGTGTGTGTGTGAGTGTGTGTGTCTGTGTGTGTGTGTGTGTGTGTGTGTGTTTGTGTGTGTGTGCATGTGTGTGTGCGTGTAGCAGCAAACCTGATACTTTGCAAACTGGCGGTTTCAATTGGGAGGGTGTCTTTCTTTTCTGTTGCAATATACTATGACTGTTAATCTGATTTGGTTTTACCAATGCTTTCATTTAATTTACTACAACAGGCAAATGCTTCCTCTTTCAATAACCACCAAGCATTTAAAACAGTTTTTTTGGAGGGGCTTCTCCACTTCAGCAGGTGAGGTCTTTCACACGCACGCGCGCACGCACGCAAGCACACACGCACGAATGCACGCACACACACATACACTCACGTACACACACTCACACACACATACACATATACATACACATACACACATACACACACACGCACGCACACACACACACATAAACACATAAACATACATTTACACACACAAACACGCACATACACACACACACACACAAACAAACACACACACACACGCACACAAACACAGAGAGAAGTGCACAGCACGCACACGTCACGTGCCTAGATGCAACTAGAGCCGTGCTCCGTGTTGAAGGGGATCAAGGGCCCCAATTCTTGCAGGTATGTGCGGAGCAAGGTTTTCAGCACGCTTATGGCTAATGCCACATGTTCTTCTTTTTGTACGGTATACTCCTGATGCCCGATGAATCGCTTGCCAAACGCACAAAACAATCCTGCAGGGCATGGTTTCCAATGACGTACATCTGCTAGGAGAGCCAGGTGCGGCTGTGTGAGCACACTGATGTAGTTGTCCAAGACCCAGTGTTACAAGAGCTCGTCAACTCGAGCTCTGTGTGTGTTTTGATACGTGACAGTGTGCAAGTCTGTAAGGGCTTTGCTCCTGCTCACGCTCAGTGTTAATGTGATCACACACACACATGCACACACATGCACACACATGCACACACACACATATACACACATGCACACACATACACACACGCACTCACATATACACTTGCACATTCAAACACACACTTGTTTCATTTCCATTTCTCTAATTCTCTATATCAGGGTCCTCGCCTGTCTATGCGGCCATGCAAAACCCCAAAGGGAAGCTCTTGCACGACCCCATTTTTTACTTAGAGCGAGGTGAGGATGGGCTGCAAAATATATTGTGCTCTGGCTACTGAGAGCTGCTTGTAGTCAGCCCTGTTTCTTTGTGCGTTAACGTTTGTTCTTTTGTATGTGTAAATGCGAACGCCTATTGTTTCAAATTGCTATTGCATGGAGAAGGATCCAAGAGCTGATCAATCTGTTGCTTGGCTAAGCTCAGCTACTGTTCTATAACTGCACTTCTTTCATAACTGTTCTATAATTGGACATCTTTCACATCAATTCATTACATTTCTGCTTTCTAAGCACAAGCAGCTCGTTTAGAGGGTGATTGCATGTGTCAACACGAACAACCTGCAAAAACGCCATGGGCATTCTGCAGATTCCCCGTGTGTATGCAAGCATACTTGTGTAAAGCACCCAGTAAAGGCTCTGCGCGTGCTCTTAGGAAAGGCCCATTTGCATTTTGTGTGATGTATGTGTTGTCAGGTATGGTTTTAACTGTTAGCTGTTCGTAAATGTGAGTTCCAATGTTAATAAATGTGGGTTCCAATGTTTATACGTGTGAGTTTGAGCGTTTGTGGTTACTCGTTTGCAGCTGGCAGCCCTCTGAGCCTGCTCATGGAGGTTGATGTGCGGGGGAAGCAGCATGCCCTACAATGGCTGACCAGGTGTGTTTAATAAGCAAGGGGTGGAATTCGGCAGGAATAGTGAGAGACAAAATGATTAAGGATACAATAGCAAAAGACGAGCTCAAGAACTAAACGTCTGAAAAACCAACAAACATGTAACTCCCAGCTTCAGACTTAGCGCGCAATTAATAGAGCATGCAGGCACATTCATAGGGTTGGCCAGAACCATATATATATACGGTGTACATACGGTATTTGTGGCAGGGAAATCACCAAATATACGGTCATATACAATGTATATATACGGTTCTGGCCAACCCTACACATTCATCCTCATGCTACGTGCCCTCTTCTGCTCAAGTGCACACCTAAATTCAACGGCAGTCCGCGTTTTTCAAACCGTCACTCCCACTCGCTAGAGTACGTGACGGTTTTGTGGTTGCTACAGCCCCAATATGCAATTTTCCTTTAGGTTGGAGCAAACTGGGATCAAAATTTAGGGAGGGGGCAAGTTTGCAATTTTTATTCAGTAAGGTAGCTTGTTCAGTATGAGTGACCTGCCAGGGGCTTTGATGTAATTTTCCAGTATGGTGGACGGTTTGTAAAAAAATATGCTAGCAAATGGCTCCCTTCCTGCATAAGCCAGTTTGCAGAACCCCTCTGGATCTGGGCTGATTATCAGTACCCAGCGGTATCTTGTAATTTGCAGCCCAAAAGGCAACTGGAATGTTTTGAAGATGGCACACATGTTTCCCCTTCCCGTCCCACCCACGCACACAAACAAGCACAAACGTAAGCTCAGTCATACACATTCAGAAATGCTGCATTCAAAAGCACTCACAAATGCTGCACCCACAAGCTCAGGCAGCCCATCGTTATCACTGACGTATTTCACCAGCTGTGTGTGGGGGCCAAATTAGCACACACTTACAATGCATAACCACACACGTACACACTGCTCAGGTACAAACTCAGGCGGCCCATTGCTATCACTGACGTATCAAATCAGCTGTGTGTGTGGGCTGCGTTCGGCCCTGGCACCTCCCCCTCTCCCATAGCAGAGCCCCAGGCTGCAGGCGAGTGAATGAGTGTTTTTGATATGCTTAATGTGAAGAGCAAATGCATGATGTGCTTTACACGGCTGAAGGCAAATAGATAAGTATGCTTAAGGCAGTGGGCAAGTGGATAAGTATGGTTAATGGCTGTAGGCAAGTGGATAAGTGTTCCTGATATGCTCAATGCGGGGAGTAATTGCAAATGAATAAGTGCTCTTGATACTGGGCTTGATGCGGGGAGTAATTACACCTAGGGTTGGCCAGAACCGTTTATATGCACCGTGTGTGACCGTATATTTGGTGACATCCCTGCCAAAAATACCAGAGAAGGTCAACTAAGGCCCCAGATGAGGGTGTTTTTGGAATGTGAATTGAGTATGGGCACCCCAGTTTGCAACACTCAAACTGAGCACCCAAAGGTAGCCCTTGACCTGCCCTACCGACAGCACCTGAGCTTGAGTGTTGCAAACTGGGGGGCGCATATCCAATTTCCCACGGCGTGCACCCTACTTTTCAAGCACGCCCACACCATATCTCACCATCCAGAGCACCAAATCACGTCATTCAAATTGCATCAGACTTATATTTAGGAGCAATTATCATTTAGAATTTAAAATTCTGCAAAAATACCGTATATACACCGTATATAAATGGTTCTGGCCAGACCTGATTATACGCGTGCGCAGTTCTGAGAGAGGCGTGGTGGAGGAAGGAAAGGAAGGGCAGGAGCATATGGGAGAGAAGGGGTGTTGGAGGAAGAGGTCAATGGGAGGGCTGTAAAGCAAGGCAGGCCATTGAGAAAGGGCGCCAGAGGAAGAAGGCAAAAATGAGCACAGGACATGAGCAAGTAGGAAAGCGTGGTGGAAAAATGTAAAGAAGGCAGAGCTAAGGAGTTACTGTATCGGTGATGCGTGATACCTTAAACTGCAGGCTTAAGGAGAGGAGGCAGAGCAAGATCTGCTTGTGTCACACACACACACACACACACACACACACACACACGTGCACGTACACTTGCACAATGCATGTGCATGTGCATGCACCTGCAATTTGAGAGTACCCCTTAGTTTGCTTGTGCTGGCTCCTGCTGTGCACCTAAATCACCCTCTCTCTGTAGTGCGCGCAGGGTTAACCTAAACCATGTACATGTGTTTATGTGGTGTGCATACAATGTTTAAGCAGAAATCCTCCGTATATGTACACAGTTAATTCAGTATATATGTATGTGTTTTTGTGTGCAGTTTGGTTCACCTCAGCTCTCAGTATGCAGAGATTTGGCATGCAACATGAATTTGGCATGTTACATGAATTTGCTTACAGAGACTCATCGCCCAGATCCTGTTTCCACGCGTCCCTGATCTGCTTCATTTCAGACCATGCCAAAAAGTATTGTGTATCCATATCGCTAAATATTTTTGGTGGATGGTCTAGTGTTTAGAGATGCAACAAGCAGATGTCCTCAACTAGAAGAACATGCTTTCTAGTGTGCTCTTACACCGCTTTTAAATAACACCATGCTACAGTATTATGTACGCTCTACACTGCCAATACTGCCTTCGCTCCAAGTTATATAAACACAGCACTGTTGGTCACAGCTACTGGCGTACACAATCAGATCCTACCTGCAAGCAAGATTCAGGGACCACTCAGGATCAAAGTCCTTCTAGAGTTAAAAAAAGGACAGGGACTTCCAAGTTCTTTTAGGAGGCATGTAGAATTAGGTCCCTTGGCTGCCAGGTGTGTTTGTGTATCTCACAGGAGCAGCAGTTCAGCCGTCAATTTGATCAGGCATGACTGTTATAGACACAAGTTCCTCAATTGCGTGCATTTGTAGGTGGAGCGTGGCATCAAGATCCTCGACTGCCGGGCGTGCTTGGCTTGCGTACCCTGCTTCCCACAGCGCAGCAGCCCAGCAGCCTGCAGGTAAAAAGGCATGCTATACGCCAGTGCTGTTTCCGCATCAGTGTTTCAAGGGTCGGCCGAAGGAAAATGCTTGCTCATTACGCACTGAAGAATGTGCACTGTTGCCATCCCAATGTAGGTCATGCGGGCAAGCAGATGCATCAACATTGGGTGCACTGTTTTTGGAGGTGCATAAAGGCTGACAAGCTTGTTATCCAGTGCAAGAGAAGGCCTCTTAACGTAGCAAGCATGATCTCCAAAATTTTGCATTTGCCTGCAGGGGACCTTGCCAGCCTCAGAATTGGAGTACCGGGCGTGGCGATATATGCATGGCGTGCCTGAAGGGGAAGCAGAGATGCCTGCAGGTAGGAGCTGGGTGCTGGGTGAGAGATGCAAACGGAAGCAGGGTGTGCTATGTTGATGTAGTGTATCATACAACAGTATGTAAAATGCAGTGTATCATACAACAATATGATGTAGTGTATCACACAACAATATGATGTAGTGTATCATACAACAATATGTAAAATGTAGTGTATCATGCAACAACATGATGTAGTGTATCATACAACAATATGTAAAATGTATGACATGCCTGAGGAGAGAGCATTGAGTGACATGTAGCCTTGTGCAGGAGAGGGTGAGCAAATAAGCTTTATTCAACCCCTACGTGTTAGTAATTAATCTAAAATACAGCAGCAACACATGCTCACGCAGATAAGGCCGAGCCGCTCCTGTTCAATTTGGACGCCCTGCATGGGGTCAGCTTCTCAAAGGGGTGTTACATAGGGCAAGAGAAGAACAGCTTCACGCACTACCGAGGCGTCATTCGCAGGCGCCTCATGCCCTTCAGAGTGCTGGCTGACGGAGCAGGTGGGTGGCTGTGCAGGCCTGGATAGGGGGGGAGCTTTAAGCTGCCTGATGAGATAAGTGTGTGAGGAAAGGGGGGGAACGAGGGGAACGAGGTTAGCGGTCCAGAGGAAATGAGTATGCAGTTCAGACTGGTGTGCAATGGAGACATTTGTGAAGTGTTAGAAAATATCCTCTTTATCTGTATGATAGTTTTATTCATGAGCAGTTTGATCGCTCGAGGCCAAAGAGCCGCTTAGCTGCTCTACCTCCCTCAATATTTAGCAAAAGCTGGATATCCTGAAACTCCACTCTACCTCGCACAGGTGGTGCACCACAGGAGGAGGAGGACGTGGTGATAGAGAGCACCGGAGAGAAAGTAGGGACCGTCAGGGGTGCGGCCGTCAGCGGGTTTGGTCTTGCTAGCATGAAGCTCAAGCCGGCCTTGCAAGCAGAGCTGGGAGAGGTGGGCCTGCTGACCAAGGTCGCTGGAGCAAGGATACAAACCTACCGACCGCAGTGGTGGCCGCCAGAGTGGGGGCGAGAAGAGGAGGAGGGAGCTCAATAGTTGTGACGATAGCCATGATAGCAATAGTTTCTAACCCTATAGGAACCACCAAGCAAAAAGCTACGTACACTAATAATACTGTTAATCTACTAGTTTAACCTGCTACGCTGAACTGTCCTTTTGGTCTCTATCTGGCGAGGCATTTCAAGCAAAATGCGTCGACTTTACAGGTAAAACTTTAATTTGTTAGAGGCATTGAAGTGAGAATGTTGAGAATGCAAACTCACGGATCCGTGAGGAACATGTGCAGCTGGGGTCGGCAGCACGAAAACGCAGCCTGGGGCAATTGAAATTTTACGAATGCTCGTTTACGATCCAAGTCCGGAAACAGATATCAATTCGAATATATTATTTATAAATACACTCTAACAATTGATGAGGCTTTCCTGATTTAATATATATGGAGCCCCATGTCGAGCCCACAGGGCCCTGCTCCCCCCCTGATTCCACTCTGAACTTTGATGGATCATCAGTACAGACACACATAGGCCCATCAAACCTAACTGCCGTGGAATACCCTGGTTACGTGCGCAATGCACAGAAAGCGATGGCTACCTTCGGTGGCCCCAAGGCGGTGGCTTCCTTGGGTGATGGCGGCTTCTTGAGGTGTTTGTTGTACTATCCTTGTACACTGTGTATGTGCTTGCATGTGTGTGTGTGTGTGTGTGTGTGTGTGTGTGTGTGTGTGTGTGTGTGTGTGTGTGTGTGTGTGTGTGTGTGTGTGTTCTTGCGTGTGTGTGTGTGTGTGTGTGTGTGTGTGTGTGTGTGTGTGTGTGTGTGTGTGCGCGTGCATGCATGCATGTACGACTGCGTGTTTGTGTGTGCCCTTGTTCTTGTGTGTGTGTATGTGTGTGTGTGTGTGAATGTGTGTGTGTGTGTGTGTGCGTGCACGCACCCGTGCGAGCACACGTCTGTGTATGAGCGCATTTGTGGGTGCATGTGCCTATATATACATGTGTGCATGCACGCAAGTATAAGTCCCTCAGTGCAGTCTTTTCCTGTTCCTCTCAGGTTGAGTTTTCGTCCTGAAGAGCCCTTGGCACATCCCATATTTGGAGACAAGCAGCGCACTAGGTGTGTTTGCTAGGTTATATGTATATCCAACCCTCCTTTATCCTCCTGTCCACATCCACGTTCTGGATCAACTTGTACAAAAAAAGCTAGCGTACTCTGCCTGCCTGGACAGCTTTAAGAAATGTGCTTGCCAGCTTGCTGGCTTAGTACAGCTGCAAGCAACTAATTGTCAGGCGTTTTTTTTGTTGCCTGTGCAAGCTCGTCACACTGTGTGCTTACAACATTGCTCCTGTACAAACACAACCCAAATCAAACTCAACCCAGGTCCGTCCTCGTACGTGTGAGTAGGCCCAGAGCCACGACTGCAGCAAACTCCGGCGGTGACAGCTCAGATCAAGCAGCCTCAGTCCCCCCGACCATCAAGGTGGTGGGCACTGTAGGATCTGTGGTCCGATTCAATGGCCTGGCCGACTTTCAGTACCTACCCTTGGACACCACTTTCAGGTGTGAGGACGTAGTGACTCTTCCGTGGTCTTGATCTCAGAGATAGGGGGAGTGTAGCGTGGGTGGGCAGGGTGGTTGGTCCCTGGCATGGCAGGGCATGGTCATTAGGAGTTGCACAGCACCGCACAGCACAGCACAGTATGGCACCTGCCGGTTGCACGTGATACACACACACACATACACACTCACGTATCTACGTCATACACACCTAATAGAGCACAGGAGTGCCACACACGCAGCCCACATCATGCAGTATTGGCATACATACTCGATAGACATACAGCAGCAACCTTAACCTCTGTTAAGCATAAGAGCATAAGCATACGCACTCCGGTAATGCATTTTTGGTGTGTACGCTGCGTGTGAATTGGTGACCATCCCTCCTGACCATCATGTTCACATGAAGCATACGTTTATGATTGCATCCTGTGATTTAGTTGGGTGGGTGTACGTGTGTCCGTTTTGCTTGTGTGTTAAAAAAAGCTTGTATATGAATATATGAATGTGTATTGCATATATGTGTTGTGGTATTTGTGTGCACGTGTGTGTTTGCATGTTTGTATTTGCATACTTGTAATTCAACATCTGACTTCCCATGGCTACACTAACATGTTCTGACATAGGGAGTGCTTTCCATGTAGCAATGCTGTGATAGCATACCTTCCGCTCACACACACACTCACACTCACAAATACACACACGCTTATGTGGCCTGCACGCAGCACACGAGACTACAGCACAGCACCAGATATCAATCTGCCTGAGAAGGCGGAGCCCTCAGGGGTGGCTGAACCTCTGCTGTGCCTTCCCCCTCTCTTCTCGAGAAGCGACGAGCCCTTTGACTACGGCTACCAGCAGCACATGAATAAAGGTAGGCTGGTGTAGCACAGTATGTGTGTAGGTATTTGTGCACCTGAACGCTCGTATGTGTATATTGTGTTATTTGATGTGTGTGTGTGTGTGTATATGCGCTGGCGCATGTGGTGGGTATGGTGGGCGCAGTGTTCCATCATAACGAGTTGCATCGTAAAACGTGGATTTCTGCCTTGAGCAAGATCAGCTGCACAAAAGGCACGAACTTTCCGCTTATTTGTCCTTCTCATTGGGCATCAACCTCCCTTTACACCTTGCCTCCTAGTGGGCAACTGTATTTTCTAGCTAGGCTGGCCACCCCTAAAAAGTAGAATGCGCCCCTGGCGCTCTTTTCCTCCTTCTGAATGCCTGGACCGCCCCTCAAAACAACACGTATTTACATCTCAATACTCATCTTTGCCGTCATGGTCATCAGCAATTAGTCCAACCTGACCACTCCTCTCCTTCCCCTTGGTCTTATCCGCTCCGACATTGACTCACGCGTCCATACCTGAGATTTAAACTGGGCATCTGAAGATACAGTGTCCCCTTAATTAAGCAGCTGATGTCATCTCTACCCAGCAGCTAAGTAACTCCCTCCTCCTCCTGCACGTGCGTACAGCCGCCCGGCAGCATCAGCAAGCCAGCGTGCCCACCATCAGCTTTTTCGCTTCCTCGGTTCCCGGTTTGGACCCTGGCACAGCCACGCAGCTAGAGCAGCAGCAACAAAGCAGCATGCAGCAGCAGGGTCAGCAGCAGGGTCAGCAAGCTCAGCTGGTGGGCGAGAGCCAAGGCCCTCACGCCATGGACATGGACACAGACAACGGAGCGTGTGCGGAGGGGTTTCAGCAGCAGCAGCAGCAGCAGCAGGGTGAGCAGGGGCAGCAGCAGCAGCAGCAGCATGCAGGGCAGCAGCAGCAACCGGAGCAGGAGCAAGTAGAGCAGCAAGAGATGGAGCAGCAGCAGCGTGAGCAGCAGATGGAGCAGCAGCAGCAGCGATTGGCGCTTAGGCGTTTGTGGGAGCTGCTGCAGCAGCGTCCGGTGTGGAGTGCGCAGATGTTGCAGGAACAGATGGGGCCAATGCCCCAGCTGCAGCATGCACTGCCCAGGCTGTGTTACAAGTTCAAAACGGGTGTGTGCTCTGTGTGCTCTGTGTGCGTTTGTGTTTGTGTGTGCTGGCCTTCACATGTTGCCGACTCGCGACTGTGGTCTTTCCCACGATCAATACTGCGTTGTAAATGATGGGGAGGGGAGCTCGGGGCGTGTTTATGCTTTTATACAAAGCAGGGAGCGGAGGAATCGCTTCTCTCTTCACCTCATCCGTCCTCATTCATTTTTAATACTCCTTTTCCCCCTCAACCTACGTGCATGTGCATATACCTAATTTCCTGGTGACCTCATATTACATCATGTGACTGCCAAGCTTCAAAGTTTGGTGTTGTCATTGCCAGTGACATTTGGTATTGATTGTTTTCTTCACTGTGCCATTCAAATGGGCAGGGTTCACACTGCTCATGCTAGTTATTTATTAAACATGAAGCATGCCTTTTCCATGAATTCCAGCACATGCTACTGATGCCTGACGCCAACAGTTGGCTGCTGTTAGTTATTTACTTTAAGTATGAAGCATGCCTTTTTCTTGAATCCTAGCACATGCTACTGATGCCTGACGCCAACAATTGGCTGCTGTCTTTATTAGGCAGCTAATTATTGACCACTGCATCCCTTCCTACCTCACTGTGGCCATCGCCCTGTACAAGAATATAAGACATATTTAAAACATATATAAGACATATAAGACCTGTCTGACCCTAAATTGGCGCATTCACACCCCTGCCCCTCTGTAGGCCCTTAGTGTGAATGCCTTGTCCTACGTGGGTATGAACAAAATGAATAAAACAGGAATAAAATCTTTGCTCCTCTGTAGGCCCTTAGCGTGAATGCCTTGTCCTACGTGGGAATGAATATAATGAATTAAAACATGAATAAAACCCTTGCTCCTCTGTAGGCCCTTGGCGTGAATGCCTTGTCCTACGTGGGTATGACCCCCGCGACAACCCCAGCAGCCGAGCCTATCAGTCTGTCACATACTCTGTGCCTTCTCACCGGTAAGGAATGTACATATACACACACGCATACACACACATAGAGGCACACAAGCAAATGTGTGCAGGCAATGCGCACAAGTTAACACATGCCAAGTACTTACACGCACCACAAATTGACGCACAAGCTTTCACACTTGCCTAGCTAGCCTCCCTCCTTACTCGGCATGCAAACGATAATTTCCTCCGGAAGTCCAAAGTCCATTCGTCTTGTTGTAACATAACCTCATCACAGGTTCCAGCCCTCTGAGGAACTCTGTAGTCTTTTACACAGACAGTTGCTGGACTGCTTTTGTGCAGGATTGCTGTTGTTTTACTTATCAAGGCATACTACTGCATACTTGAGCAACACATCAGTGTGCACGTGTGCACCATGGCACCCGTTAACACAGCTGTTGTGAAACAGTCGTAGTGTATCAAAAATATTATAAGATGTCCCTTTCCCCCTCAGGTACGCACGCATGGCAGATGAAATGGTGAAGGCTGCCAGGCAGCAAAAGCTAGTGCCCTCCACGCCAGCAGCAAAGAAGCAGGCTGACCAACATCAGCAGCAGGAGCAGCAGCAGCAGGCAAATCAACAGCAACAACCACCACAGGAACATGTGCAGCAGCAAGCAGATCAACAGCAGCAACCACCACAAGAACATGTGCAGCAGCAGCAGCAGCAGCAGCAGCAGCAGCAGCAGCAACAGCAGCAACAGCAGCAGCAGCAACAGAGCCAGCAAGGCGCTGCTTCACAGCCACGCACAAGCACCAGCTTGCGGTCTATATGCAAGTGAGTGGTGTGTAGTATACAGCCCGGGCAACCTACAGAGTCACTCTAAATTACTGTGTTGAATACACAGATTTAGAAATACTGTCTTCAAAGCTTTTATTAAAAGGATTCACCAGGCATTCCCAGCCAAGAGACGTAGGCAGCTACGAATCAGCTTGCGCTGTTTGATATGTCTATCCTAGTAAATACACATATGTTTCAGAATCCTGCTTTTTAGTCTAACATGTACAAACAGTTTTCTTGTGCTCTGTAGTGCATGGGTGCTTTTGTCAGTTCTGTTCTTTACGATCTGTAATCTGTCAACCTACTATGTATTTAAAGACTGACCAACAGCTGCATCACAGTGATGCTGATTTACAACAATAGAGAGTTTCACCTGTTTTCTACAAGCAGCCATCTTGCGCATCAGCTTTCGTCAACTTTTTCTTTAACTTTTCATCAACTTTTTAGGCACAAGTTGCTAGACAAGAAGGCCGACTATCTCAATTTGACCAACTTTTCTGAACTTGAGAGCAATTCCTCATTTCGCACTAGTTCTAGCTAATCTCATTTTGGCGTAGTTCAAAGCAGTTGCTGAATTACCAGGTGTGGAGGGAGCAAGTTATTACAAGAGGACCATCTAAATTGGCCAAATAATCAAACAACCAAATAATCAAACAACCGGAGATGGAAAGCGGGGATGGAAAGCGTCTTCTTAGTGCTTGTGGAGCACTTTCAGCACCTTAGTGTGTGCCTTTTCGTGATCGACTTGTAACAAGAAGGAGTGGTCTTGTGTGAGTACTTCTCCTTGTGAGTTGTATGAGCTTACATCGCTTTAAAAGCTAGTTTTGAACAAGCTCGTGCTTTTCTTTGTCAACATGGTGTAACTTGGGCAGCTTGTGCACCGCAAAGCACAAACACAATCGCATACACACACGCTCACACACACCCTCACTTACACACGCTCACACACATGCTTACACACACGCACATACACATGCACACACGCTCCCACACACGCACGCACACACATACACACATACACACATGCACCTACACACGCATGTTCACAATTCCAGGTTTGAAGTGCTTCCGACAGCTCGTACCGTCTTATTACAACTGTGTGACCTTGAGGAGCAAAGCGTGAAGACAGCTTTGCAGCAGGCAGCGGCAGCCAGTGACCAAGGTAGGTTTGAGGTAGGGAAGGAGTGTACCATGAATGTATGTTTTCGTGTATCGCATAATAGCCAGCCAACCAGAATGGTATTGTCGTAACGTTTTATCCTACAGAGCTGGAAGGCTGAGCCTTGCATGCCATGGCTTACTTCCCACGTTTGTTTTGCCTGACAGCTTTATACGCGTATTTTGAAGCCCTGTGATGTGATAGCAGCTACTCGAACAAGGTGTAGCCTTGTGTACCCAGTGGAAGTGGAGATGCACTGGAAATGGAGATGAGCTCACTGTGCAACTCACGGATTTGTGTTCAACCTTGTGCACCAGAAGTGAAGATGCACTGGAAATGGAGATGAGCTCACTGTGCAACTCATTGGGTCTGCGCAGGCATGATGTAATGTTGACTTTCTTTGGTGATCTCTGAATGGCTGCAGCTGCAAACGGGCACTTGGATCGTGAGCGGTGCTCTGAGGCCTATGGCTGGTTCACACAGGCCAGCCATGCTGCCCTACAGGTGGGTTTTATGTTTTATGCATAGGGTTGGCCAGAATGTATGTAGTGTATAGTGTACATACGGTAGTTTTGGCAGGGATTTCACCAAATATAAGCTCACATACAGTGTGTACATACGGTTCTGGCCAACACTAGTCATGCAGCATGAAAATACAGTTCTGTGGAGGTATGTAGGGAGTGTGGGCGCGTGTCTGCACTTGTGTGAGTATTGCTTGTGTACACTTGCGTGTATGTTGCGTGATGGTGTGAGTGTGCATGGCGTGTTGGGTGTGTTGGGTGTGGGTGAAAAAGTGTGCGTGTGTGTATGCGTGGGTGGGTGGGCAAAAGTCGCACGGCCGTCAGTATGGGGGGAGTAGGTGTAGGTATGCGTAGGATGTGGTGGTGTGTACAAGATTTGCATCAGGCAGGCATTTTTTCCAGGTTGTGAACTGTCCGCAAATTTTTGGGCATGATTTCTGGGGGTAACACTTTCTTATGTTGCTGCTGCGAGTACTGCTTGATGGAGTCATGATCACTGCACACTGAAGCTGACCAGCTGTGGAACAACTCAACAGAGCGGTGACTGGCATTGCCTTTGTAGGTTGCTGTACGGCTACACGCTTTTGCTCTCCTCATCTCCCTTGTGGTCGTACACGCAATTTTGCCCTTGTTCTCGGGGAACCGCAGGTGGTGCTGCTTTTCACCTAAAATACCAGAGGGGGCTGACTGAGCCAAAAAAAGGGTGTTTTAAAATGTGGATTGAGCATGGGCGCCATGACTGGCAAGCTCCAAAATTTACATAATATGAAATATAAATCCTGTACATAGATGTAAAATTTGGAGCTTGCCAATTTTGGCGCGTGTGCTTAATTTGCTGTGGCGTGCAGGCCATTTTTACCACAAATTGTTCATACCAACTCACCCACTGCACCAATCTGGAATAATTTTAATGGTGTAAAATTCTTATTGGAAAAGAATATCATTGCAACAAAAATGAAAGAAAACGGCTAAGTGGTTAATGTTTTATGAGGATTTGAGCCATTTTCCCATGGAAATCACCACAATAGGGCTTAAATGCACCATGTGTGCTTAATCCAGTCTATCTCAGCACGCAAAGCGACCCACATAAAACTGGGCACACACTCGGGTAGCTCTCAATGCCACCTACACTTCGGTACTAAAATGGTGTCAATCGGATGAAGTGGCTGTAAGTGGCTGCCTTCTGAATGCAAAAATGCACATTTTCAGGCATTTCCTCCGTTAGCCCCCTCTGCTAAAATACAAAAAATATTCCTACAATTTCTTTTCCCTACGATTTCTGTCTACCCCACGTCTACAGCTTCCATAGCTCCCCCTCCCCCACCCCCCCTTCTTAAGCTAGCTGGCGCCCTTAGTCAACTCTCAAAGTCAACATCCAAATCCCCTGCTTGCAGGCAACTGTGGCTGCCCGGTTCCAGACCCTCATCCACGAGCAGCAGGTCAGCAGGCAACGCGCCATGCCGTCCACACAAGCCGCAAAAGCTAGTAAGCAGCCTAACAAGCCCAGGGGAAAGCAGCAGCAGCAGCAGCAGCAGCAGCAACAGGAGCAGCATGATGCTTCTAGTAGGGGCGAAGGTGGGGAGGGATGTGCAGCTCAAGCAGGGCTAGCTGCCTTGCAGCTGGTCAGTCCGCCTACACTGACCCCCCCTCTCGTGACTGCCGAGGGAGCCAACCTGCACACAGAGCCTTTGTATCAAGATTCCAGCTGTGCAAGTGCAGAAGCAGCACCAGCAGCACCAGCAGCAGCAGCTGCAGCAGTAACAAATAACGGAGGAGCGCAAGGTGTTGGAGTTGGAGCACACCACGCAAGCTCTGCTTCAGCACCTGCACCTGCTCACGCTGCAGATCCAGGGCACGCCCATACTTTGTTGCAACAGCTCATGGCACGCATGGAGGGCGGGGCTGGGAACCAGGCGGAGGACATGCAGGTGTGTGTGTCCGTGTGTTTGTGTGTTTTTATGTGTGCGAGTGTGTGAGCATGTGTATGGGTGGGGGTGGGGGTGTAGGTGTGCGTGCTGTTGCTATGGTGTGGGTTTAGGTGTGGGTGTGGTGTGGTTATGGGTGTGGGTGGGTGTGGGTGTGGGTGTGGGCTCATGCATTATATGAGGGTTGATTTGCAGAGGTAGGCAACTGACCAAGTGCATAAGCATGCTCCTGAATAACACAATTCAATAGTAGGGTTGGCCAGAACCATATATATACGGTGTATATATGGTGTACATGGCAGGGAAATCACCAAATATGCGGTGTATATATACGGTTTTGGCCAACTTTACACAACTGTAAAAAACCATAGATAGGTGCTTTCCATAGGAATTATAGTAATAATTTGCATACCTCGCCAACCACTTGGTCTTGTCACTTTTATTTCTTTGCGATGAGTTCTAAAAAACAACCATCACTGGGTTCGTTCGGTGCAGTAGGTGGAAAAAACTGTTATTGAAGGTATAACAAGAAGTACAAGATTTCTCGCCGTGGCATATCAGGCATGCATGCCCAAATTTGCAGCTTCCAAGCTCCAGTGCTTAAGTTCGATACAATTCAATTGGAGGCTCAGAAGTTAAGTTGTATTTAGGGCACGCCTACTCTATGAGCATATGAGCATGCAAAGGACTCCCTTTTTTGGGGGGGGGGGGGGTCCCCCACTGGTAGTTTTGCGTG
>Ga0307968_1002348_pt1 | contig 15727 bp, 12 predicted proteins | sample OrgLakmetagen650_FD_201834 | JGI IMG/M metagenome (GOLD analysis project Ga0307968, IMG submission 201834) | Saline water microbial communities from Organic Lake, Antarctica - #650 | ecosystem: Environmental > Aquatic > Non-marine Saline and Alkaline > Saline | place: Antarctica: Organic Lake... | reverse complement strand
GGCATCTCTTGGTGCTGGTGTTGCTGGTGCTGGTGTTGGTGCTGCTGGTGTTGGTGCTCAGAGTAGGATGGCTGACTTCGCTGCTGATGTTGATGGCTTTGATGATGAGCCTGCTGGGGTGCTTCGGTAGCCCTAAAAACGGAAGGAAACGGACATAAGCATGGACATCTGAGCTGACTTGCACACGTGCAGGCTTGGTGACGCATGTGGCAGGTGTGTATTTTGTTTATTCATGTGCTTTTGTACTTTCGCACGTGGCAGGTATGTAATTTGTTTGTTCATGTGCTTTTCGCATGTAGGTGTGTAATTTGTATTTTCATGTGCTTCAGGAGTAAAATAAGGTAAGAACCACCAGGAGATCCAGAAAAGCACAACTTTTGGTACACCAGGGTCAATTGAATTAATAACTACATATTCGGAATCCTGAGATCAAAGGCTATCGACTGATATATAAATGAGTCCGATTTGAGGGGCGGGGGGGGGGGGTGTCAAGGGCAATTTTAACCAGTTTTCAGTTTTTGGGACACCCCCTGCAGAATTTTACTGGGGCATTTCCACGAAATTGTAAGCATATCATCGGAATCCTCAGCTCAAGCCCCGTCGAATGACACCCTTTTTGGGTGCATTGGGTTAAAGGGGGGGGGTCTGTAGACATGCTTAAAAGTCAGAGGCACACGCGCTCGGGTGCAGACCGCGGGGTGAGTCAAGCCAATGAAGCAGCAATTTACCCCAAACGTACAGGATTGTGCCAGCATGAGATAGTCAGTGGAGTTCTGAAGAAATGGAAGCAATGTGGGACTGTGCAAGCCAGTTATGGGTGCCTGGTAGGTCACGTGTGCATGGGCGTCCGTATCTCAGTTTTTGCCGCATAACTCTGCAACACTTCAGTTTCAGGTCTTGATGAGTATGCAGATGGATGCTTATTAAAAAAAAAGCAGATTGGTACCCTTTTTGTCCATGTAAGGTTACTGCATGGGGGTCAGGGGGGTCCTGACCAGTTTTAGGGCATGGTGTACACTACTTTTTTTCGGGCCTCCTGGAACCACCCAAAAAAACATGCACCCCACCACAAAGAGTGAACGTAAAGCCTTGCAGGCACCCGCTGCTCTTCTAGAGGAGAATGGAGAATTTAAGGGTCGGTGTGCGCACACGTATGCGTACGTGTGTATGTGTTGCTGTTCGGGCCCCACCTTGCAGGTGCTTCAGGTGCCCCATTGCTGGTCGCGGGTTTGCTGCTGCACGTGCGCAACATATCAATGGCACCCTCAAGCTGCTCGTTGCGGTCTTTCAGGCGAATGATGTATTTGATGACCTCCTGTGTGTTTCAGCAGTTGCGAGGCTGGTGTCGGTTGGATGTGTGCTACTGCCCAAATGCCAACATGCACGCCTAGCAGGAAGGTTTGCGTAACAAAGCTCTTTCTGCTCTATCTTTACTCGGGCAGGCAAAAAGCAGTAATGCCAAAAGGAGCAGAGAAACGCGTTGCTGCTAATCCTCCACAATACCTCCAAAAAGCACGCTGTGTTGGCACGCTCGGCATGGGGCACAAGTGTTCGCAGAGCATCCAGCCTGCATCATGCAACCGTGTGCGCAAGGTTTGAACCTATTTTGTCCCTTGAGCATTGCGAATTGCGAGTGTGTGGTTGTATAACAGAGAATACATGCAAGTATGCTTCAAAGTGTGTGCCTCTGTGTTTGTTTTGGTGTGTCTGTATCTATGAGTGCGTGTATGAGTACTTGTGCAAGTGTGCGAGTGTGCAAGCTTATTCAATGATTTAGCGCACGTGTCACTTTGTATGCAAAAGGATGTGTGTGTGAGAGAGTGTGTGTGTGTGTGTGTGTGTGTGTGTGTGTGTGTGTGTGTGTGTGTGTGTGTGTGCGCGCGCGTGTGCATGTGAGTGTATGTGTACGAGCATGTGTGTATGTGTGTGCGCACGAGTGTGTGTGTGTGTGTGTGTGTGTGTGTGCTTGCGCGTGTGTTCGAATGTGTGCGCATGGGTGTTTGTGCGTGCGTGCTTGCCTACATGTGAGTGCATGGGTGCGTGTGCGCATTGCACACGTGCACGTGCATGTGCTTGCATGCATACGTCCACCTTCCTTCTCTGCTATCAAACCGTTCTAATTGCCCAACCACAACTGGTGCCTAGGAACCTCGCTTGTCTGTTGTGTGAGTGCACTTCACGGCCTCTAAACCTGATGCTGGTCGTCCTCCTCTCCACTTCCTCACCTCTCGTTAATCCGAGTTCTCCTCCTCTGCTCGGCAGCCTGGTGCCTGCGGGGTGTGGGTCCGTTCCTTTAAAGGTTGTTCTATTGCGAAGGTTGTTCTTCGTGGCTCTACACGCGCATGTGCTCGATGGCTTGAGACACAGTAACCCACGGATGCACATGACGACAAAATCGTCTTTCCCCACCTCCCTCACGTGTATGTGTGTATTACCATAAACACGTACCTCGACGCATATTGGTTGCCGCTGCGCGATGACCCGTTTGCAACACCCGTGCTGTCGCTCGGGGGTTGGGAAGCAAGGCCTAGCATGTCGAGGGCCTGCTGTGCCTGCTGCTGGTTCTGGCTGCCGTTGGCCACGAGCTGCAGCAGCTCGGGAGAGAGCGTTTGGAATTGGGGGGAGGAAGCCTGTTGCAAGTTGCTTCCAAGTAGCGGGAATGGGGCCACGGGCCCGAAACCCAACGGGCCACTGCTCAGCCCGTTCGGAAAGGGTAGCATGGGTATTTGATCAACAACACAAGGCCCTAACCCTGCTATCTCCTCATTTCTAGAAAAATAAAATTTTAGATAATTATATCATCCCAATCAGACGAACGACCCATTGGTTCCGCGTGATACCGGTTGTAATAGTTCTAGGATATGATACTTGATATCGTTTTGCTGATTATAACACGTGAAAACTCCAAATGAAGTAATAATAATAAAATGGTTGATAGCCTGCTTAATAAAACCGAGCACAGGGGATGGTGGGCATCTCCTGCGTCGTATGGCTTAGTGGTAGTGGTGCTTGTCCAAGCCCTTGCCTTGTTAAGGAGGTAAGTGCCAGGAGAAGGATGGAGAGGGGAGGCCAACTTGCAACAAAATTGCAAGCACATGATGCAAACAAAAAACTCCAAATTGCCCTTTCGCACCTACTTGCACCCGTGCAGTGGATCCACATGGTCTCCAAATGGGATTGTGTTGAGGAGCAGGCACCACGGCAACCAGTGCCAAGCCTACCTGGATGCAAGCGGAGGCGTTGAGGAATCGTTCAGCCTCATCCTCACAGCAGGTAGGCCAACAACAACGCAAAGACTTGTGTTAGCTGCATCAAGATATCTTAATACACAGCATGATCAGCGCCAATCTACCATGCACATCCCCTGCAGATCCTGGTGACTTCTCGGGGACCTCTGAAGCGCACTACATCCTAGCCAACCTGAAGCACAAGCAGGCCAAGCCACGAGGCTCCACAGTGTGCGGCAGTGTGTTCTCTGGGAGCCTGCTTGGCCAGCCCGTTGTCGTGGCAACAACAGGTGAGCTGCCTGATCGAGAGGCCCCAGGCATCAAAAGGACGGAACTAAACCACAAGGAAACCTCACAATGGGACAGAGCTCTGCTGACCAAAGGTTTTTGCTGTGACACTAGAAAAATATGTTGCTTGTAGTACTACTAAGGATGGGAATGCGCTGTACACCTTATCATACACATGTACCTCGACGCCTGATCATTGAGTCAAAGTGTGCAAATATGTGGATTTTCATTGAATTGGCATGAAGTATGGGTGTGCTAATAAATCTGCCTCCCTCGTCAGGGATTGATGAACTGGTTTGAGCTAGAGCCAGCGTTGTGCACGAATCACGGCAGAGAGTAACCCTTACCCCTCACCCCTCATTTCTGTCACCCCCCACCCAATTATGACTCTCTAAAACAGGATTTATTGTTCCCCTGCTCTGTAAGGAGAACAGTATGATTCATGATACATGACAGTAGTATGATAGGTAGGGGCAGCATGACTTAAACTCCTGTATCAATCAAGAGATGAGCCATCATGGGCCAGTAAAGCCTCGCAGCCTATTCCAGCACAGGCGCTGAGCCTCAGCCGAAAGAACTCTGCTAATTGTCACAATAGTAGCCACGGTGCATCGAAGGTAGGCCCTTCAGCACAACACTGTGCCTGAAGCATGCATTACCTCGTTTTACACTTGTGAGCCACGTAATTGAGTGCATTAAATGCCCTTACGTTTCCCTGCCTGAACCTTGTGAACAATTCTACAGTTCACATTTCCATCAATCATCCTGAAGCCATTCATTGATGCAATGCAAGAGGGAGAGAAGCTGGGCAAACTAGTTGACAGCTACATGGCACAGCATCTGTGGGGAAACAGGACGTGTATCTAAGACCTTTCATTTGTGTGTGCTGTCTATTCGATACGTGACACACCTTGGTTCTCTGTTTGAAGATCGATCAACAGCAACCAAATCCCCTGTGCAATTACATCCGCTGACCAGCAGGGCATTCCCAACAACAGACAAACATTGCAAGAAAAGCTCGTAAGCACACACGCACGCATGCGCAGGTACAACGCGCACACACCAGTTCACACACGCACACATGTACACACACATCAACATACACACAAACACACACAAACATACACACACGCACACACGCACACACATACACACGTAGGCATTGGACCCTCTGCAGCGGCCCTTTGTGCCCTGGAGGTGCTGGATGCATGTGGGCCCAGCATCACTGAGGCCGTGTACTTCGGCACCTCAGGGTGGTCCCCCGCTTTAGGGGGCATCCTCAACCCCCCTCACTGCTCTGCTGCACACGCCACAGACAAAATCACGAGGTGAGGGGCATCACGAGGTGAGGGGCATCACGAGGTGAGGGCCACAGACAAAATCACGAGGTGAGGGGCATCACGAGGTGAGGCGCGCCTCCGGGGTGGCTCTCGGTGTTTCTAATGTCTTAGAAGAGCGCACCACCCTCTTTCCACCTACTGTTCATGCTGTACTGGGATGGTGAGGAGGGGAGCTCTACTTCGTGTTCCACACTGTGGAGCTGTGAGGGGGGAAAAGCCTGTGGTGGTGGTTTTCCTCTACTTGGCAGCGACGACGCCTCAACTTGTGCTTGGTACACGAAAACACTGCAGTGGCGGTTTTCCTGTACTTGGCAGCGACGACGCCTCAAATTGTGCTTGGTACACGAAAACACTGTAGTGGCGGTTTTCTTGTACTTGGCAGCGACGACGCCTCAACTCGTGCTTGGTACACGAAAACACTGTAGTGGCGGTTTTCCTCTACTTGGCAGCGACGACGCCTCAACTTGTGCTTGGTACACGAAAACACTGTGGTGGCGGTTTTCTTGTACTTGGCAGCGACGACGCCTCATCTCATGCTTGGTACTCGAAAACACTGTGGTGGTGGTTTTCCTCTACTTGGCAGCGACGAAGCCTCAACTTGTGCTTGGTACACTAACAAGAGCATTATGTTGTTATGTTGAGGTGGCGGCACTTTTTCCCTCTGTGCAGTAAGCCTGACACACAAGATGGGGCCCCTGTGCACAGCTTCTGTAGGGTTAGGGTTTGTGGGGTACAGCTTTTTATTCTTGCGTTGGTTGCGTAGGTTGCGTAGGATGATTTGCTTAGTGGGATATGGAATTTGTTAAAAAGTGAATTTGATCTTGGAGGAAAGAAAAAGTGCGCATATGTGGATCACAGTGCTGAACGGTCTGCGTCTCTGCTGATTGAAAATGGGAAGGCGTCGCTAGCAATGAGTTTGATTCCTTGCACACCTTTTCTTTCCTAATGTCGATCAGAGGAGCAGCGGCTCTCATCTCGCAAGGGGTGGGTGCAGATTTGAGCGGGGTTCAGAATGAGATATAGCTCAGGTGCATTTCCATTGGGCATCACACATCCATTGGGCATCACATCTCCATTGGGCATCACATCTCCATTGGGTGTCACATCTCCATTGGGCATCACACATCCAGGGTAGCTCTGCTAACCTAACGCTGGACATGGCACAAAGCAGAGGCCCTAATTCCACCCTTGAATCAATCAATGAAGCTGCGGTCCGATTGCCACACACACACACACACACTCACTCACACACACGCACACATGCTCAAATGTTGCCGTGGCGTGCTACAGGCTCGGAGACGTGTGTGTGTCACCGTTCAGCGTGAACTGGACGTGCAAGAAGGCGTCCTGGGCCATGCAGGTGCGTGTGCTCGGTTTTGGGCATGGGCAGGCATTCTTTTAACGCACGTGCACGTGTGTCATGCGCGGCTAGAAGCTCAGCGGTGGGAACAGCCGGTTCATACGTACGACCCCTTTCTGTATCACAGCAATGGTGAATGTTGCCAGATTGCTGGACCTCAGACCCACACGCATAAATTGCTGTGTGCGTGCACGTGTGACTGTAGGCACACGGCTACCCCAACCAGTGCTTCCGTCCTGAAGAGGTGCCCATATCCAACTCGGACGCCTTGTTCGGAGAATGCACCTTTTACAAGGACAACGTAAGTCTTTTGCCATGACAGCCGTGTATACCTAGAAACATGTCACGGACAATTTACGCACTTGTGGTTTTGCGAGGGCAAGGGCCGGTATAACAAGTTGTTAGGCTTGGGATGAGTTGTGTGTGGATATGTAGATACCTGCAGCGTCACATATTTTGCGAGGGCAAGGGCCGGTGCAATGAGTTATTGGGCTTGGGATGAGTTGTGTGTGGATATGTAGATACCTGCAGCGTCACGAATCGCCAGTGACACGGCACACATGGCTGCTGAATCCCTCTCCTGGGACAAAAAATGGCACAGAAATGGCAAACTGCACACGTCGTCCCCCCTTCGCTGTTCTGGCCCGGACCACCGCTGCTCACAAGTTGCTGTAACGGATTATGGTACTTTGGTAGGCATCAGCGCGTTGTTGTGGCAAATAGCGGGGGGCTCTGGGCTTCTCAACCACGTGAGGCTACTGCAGCTTTGGCACCGTCATGCATGGCGAGTGTGCCATGGGCCTGGCATCACAGATCATAGATCATAGATGGTGGCCTGGCATCACAGATCATAGAAGTGTGCCATGGGCCTGGCATCACAGATCATAGATCATAGATGGTGGCCTGGCATCACAGATCATAGAAGTGTGCCATGGGCCTGGCATCACAGATTATATATTATATATCATAGATGGGCCTGGCATCACAGATCATAGATGGCATGGCCATTGTGACCAAACAGAACGAGGCTGAGTATTGAGGTGCTGTGGTCACGGATGGTGTGATGGCGTTTGCATGGGCCCTGCTGTTCTATAGTCCACGGGGGTTTTTTGCATGCCCTGCTCCTCTGCCCCTGACAGCTGGCTGTTTTAAAGCATTGAGGGGCCTGCTACAGTTTAAGGTAAGGCCACAACGCTATAGTTGCCTCTGGGGGGCATTTGAGCAGAAGCTAGGGAAAAGCCCATAACCAAAAAGATTAATAAAATTTGTCTGCTACTGTATGGATTCAATTTCATACTTGTGTGCTTTGCTTCTGCAGATGGACGGGAACTTGAAACTTGCAGACGCCATGCTCAGATCTGCACGCAAAGCAAACATGCCCAAGAGATCTGTCGGTGTGACTAGGAATGAGCAAAAGTGAGTCTGCCCCTTAAAGAGTAGTTGCCCTGTTTGTCCCATCAACAAGCAATTGCAATCGAGTTTTGGTAGGGATCGCTGCCTATTCCACCTATCCTATCCGTATTGTATTCTAATGGCCGACCTCAGTAGTGGTATGTGTAGGGTTGGCCAGAACCATGTATATACTCCGTATATAACTGTATAGTTGGTGATTTCCCTGCCAAAAATACTGTATGTACACCGTATATATATGGTTTGGGCCAACCCTAGGTATGTGTAATGCAAGCGCCTAGCTTTCCAGCAGGGGGGGGGGGGGTGTCTAGGTGGCACGACCCTCTACGTACAACTCACAGCATTTCCTTATGCATCTATGTTTGCTCTAAACCAATGCCTGCCTATGTTTTGTGATTCATGACAACACAGCATCACCTGCTTCTTCCCGACGTTTCTCACGCCACATGTCTGCTAAGCATGTTACTTGTTCGACCGTGCTATTCTCCATGCTATACTCCATGCACGGTTCGACCGTGCTATTTTCGTTCGACCGTGCTATACTCCATGCTGTACTCCATGCACGGTTTGACCGTGCTATTTTTGTTCGACCGCGCTATGCAGGCACTGGGCTCCTATGAGCGAGGTCACAAACACGTCTTACACAGTGCCAGAGCACAGTGCCAGACACAGTGCCAGACGGTGCCAGAGCACTTGTCGACTGTGCTATTTTCGTTCGACCGTGCTGCGCAGGTACTGGGCTCTTATGAGCGAGGCCACAAACACGTCTTACACAGTGCCAGAGCCGTCGACCCCTCCCAGCTTCCGCGACTACACACAGTGCATGGAGGTGGACGGCCAGATGTTCTATAGGTACGCCACGTACAACGTATGACACGTATGACATTTGACATGTACGACGTATGAAACGCACGACGTATGAAACATACGACATTTGACACATATGACATTTGACACGTACGATGTATGACACGTACGACGTATGAAACGCACGACATACAACATTTGACACGTATGACATTTGACATGTACGATGTATGACACGTACGATGTATGAAACACACGACGTATGAAACGCACGACATACAACATTTGACACGTACGATGTATGACACGTACGTTGTATGACACGTACGATGTGTGAAACGCACAACGTATGATATGCATGACGTATGAAACAAACGACATTTGACACGTATGACATTTGACACGTACGATGTATGACACGTACAATGTATGACACGTACGATGTATGAAACGTACGATGTATGAAACATACAACGTATGACACGCACGACATTTGACAGTGCAAGTTACGAGTGACAAGCATACCAGAGTTTTGCTACCAGAGTTTTCCTATAGACCCAGACGTGCCTCTGCTGTTTGCTGCCAAACGTCCGAAACTCCACCCGAAGTGGTGGTGAAAATAGTTGGTGGCCTGTTGTCAAAGGTTGGACACTACAGCATCTCGTCTGTGTTTTTGTGGTGTGAACTCATGCCTTTAAATGTGTGTGTAAGTGTTGCCTTGTGTATGTGTGTGCGTGCTTGTGATTGCGTGCGTGCGTGTGTGTGTGTGTGTGTTTGTGTGTGTGTGTGTGTGTGTGTGTGTGTGTGTGTGTGTGTGTGTGTGTGTGTGTGTGTGTGTGTGTGTGTGCGTTGACCCTTTGCAGAAGCCGCAATGGTCTCAGCAAACATGCCGAGTCATTCGCACGGGGATTAGTAACCTCAACCTCCCAGCTGTGAATGCATGCTCCGGTTAGGCAATCACAGTGTAGTGTATGGGGACTCTTGCAGTTGAGCTTGCAGGATGAAAAAGAAAAAAAAACTACGTTGGCAGTGAATTGACCACTCCCAATTAAGGAAAAGCAGCCAATTTGGTACCGGCTGGGATGATTAAATGTGGCCTGGTGTATCAGATGCATGATTAAATGTGGCCTGGTGTAACAGATGCATAATTAAATGTGGCCTGGTGAATCAGATGCATACTTTGTACTCCCTTCCGGAGACACACAGCTTGTGGATGTGTGGGTGAGAGGTGGGCAGCTGCAAACAGCAGCAGCAATCAGCTGAAGGCTGCTGATCACAGGGGCCGCTTGTTTGTGCGTAGGCAGTGAATGGCCAGCTGTCACTTATAAAGCAGCAGCAAAGAGCCGCAATTCTGTCCTCTCAAGAAAGCACGCCCAGATTTGTATTCTAATGTGTTTGACTAGAGTCCGCCAAGCTGATCCATACACACATGCGCGTCTAACTAAAGACACTCCCACAATCACACAAACTCACATACACACATGCACACACGTGCGCACATGTGCACACTCGAATGCATGGAACACAAACCAAATGCACCGCACTCAATTGGGACACCATGACCCCTTGCAGTGGCGTGCCCTGGGAGCTCAAAGCACGTGATTACGCAGCACAGACCCTTACTGCTGCCCTCGGACGCCCCTCCACTGAATCTGAGAGCATCCCAGCTTCTGCAAAGGGGGAGGAGCCAACAGCAGGCAAGGGTTTGTGGCATCTATAGCTGTTTCAGAGAGAGGGGTTTCGAAAAACAGCGCCTTTGGAAGTGTGGCGGCTATTCCTGTACCAAAGGGCAGCCTTTTGCAACAGTTATATAACTGCTGTCCTGCAGTATTGCCCAAACAGTGTTGCTGCCACAACCGTCTTTGACAGCTTGCCAGGGCACCACCTTCAGCACCACCTTCAGCTTCACCTTCAGCTTGCCAGGGCACCACCTGTCCATTGTCAAGACTTTCAATTTCTGTGTACATATGGACCCTGCTAGACTCTTCCGGTGCTGGATCTGTCCTTTTTCCCAGGCAACCAGCCTGAACTGGACAAGCCAAAGAGAAGGCATGCGTGGGATGCGCAGGATGTGATTGCTGTGTCCGCCATGGAGGGTATCGGGATTGCAGGTGTGTGTGTGTGTATGTGTGTGTGTGTGCTTGCCTTTGGTGGGGAGATGGGGTTATGGGTGTGGGAGTGGGTTAGGGTGCAGGTGTGGATGTGGGTGTGGGTGTGAGTGCAGATGTGGGTGTGGGTGTATATAGGAAATTTGTGTGAGAATGTGTGTGCATGCGTTTGTGTGCAAGTGTGTGTACGTGTGTTTGTGTCCATGTGTTGACTGTCAATGACGTGCTGACTGAATATAGAAGGAGGTGGTATGCTTCATTTTTTATATGACAGCCACGTGTTTGGTGAACAATGGACTTTAAAAAGCGTATGAGAATGTGAGGAGGCGTGCCACATTGGCGCATGCCCCCCCTATTTCGAAGCTTTGCACTCTTTGTTAATTGCACAATATGCACTGTGTACGTACTTGCTCCACAACCTCATGTCCTTCATGTCATTGTATTGTAACTTGTGAACGTGCACCAAATAACCAACGCAAGCTCTGCCAAGTCTGTCTTGCTACCTCTTACCTCTTTACCTGTAGATAAATTAAAGGAACAAATTGCTCTGTTCACCTTTTTAATCCCGTCCCTTGATTGTTCTAGTCCACTCTGTAACTAGACCTAACTTAACTAGACCACTCCGTAACGTAACTAGACCACTCCGTAACTAGACCACTCCGTAACTATAGACCACTCCGTAACTAGACCACTCCGTAACGTAACTAGACCACTCCGTAACTAGACCTAACGTAACTAGACCACTCCGTAACGTAACTAGATTACTCCATAACTAGACCACTCCGTAACGTAACTAGTCCCCTCCGTAACTCGACCTCACTTTGCTCGGCAGCAAGCAGCAAGTCTTCCCCAGCTGCACATCAACAGTAATTGTTAGTTAAAAGCTAAAAGCTAAGCATAGTCAGTAAAACCATCATTGTTCATATTCACAGCATCAATTTCCCCTATGTTGCTGATTCACCACCTTCGGTTTCTTCTTTTCTCCCTCCCTCTCTCTCCCTCTCTCTTTCCCAGAGGCCTTTTCTAAATATAATGCGCTGTACTCTACCCGAGTGCCCATCCCCTATACCCACGTGCGCACCGCATCCAACTGGATACACCAGCCTGTGTACCAAGTGAGTTTGTGATCATGTGTTTGGAAATGTGTGTGTGCATGTGTTTGTGTATGTGTGTGTGTGTGTGTGTGTGTGAGGGAAGAGGGAGTGATAAACAGGGGTGCGTGCAAGTGTGAACACTGCTTCGAACATGGTGTGTACCTTAGATTTATGAAAAAATGTGCAGGAGCTGTTCACACCATATGATATGTTCACACCAATTGGTATGATCACCAAATGATACGTACGGTGATCTTGTTCGCACCATATAATCTGGTGCTGATGTTACGACAAATATTACATCCATGATCTAGTAAGGCCATCAGCAACAAGTTGTACACCGCCAGCTCCTCAGCGGGTTTTCCAGTTCCCGAGGTTTATGCGTGCAAGGTTCTTACAAACAAAAGGGCACCTTGCACTTCAACCATCCCTCGTGCAGAAGCATCCAGGAGTTTGGGACACATACACTGAGGTAACCGAAGACTTTGCTACAGGCTATGGCTATGCTATCGCTACCGGATCTTCATTCATCATGGCTTTTTTCCAGGTGTGTGCTAACTCAAAAATGCAAGAATTATAGGGGAGAAAGGAAAGGAAATTATAGGGAGAAAGGAAAGGAAATGGAGCCACATTGTACAGATGGGTGTGTTGAAATAATACACAACTAGATTATAAGATTGATGGGTAAAGACACCAGACATAGATGAGTCGTTGAATTGAGTAGCCTCTGGTACTTTCTTTGCTTAGGCCTTCCTTGTTTGCTATAGTGAAAGATCCAGCAATAATTATTGTCAAAGGCCTTGTTCCAGTGAGGATGGAATGAATTGCGTGGGTCGTTAATCAATTCCCTGTTGTGTAAACCTTGTGAACCTTGTCAATCAATTTCAGCGTGTAGCTCTCTCCACACCGTCTTCCTGACAGTCATGCATCTGTTGGCACCTTTTGCAGGAGCGGTGTGAAAATGACGTGGTAAATGGGGCCCTGCCAGACGATTTCAGCTGCCACTTTAGCATCAGTTATGAGCACACTTCCTTGAAGCAATAAACTGTCAATTGAAACTCAACTTGCCTACTCTTTTCCCCCGAATTTTGCAATTTCTGCTCCTCACTTGCCCGAATTTGACTTAATGCATGCATGTATTATCTTTGACCTCAGTACAACGTGATTGACATTTCTCAAGAGTTGCGATTGGCTATCTGGTGACCTGAGAGGAAGCAATGGCTTTGGAAAGAGGCGCTGACACCTCTCATGTTGTGTTGAACTTAACTGGCTGGTCCGTCCGTAGTACAGAGACGCTTTTCAGGGATGTATTCATAGCTTTTGAGTGTTTGCTTGTGGCAAGAACTGTGATAGCCTGATTTACTAGTACCATCATTCATGCTGTGACTCCTGCTGCAAATTGCAGTAGTATGATACCTACGTATATATTTCTTATGGTGAGGTTTACATTTAGTTGCCGCTTTTAAAAAAACTGGCCATATAGTACAAGGATTGAATAGCACCTCTATCAAAAAACAATCATGATACAGAGACACTTTTAAGTATGAGGGCAGCAACGAATTTAGAGCACCAACATTATACCCATTTACAACAAGCAAGCAAACAGTCGGGAATGAAATTTTGGTATTCTCCTTCCTCTATCTGCGTTGCTAATGCCTATACATCGTGACGTGATCACAAGGCCAGGCCTGCTACGGCAAGGCCTGTTGCTGCAGCGCATGCGTAGACAAGATGGCCTCACGTACTTTGCACAGCGCGTCTGCAGGCGCTCCTAAATCCGTAGCTAGTGTGAGCCACACCTGTTATGGGAAAGGAGCATAGCAAGGTGGGAGGAGACAGATGTGCGCAATATAGCGGATTATTTACGAGAGCAAAGAAAAATGGCCACCTGTCACGCCCAATCAGTCGCAGCGAAAGTTGACTAGTCGATGAATATTAGTTGTGCTTAACATATTACTTTGCAGTAACAGTGATTTGATCAGTGCTTGCTACTAGTTGAGCAGGTGGGGGGCTTTCTCCAGCATCTACTCGCTCAATACACATCTTTTTCTGAGTTTCACGACCTACTAATTCCACTGTATGCACAGACTTTGGTCTACTGTTCCTCACCTCCGCATCCTGATCAAATTGAGATTTGAATTCACGTGGGGGGACCTTAAGCCAGACTGACCGGCTGATCGGCCTGTGACTGGTCTACTGGTTGGTGTACTACTCCTCACCTCTGCATCCCGTTCTGCTCTCATGACTTGTGTCGTTGTGAATGCGCGTACAAGGTGCAGCAAGTCTTGACGCTGCTCCGTTTCCAAACGCACCAGCTCCTGTACGTGCAAGTTTTCATCTAGCAGGATTGTGAGTAAAGCTCATGGTAGCACTTTGAAACTTGCAGCAACTTGCTATCTTCCAAGCAGCACTCGCACAGCGTGGCATTTTACCACAGCAGCAAGTGGCCAGAAAGCACTCCCAGTAATATTGAATCGAAGCATTTGACGCAAAATGTAGACGAGTGAGACTGCTTATGAAACATGCTTGCACCCCTGGCATACTCTGTGCTCCTTGCAGCGTCCAATGCGTTTGGAAATCTCTTCCTTCCAGCTGTCAAGGGTTTACAAAGGGTCTACAAAGGGGGTAACTGGCAGACATTCATATGATGCCAACAGGATTTTTGTGCGGTTTCCAGCGGTAAAGTCTTCAATTTGAGATTGAGGAGCCAAATGAGATTTGGACCCAGTAGCCTTAGTGATTTGGCAAGCTGTTGCCTGCCTCCTTCCCTCGCTCAAAGTCATGCTTGGCTTCGTCAATTCCACTGGATTTGGTGAACAACAAGCAAATATGTTAGAACTTTTGAGCTCTCAAGTCACCTATTCGCACCCTAAGAATTGTGTACAGATGGCTTGGATTTGCCTTCCTGTGACACCCAACAAATGCTAGCGAATTTGTTCGCGTCACCCTTTGCTATGCATACATTGCACACTCATACACACGCACTTGCGTGCGCCACAAGAGCGCTAGACAACAATTTAGCACAGCTGGACAGCATCAATGCAGTAACAACAACACTGAAGCAGTTCCCCTCATTTGAGACCCACCTCTTGATTCACGCGTGAGATGCGGTCATACTCTGCAGAAGCAGCAGACGCGGAGTACTCCAGCTTGGCGACATCATTTCGGAGCTCTTCCACGCGACGTAGCTGTATAGGCAAAGGAGTCGGTGTGTTTGGTGGGTCAAAAAAGTCGCGAGAAATGCATACACATATGCATTATAATGGTAAACAGCTATGTCGCGAGATATGCATACACATATGCATACATACGGTAAACAGCTATGTCGCGAGATGTGCATACATATATGCATACATATGGTAAACGACTATGTCACGAGATATGCAGCCTTACGGTGAGCCCGCCTGGGTACGTTATTTGCGTACAGCAGGCTCTGCAAGAGCAGGTACCTGCTTTGGGTCGACAGTTCCTCCCAGCACTTTAGCGTTTGCAGCCTCCAAGTCCTGGAAAAAGGATAGACAAACGTGCTTGGAGTTTGGGAGAGTCGTTGTTGTGTCAAAATTGGTTTGATTGACAGAAAGCAGACTTTTAGGCTTTAGGTCAACCATCATAAAGCTTGTTGTAGAGATTGGTTTGTGTGAGCTTGCTGAGAAAAGAACATGGCTTTAAACAACAGCGCCAATTCAAACAGAACGGTCATGTGCCTCTTTAGGCGGGCACGCTAGCTTCTGCTTGGGCATGGCATAAGGTTTCTGATAAAAAAGAAGGGTGTGCAAACTGCGGTGCTTCATATCATACCAGGGCCAATCCAGGATCACGTCACACAGATACACACAAGAGCAAGTCACACAGATGCACACAGGGGCACGTCACACAGATGCACACAGGGGCACATCACACATATACACACAGGAGCAAGCCACACAGATGCACACAGGGGCACGTCACACAGATGCACACAGGGGCACATCACACATATACACACAGGAGCACGTCACACAGATGCACACAGGGGCACCTCACACAGATACACACAAGAGCAAGTCACACAGATACACACAGGGGCACGTCACACAGATGCACACAGGGGCAC
>Ga0307968_1002346_pt1 | contig 15733 bp, 14 predicted proteins | sample OrgLakmetagen650_FD_201834 | JGI IMG/M metagenome (GOLD analysis project Ga0307968, IMG submission 201834) | Saline water microbial communities from Organic Lake, Antarctica - #650 | ecosystem: Environmental > Aquatic > Non-marine Saline and Alkaline > Saline | place: Antarctica: Organic Lake... | reverse complement strand
CCTGCCGGGTCAGCTTTGCATGCTGCTACACCTACGCTGGGCTGGGATTCTGCCTCATGAAGTGCTCGCGGATGCGGGGGGCACCGCTGCTGAAATCTCGGAATTCTGGCATCCGGCATCTGGCATCGGCATCTCGTAAATCTGCCCCTTCTGTCCCATAACAACAACAAGATGCCACTCAGGGTCTTTACCAGGAGGCATTATAATGTTCTGGAGGCTGGAGGGACAATTCGTGGTGGTTGGAGGGTGGTTGGTGCAGCCCAGGGTACCCCCCAAAATAGCAAAAATACGTTTGCGTATTATACGCGTATGTCGTATTAATAGCGTATTAATCCGTATGGGACGTCCCAAAAGTCCGTATGACCCATCCCTGATTAAAAATGTACCCACAAGAGCAAAAAGGACTGATGTTGCTGGGGTTCGAACCTGAGTCTGGGGTGTACTACCTGAAATACGATTTTGCACCGTGTTTTTATACGAAATGCGGTATGTATACCATGCCGTCTGTTCACGATCACTTCGTGACACCAGGCCATTTTTACAACTACCCCCGAAACCTCTAGAAAATATGTATTTCTGACTTCGAACCCAGTTTGAAGGGGGCTCTGAGGACGCTTGGCCAAATATTCTCTATGTATATGCGCCGTATATATACTAACTTGCCCGTTTTAAGCTCAGCTGTGCTATATAGATTTAGTGCAGCTGAGCTTGAAACGGGAAAGTTAGGGCCACCTGCCTCAGCAGCCGCGGCGTGAACCTTACTTTTTGAGCATCCATATGCTGTATCTGACCAGCCAGTGCACCAAACCCGGTGATTTTTTAGTGTTTTGAAGTCCTTATATGATAAATAAAGATCATTGCAAGAGAAATGGGGCAAAAAGACCAAGTGGTGGGCAAGATATGCACATTAATGTGCCATTCCCCCTGGAAAGCACACATCTAGGGTACTGGTCCACGGCGTGTGCTTTTAGTCCTGTCATTCTGTACGCAGGGCGACTTGTCTAAATCTGAGCATATGCTCGGGTAGCTTACAAAGTCAGCATCAGTTTGAAGCTAGGTCCAATTTGATGCAGTGACGTGTGAGTAGTTACACCTTTCATACAAAAAGGAGCATGTTTTGGCTTTTGCCCAGATAACCCCCTCTGGTATAATTATACATACATACAGATCTGGTCCACCCTGTAGTTTTCCTTTGTTTTGTATTTTCCCTGTGTGCCCATTTTGGGGCTAACGCTTGTGAAGCAAATTGGGCTGCTTGTGGCTCAGCTGTAACACAGCTACTGCTTCTGATTGACGTAGCAAGGTGAAATGCCCACATGCCCATATGGCAGGCTGTGATGCCTGAAGGAAAAGAAGCCACCCATTTGTTTGGCTACAAGGTATCCCTGTTACCGTTGTAAAACTATATAGGAATGGAGGTCAGGAGGATGGCTGCTGCTTTTGCAAATGATTTTGGGATTATAATGGCCTGCATTGTTTTTATTGGGTATTTTATGTTCTTTGCCTGCCGAGCCTGCCGAGCCTGCCGAGCAGAAGGTTTTCCGCACTCCATGCCAGTAGCAGTCTCTATCTTTTCTTTGCAATGTTTTTTGTCTTTGTTTACGCAGGTGCTACGCTCCTGTGCCGACTTTTTGATACCAAGACTCATGGGTTTTGACGAAATGCTCATTGCAAACACCGCTCCAGCCATGGAGGAGCAGCAGCAGGAATAGCAGCTTGTGTTAAAAGCAGTGACCGTTTCATTATTAATTGCCTTTCTTTGAGCTTGTCTCTCACTACCCCAGCCTCCAGCAGCTACAACTTCCCTCATAAGTATAAAATAGGAATACATAAGACACACCAGCCCTACCATCGTTACGAAAAAAGTTTTTTCAAATAGTGCTCATTTCTTGTGTGAGAGGCATGCCTTGCAAGGTTTACGAGAAGGCCTTGCAAGATTAATAAAGGAAGATAAGAACGTCAGCAATCTTTATGAATACTTAGCTGTCCTTCCCCAGACAGCACCGACCCAAAGATCTCAGCATTCTTCAACCTCAAGTACTGTGAGGGCACTGGTCCTCAGAACCAGCTAAGCGCCGTGCAGGAAAAGCACAAAGGCCTCTGCACTCTGCATCATAAATCAAGGGGTCTCTGTTACCCTCCACACCATCCTTTTGGGAGTGGCACCATCTACAACAATCACACACTGGAGCCATTTAAGGAGCTGGGTCTTGACTCTCAAAGCGTTTAATAATTTGCTTCCAAGCTTCATGTCCATTCTGTAGATACCGCTGCCAAACTCGTCCATACCAGACGTGCCCTTTCCAGAACTAATATCAACTCTCATGAGACGGTTTCAGGTTAAGCCTGCAACCCTCCTGATCCCCATTGATCTTTTTCTTTGTGTTTGATGTGGAGGGGGTTTACGTACCCGAAACCAAAGGAGCTCCTTTTCCTTGAATAATGTGGGGAGTAGTTTTTCGCAGCCTGCGTAGTTTTATCGTTTTCCTTATGGCAAAAAAATAACACAATGCTGAACAACACTGCTGACACGAGCGCCGGATGGTGTTAATACGGGTAAGAAGGGGTGGTGTGCAAGAGCGTCAAACCATCCCACTGGAAGATTGTCTATTTGTACCTAGTTATCTAGCCAGATATCCAAATGCATTATGATCGGTCACTGTTTTGAAGTAACATTACAGGCCAATTGGAAGGAATGAAACACTCCTTCGTCGGGCTTATTAATATGCTTACAATGGGGGGGGGGGGCGCCTTCAGCTAGTTTTTTGGCCGATTGGTTACTGACTGGTCTTGGCCAGCCACAAATAATATCACAAGGCCGGCCAGCGGAGTCTTTTTCCTTTTTCACAAGACCGGAAATAAGGGCTCGGACTTATTACCTTGCTGCCATGAGGGACAGGAGGCCCGTTCCAGCTCCCACATCAAGCACGTGCACAGCAGGCTGAGGTAGGTGAGGAGCACCAACTGCTGTGGCTGATACCAGCTTGTGTGCTCGTTGCCTTTCGATGACAGACCTGAAAATGAGGAGCGAGGACACCACAACACACAGAATAACACAGGACGCCTAGGGAAGTAAAACTAGCTAGTAGCCTTTGTAAGCTTTTGTACAAACAGGCGTGCAATTTAGCTGCCTGTTTACAGCTGCGATACTTGCTTCCATCAAACGCGACCGCAAGTTCCTGGTTTGACTGTGATCCCCTGCACCCCTACCATAGAGCGCCATAGAAGCCATGCACTTGCATTCTCTCTTTACCTGAGAGCTTGCTCGTATGCTTCGTTGCGTGCTTGATCTAGGATCATGTCAAAGTGCCACCCAGGTAGCAGAGGTGGAGAGCGCACAATGGATGGACCAAATAAAGGCAGGGGACCACGAACATGGCAAGCCGCATCGCCCCATCTGCCCCCCAGGCCAGAGTTACGCTTGGCAAGAGAAGATTTTTTCTCGCTTGTGACAAACAGCTTTGGTCCTGCCACAAAAAACAGGCAGTAGCAATGAGGTGTTAGATGGGATTTTTTAGATGTGAACAGTTAGAGTTGCAGGCTTTAGTGATGAGGGTGATGTTAGAGCTCTGACTTAAATGAGCACGAACTTGGGGGCATATCTAAACATACCCTTCTTTTAGTTTGCCTTCTTTGGTGTAGAAATGTATTGAGCCGGACAAAAGCTGACAAGTTTTTAGCCAGTTCAGCCTGGTACTTACACCCTGAGTTGAACCAGCTGGCAAGACCATCCAGTTTTTTCGGTTCAGTCTGCAACCAAAAACCTCGTTCAGCAAGGACAGCACCAGAGACCTGAAAATTAGCTGAAGGTTACAAAGAGGCTATCACAAAAACCTAAGCATCAGCCCTAGGATCACCCTCTGCATTCATTCTTGCAAGTGTTGTCAGTGCAATGTACAACACTCACACTATGGCATCAAAACAACACTCGACATTCATTAAAAACTTTCCCTCAAACTCTTCACGCACGTACTCTGTCAACATGATGGTACAAGATGGTACAAAAAGGAGGAATCATCCCAAATTGTCACCATTACCTACTTTCATCAGCCAGGAGCGGGTTCAGGCAAAGCCTGCGATCTTCCTGGCTTTCATTCATATCTTTTCTTTGACGAGGGAGTTTTAAAGTACCCGGTACCAAAGCAGATTCTTTTCCTAATCAACGTGGGGAGGTAGTGCTTTTTTACTGCTAATTTTACTTGTTGTCACTACCTGGCTTTAATTTTTCGTTCAGTCAAGGCGTTTACAGCGCCTGGTACCAAAGTGTTTGTTGTTTCACCGTTTACGCGGCTATCCATGTTCTTTCTCTTCACTGTTGGAGAATGCAACACCTTCCAGGTGCAGAGGAGTCGGGCCAGCTAATAACGTATGTTATTTGTAGCACATCGTAGGTACCTTCAATCGGCTGCCCACTCCGCCTTGCTAAAGAAGTATCCACTCTGGACCGTAACTCACCTTCCACCATCACGCCCAGCTGCACGGTGCAGCCCTCTGAGACACGTGACGGATCTATTCCCAGCAAGCCATGGGGAAAGGAGGTGCAGTGGTAGAGATCGGGATGCTGTGTTTCAGTTGCTGCTGAGCTTGAGCGCTGGCAACTCAACTGCACGCCTCCTGTTGTTACGCCAAAATCCAGGTGCGGCCAGATGTGGAGGGAGTTACAAACACCACCTTTGGAGGCATGTACCTACAAGCGCTCGTCACGGAAATTGTGATGCAATTTAAAACATTTGCTGCTCTATTTAGACCACATGCCCCAGCGGTGCACCTAGTACACCCCTTCTGTAGCAAGCCGCTCTCCTTACAACAGTTATCACAATCCTCTCCCATTCAGACTTGTTAATTCAGGGTGATTGCATTCTAGCACAAAGTAGCTTCCTCGTTCTGCATTTCCCACCTGAACATCTGAGATGTGCTGTCCAAGGTCCAAGACGCTTACGACACCTGCCTCTCTTTCTGAAATCTCCGAGGGATTATCAACAGGGTTCTTAGGTGGCACAAGGAGTGCCAGTGTGGCATGAAGAAGAGTTTGAAGGTCCAGCACTGCCAGGCTGAAAGGGTCTGAGAGGGGCAATCGTCGCTCGTTCCTGGCATGAAAATATTTTGATTGTGATGATTTGGCCAAATTAATTTTCATCGTTTCCTGTTTGGCACAAATATGAAAATGTGCGTGATCAATCTGCATAATGGATTTATCAGGTGAGCCAGGCGTGCCCTTCCAGTACCACTACCACTACTAATTTTCAGTAGGACCCGGTTTCAGGCCAAGCCTGCAACCCTCCTGATCCTTATTAATTCTTTTACCTTTCTTTAGTCAGAGAGTTTTACGGTACCCGGTACCAAAGTGGCGCCCTTTTTTTACTTATAATGTGGGGAGAGATTTTTCACTGCCTGCGTAGCATTTTTATATTAGGTGGTAAATGCTGTCAGAAGTGCTTTGCCCACTCACCCATTTTGAAATGCGGGGGGCTCATAAGGCGCGATGCCTGGGTACCAGTTGCAGTTGTTCACTGGTGAAAGATCAAAGCCCTGGCGATTGTTGTGACCAGGAGAGATGCTCTTAACAAAATGAAGCAAAAGGCCTTTGATGTTGCAAGGTTGCTAATTGCTAACTTTAGACAAATGTGAGGTTTTGAAGGCTCACCTGCACAAAGCCTACCCATGAAGTCTGGGCAAGCTGTGCCATGATATGTACATGCGAGGGCAGCACAATGGTGCCTGAATTTATCAAGCCATATTGAGCAGCGGTACACAAAGCAGCTGCCGTCCCTCCACTGATCACACTGTGTAGACGTTGTACAAATCATGAGTAGGAGTGCTCCTCAGTTTACAGTTTACAAGCAGCAATAAAATGGCATAAAATTTGGTTGTAGCGTTGGGGATGTGTACTTTGCCAGACACAGAGCATTCAAGTGAAACTGTTGCCAGTATTTGAGACACATACACGTGCACGCAAACAAAGAAATACAAACGTACGCACCTATGGTCGATCAGGTCGAGGACTATGATATCTGCAGGGCTGTCTATATAATAGTATGGATCTGCCTTGTCATCGCTGCTGCTTTTGTTCTTCAACCGGCAAACAGACAGTGGTGCAGGTACAATCTCCACAGCTCCAGCATTCTTAATCTGTAAGCAAATTAGCCACAGGTGTGCACATCTACGATACCCTTTAAAGGTGTTTCGTGGTCAAACAAGCGTACTTCTGTCAAACTAACATCTGCTCCGCTGGTACTATCCGAGGGCAAGCACACAAAAGACAATGCCCAATTAAATAATTTCACAACACTGATCTTTTTTATGCGATAGTGATGGAGTTTTGATAATTCTGGTACTACGCAGATTGTCTTTTCCTAACTACCATGATAGAAGCGGTTTCCAGTGCCGATGTACCTTGCTTTCTTTTGGGGGGATCTTTGTTGGAAATTTGAAATTTGTAATGCGGTATACTTTTTATTCAGCAGGAGCAAGGACCAGCTGCAATAGGAAAGTTGCTGCATGAAAAATACTCACACAGTTTTGGACACGCGTGTTCTCCAGAAGGATCTAGGCAAAAAGAATAAATTCCAGTGTAAGTGCTAGTTTATGTCCTTAATAGACGAAGTCTCTTTTATTTTTAGAAAGATACCCTATTACCTTGTGCAAGTTGGCATGAAGTAGCATTGCTCCTGCATTTTGTGGAACATGAATGTGTAAGTTGCTTTGCAGATGTCTGGTCAAAATGGGTTTGAATGCGGAAATGGATCAAGTGGAGAGGTCGATTATCTCTATGCATAATTGCGCAGAAGAGCTTTTGTAGGCAATGTGATGCTGTAATCCTCTGTGAATACCCCATCCTTCGAAGGGCAGGCATCAGACCGTAACAGACACTCCCACTACTATGCAGTAATTACTGTCTCTACCAGCACGGTAAGAGAGAGGGCATCGCTCCACTGCTGTGGCGTGCAAGCAGCCTGCCTCAGCTGCTAGGAGAGCCAAAAGTGTAGAGCTGCGTCCAATGGCTAGCACATGGCACCCTGCAGGTGTGCGAGCAGGGATTGGGGGGGAAGAGTTCCCACAGCTGTCTTTATCAATGTAGAGACGAGGCACTTTAGATATTTGCTTTAGCAATCTTTCAACCCATGATCCATACCGCAGTGGGCTAAAAGAGGTATCAGATGTATTTCTGCCGAGTACAGGATTATTGCGAGACGGCTGCTTCTCAAGGCCTCACATATAAGCTTTGCTCTGAAGAAACTGTTCTTAAAAGTACTGGCAATGTGTTGCTGAGGGACAGACTAGACAAAATTGCCTCAGAAAGAAAACATTTGTGACTTTCCTTTCCTGCTAAAAGGTTTTTGCCCTACTTGCTCTTTTTTTTCTGGTGCACAGAAGTTATCCCCTATATTTTGCTGTTTATTACAATGACTACAACACTCCCCCTAGACCCCCCAAAATATCTTGCCTGAGCCCTTTACAGCCACAGCTGCATGCAATGCGCGTGAATAGGCTGCCAACTGTGAGAGATCAGACACGGCTTTCGTGGCTAGGTGTGGGTTGGCGAGTGTCGCAAGTCCAGCTGTTATGCGCTTTATTAGAAGCTGTGCCTCCCCTTCTCCTACACCTTGTCCTACCAGGCGTAAATCCTGCACAAAAAGCGGTCGATTACTTTCAGTATACTTCTAGGCACTGGAATTATGTTCAGATTTCAGATGTGAATGATGCTTGGACAGGCTCATATAGCAGTGCCGTGATGATGAGACAATCAAGTGTTTATCTCACAAAGAGCGCACCTGATGAGGAGCTTCAGGAGGTGGCAGTCTTGCCTCTGACACCCAGCTCGGACGCCACTCCCAGTCGCTAGGAAGCCACTGCCCTGCGTTTTGCCAGAGGGTGGTAACCACACACTTTTAGTTTTGTCACAAAAGGAGTGGTTTCTGTTGTGTTACAATTGACTCTGTGCTTTGTGAAAAATGTGTGCAGACAAACTGTACAAAACCTGAGCACTTGCCTGGAGCTCCTAGGGTTTCACTCAGCTGATTTGCCATGGCTGCTTCTTCGGCCACCTGAGTAACACAAGCGGACCCACATCATTCATGAGCTGTTTGCACTCATCAGAACGTCACGTAAAGTTGTGATCTATTCTGTATGGCTAAAAAGCATGAGCGCTTGAACAAACCACTTCACACCGCTTGCCTTGCGGAAGTGGGTTAGCGTGGAGGAGACGTCAAGCGCAGTTGAATTTAGCGTAGCGCGAATCCTAGACTGCCAGGCCGCTATAGCAGCCCGAGTTCCAGCAAGCAGTGCCTCAAGGGGCGCCTGAAAGGTCATGAGCAGTTGTCCAGGGTGCTTGATGAGGGGGCCACAAGTCACCAATTATCTGTTTTTGTCTTTTTTTTTACTTTCTGCAAATATATTCAAAACTTGGAGAGCAACTGGTGTTCGGCACTGTTGCCGCTTCGTGCCTCTTTTCAGAGAGACAATATTCACCTTCTCAGCGGTCTGTGGCAGGGTCGCCAGCCCAGCCTTGAGCACTTCAGCAGCTTCTGATTCTTCACCGAGTGCATTGCACGCTAAAGCAAGCCGCAGGTACGCCTTTGGCCAGTCTGGCGCAACCTGTCAATTGTCAATAAGAGCGAAAGTGCTTTGTTGAACAGACTAAATGACGAGGCTCTTTTTTTGACCATTTATACCTGATAAAGGTCTTGCGCTTACATTGACACAGCGCTGTGCGTCCTCCATTGCTCTGAGAGGAAGCCCACAGCAAAGAAAGATACAGCTGCGGTTGCTCCACATAGCCGGATTGTGCGGGAACAGGGTAAGGGCCTGGGTGTATGCTTGCAGCGCACCTGCTCATAATTGTGGGAGGAGGGGCGGAAGACGCAAGAGCAGTTGTTTAGTTTGGGCTAGATCAAGAAAAGGAAAACATACTGAAGGCATGTGTGTCTCTGGTGCTGGAAGCCACGTCTGTTGTGCTTGCTGTCCGGTCGCAGTTTACTATAATCTCACCGTCCAAGGTAGTATCACACCCTTTTGCGCAAATGCACGTTGTAAACACGCTTACCTTCTGTGTCTCCTTTTTTTGAGGCTGCATTGCCTAGTTTCCGCAGTTCCAGTGCTGCCCCGGCAAGTGAGTGCATTGGTTAAGATGTGGCTGGTCTTACACGCTCTCCACCTCACTGGTTTCCTGAACGAAATGAAAAATATGTAAATGTGAAGGCATCGATGAAATACGCGTCCACCACAATTTGCCACTTATTTCGAACCCTCTCCTCCTCATCATCATTTGGGGGGATGTATAATGTAGAGTCGGTAAATTTGCACTACTGTCGGACCGAGGCAGTTTCAAAATGTCGATATGATCGCTTGGTAGTGGCACACAATTTCTCCTTTATTTCGCATTTGCGAGTTGCTCATCAGCTGACGAATGCTTCATCACTTTGTCACTACAGTGCAAACCAAAAGGCTGATCCTGATTTATTTCAGACTTTTCATTTCACGGTCAGGGTGGAGCTTTCTAGAGACGAAGTACATTACGCACCACTACCATGGTGACCTGTGTGGGGTGTAAAGTTCTCCAGACAACCCAACTCAGCGCTGGCAGCCTTGATCAAGATTTGATCCGTAGATAGAAGAGTTCTGCCCGGCTGTCAGATCAAATTACTGTCACTGCAAAATATGAGACTCAGCACATCTACAATCGTCATAGCGCCTTCGGACCAAGAAAGGCCTCCAAGGTGATGGAAAAACCATCCGCAGAGGAGTGAGTTCTTTGCATCGCGTGGTCCCTACCTATTGCTTCTACCAGTTCTCTGGCTCATGCCCTTGCGCTCTCTGCACACATGTATGTGTGTCTACTAATCTGTGCCTACTCAGCTTTGCGTGGCTGCCACACTGCTGCTCCTTCCCGGAGCTGGGACCATTGACTCAGACGGACTCTCTCGGCCTCATTATGGTTGCACATTAATATTGCTAAACGAACGAACGAATAGAATCGGAGACCTTACACGGTACAGGGTCTCTTGAGGATCCCTTCTATTGGTACCTCTTAGAGTTCACATGCTGTCAATCAAGATCCACCAACCCCATACAGCACCGACCTAAAGACCTCAGCAAACCTCGGCGTGACATCCACCTTGTCGAGATCAAGTACTGTGAGGACACCAGACCTCAGAACCAGCTGAACGCCGCAAAGGAACAGCACAAAGACCTTTGCAACATTCTCCAAGGAGCCTCTATTACTCTTCACATCATCCTTTTGGGTGTGGGCGGTACCATCTACAACACTCACACTCTGAAGCCTGTCAAAAAACTGGGTCTCAGTTCTCAGAGTAAAGAAGCTTGCCTCCAAGCTCCATGTGCACTCTGTGAATTTTGCTGCTAAACTTGTCCATACCAGACGTGCCCTTTCCAGTACTGTTATCAACTCTCATCAGGAGCGAGCCGGTTTCAGGCCAAGCCTGCAACCCTCCTGATCCCCATTGATTTTTCCATTTTTTTTCGCGGTGGAGGAGTTTTACAGTACTTGGTACCAAAATGGCTCCTTTTCCTTAATTAATGTGGGGAGTGGTTTTCACTGCCTGCGTAGTTTTTCATTTTTCTTTTCAATTGATTACCACTATCAAATTCAGAAGATAAAGGTTATCAATAAGACTGGCCATCCAGCTGATTGAACAAGACATATAGAAATAAACTCTCAACTGTCAACCAACTTAGCTGCTCTGCTGTCACACGATTCGTCGCTGCCAACGATTGGGCGTGACATGGCGCTGATCAAGACTGCAAAGTGGTAATAAGCTGATGTACTAGCTCTGACGGCTGGTAGACCTTTCAAATCTCTTCACTAGGTATGAGCCTGGAAAATCCTTGTTAAAAGGTCAATCATGCGAAGTGCTCAGATCGACATTTTTCCCATTCGCTAGTCTTTTCAGGCAGAGATACCATGCATAGGCGATAAAAAAGAAACTAACCACACAATTAATTTCCTTGCTTGCTTTAGTCTGCGTCTATAAAGAAAAGGAGTCACTAGTATACAAGGATACACGGGTAGCTGCCCAGGATGTCTGGTGGTCAGGCCAGACTTTGGAAAAATAACGATTATAATCTGGCTGCCTGGTAATAACAGTTCTTGCTGTCTGACAGCGAATTCTCCACAGTATTTGTGTGGTTTGTGGCGCAGCTCCGTCCAGTTTGAATTGATTCAGCATGTTGTGCACCTTTAGTAGATACTTTGTCACTATGTGTGGTGGAGTTTGAGAAGTGAAGTTGTCTGCTCGCAATGTTGCATTTCTGCTTTGCGCTTTGTGTGGGGGAAGGGTTTTAAGGGGGGAGGGGGAGTATGAGGGTCGTGACTACGCGTGCTGCCAGGAGTATTGGCACTGTGCGTGAATCGTGGGGTGTATCGGCCTATGTCATTGCTGTCAGTGCCAGTGCCACGGTGCGTGGAGTGAGGTGCATGCTCGTCTGCGCCACTGTGTGTGGAGTGGTTGGACTTCCTGCCTGTGTTGCTGCAAGTGTCAGTATTGCCACTGTGCGTGGAGTGTGGAGCTTGCTCAGCTTGCTACAACTTTCACTGTGCGTGGAGTGTGGGTCTAGTCTACTCGTGCCAGTATTGGCATTGTGCGTGGAGCGTGTGAGGACGCCGGAAAGTATGCCCGTATTGCCTCTGTGCGTAGAGTGTGGGAACTGTCTGCCAGTGCCAGTATTGGCACTGTGCGTGGAGTGAGGGGTAGGCTTACCTGTGTTACTGTGCGTGGAGTGTGGTACCTGTCTGCCTGTGTCACTGCGCATGGAGTTTGGTACCTGTCTGCCTGTGTCATTGTGCTGAAATCTGTTTAGTGCTTGCTGGTACCGCCCCTGCCACTGTGCGTGGAGTGCGTAATTTGAGTTGCCAAGTTTTAAGGCGGATGGCAGTTAAATTAATTGAAGATGCAGTGAGAGCGCAGGAATGGGGCTCAGTTGCTCTCTGTTTGCTTACAATGTTTTTGAAGTTAGTTATTACCGCTTGCTGTCAAAGACAAATCACAAAGCTTCTAGAACGCAGCAGAAGAAAGGAAAAGGACCCAATGCGGGCAGTGGTAACCGTTCCCTACATCAAACGAGAATTATATTGCCACTTCATCGCAACCATTCCCTACCAAAGCATATCTCGACCAGGAAAGAATTGTTTGTCACTCTTTACTGATCACATAAAATTTTGGCCTAAACTGCGACAGACCGGCAAATAGGACACACACAAGTGCGTTTGCCCCAGAGGAGGGAGAGCAGGCAAGGTCCGTGAAGTGTGTGCCCACAGGAAAGCATCCGCACTTGTTCCCCCACCGTCATCACCTGCAAAGCGTGTATCGTAGTGCATTAATAATAGGAATTGTAACACTTTTTCTTAACCTGCATGGACTGAAGGCCTAATTAATTAGTCAGCTCCCATTTTTTGTGGAGTCCTTAGTAAGGCGTGAAGCGCAAATGCAAAATTGGAAATTAAATGCTTCTGCCATGCTTGCGAAGTCTGTAACCAAACAAACTTACTTGCAAGCATATGCAGCATGGCTCATCCGTGCGTGTATTTTGGGCTTCAAAGCTCCAGCGCTGATTAAGGAGAATGGTTGCAATGAATCAATTGATTTCGATGAAACCGGAGTAGATTAATGCAGTTGCAAGACGCTACATGAACAGTATCAGCAAATAGTTTTCATGCTTCAAAGCAGAAACACTTAGTCTCCCTCCATCACCCTCACCTGCAATCCTTCCTGTGCGGCAGCCTCTGCTTCTTCTTTCAACACACCTACTTCTTCTCCTGGCTCTTCTAAAAGACCATTGCTTCCCAATGCCCACGTCTCTCCTTCTCCCCAGAGACTAGATCGTGCGTGTGCTGCAGTGTTTAAGCCACTAGGTGGAGTAAGATTAGAGCCTGCATAACACATTGGTAGGATGTAGGATGTGTGTTTATGTCTGCGCGTGTGCTTGCACAATTTCTCTCAATTTACAGTCCAAAAGTTGCCGTCATCAGGAACGTAACACACGTATTACACAATAATTACAAATTCATGGCTGATCCCAATTTCTGTAAGCAGCACTAATTCAGAAACTGCTAACTTCAATGTCAACACACAAACTCTCTCCTTTCTTGCCTTTCTTGCTTATTTTCCTCTTCTTTCTCTTAAGCCTTCATGCTTTCAATCTTTTAATTTGATCTAGGTTTTGGTATGACCAGGTGCGAGCTGTTTTAATCTGAGCAATATGGCGACTGGTCCTGAAAAATAGTCCACGGACACAAACTAGAGTGTGTCCATGCAAACATGCAAACACACCTTCTATGTCTCATCCAGGTCAAATCAAGCATTTCCCAGAGAAGCCGCTTACCTGTAAGTCGCTGGAACATGCGGCTACTGCTGCTCTCTGTAGCTACAACAGCCGCTGCAGCCGCTGATAGGACAGCACGCCTGGGGGTGTTCGAAGCGGCGCACACAAACTAGATCAGCATGTTACAGACAAGGTTGACAGGCACAGAACAAAGGTCAAAGGTGTTTCCGCCTTGCTTGGTGCACGACACATAGAAGTGGTTGCCTAAGCGAGGGATGCTGAAGGTTGCGAAGATGAGCAACGCTTCCCCACAGCTGTTCAAACCTCTGTTCTATAACTGGCATAATACCGGCTTGCCTGGGGTTGGCGCAACATTGCGGAGGGACTAGGTGTGCATCCACAATAACGATCGAGTGTACAAAATCTGGGAGACAGTTCTGTCATGGTGACTGACAGCTCTCTTCTCATGACATTCAAGACTTAGCAGAAGTATGCACCTGCGTGCAGATGCGCTAGCTGCCAGCAGCGCCACCTGTGAGCCATACGGGCGTTGCGGCATGCTCGTTCCTTCTTGGTCTGCAGCATCACTTGTCGTGGCGCTCCTGCAGTTGTAATGCATACTGCTGCTCAAGTGAAGGAAGCCGGTGTACTATCCTGCGTATACCTACTCAAAAAATAAGCTTTGCAAATGCAGCACAAACAGTGTGCGACATTTAATTTGCGTGTGTCTAGTGTGAGCAACTTAAATGCCTATGCATTTTTGGTCACTTGACACACAAACCACACATCATTAGCATTGCCACTTTACAGCAAAGCTTTCACAGCATACAACCAGCCCAGAAATCCATACATCGTACAAGATCGCCCCCCATGGCCCTCGTTTGGTGTACTATTTGACTCGCTGTTCCCAGCAGCACTCGCACTCCGCCTGCTGTCCACAGTTTCACTCCTGCTGGCCCCCCTGCTCCTGTGATCTTGTGCCAGACACATAACATAGGTTGGACACCTAAAACGGAGCTTAGCGCACTGTGGTTTGTGGGATGCGGGCACACGTAACAGTTCCCCAGCTCAAAAAAGGAGCAAATGCAACAGCTTCTACCTGCTCCCTTGTGACCACGCACTAGCATTCTCTCTTGATGCCCCTCCGCTTGTGCTTGCAAGCTTAAGCGTGGAAGCCACGTGGCTGCGCAGCTGCTGAAGTCGCTGTTGGCGCCGTTCAGATCGGTGAGAGAGCTCGGACAGATCGGTCTGTGTGCAAAGCAGCAACAGCAAATTAATTTTGATTAGAGGAAGAGTGTTTTAGATTTTTATCATTTCGCCCTGTGCCTGTTGCACATGTACGGCTCTACAGGTACTGCCGTACTTCCTCAAAGGCGCTTTGCTTTCTCTTTGTATGGTCTCACGACCCGCGTTTTATATTCACCCTGCCAGAACCTGACTGAGTTAGCTGCCAGACAACCCAGTTAGAAAACTGCCAGACCCATAGATTAACAGCTTCTGCGTATTTGTTAATTGGGAATGTGCCGTAGAAGTTGCCCAAGCACTGCTCGTAAATATTCAAAAACAATCTCAATTCTTACTATGCTTGAACACCAGGATGCGAGCAGGCTTTGGGCTTTGTTACAGTTTGCTTCTCTCCCTCCCTCCCTTATCTATGTGAAACGCTATCTACAACACCCTTATCCTGCCGCCTGAAACATGCAGCAAGGCTTATCACAAGCGCAGGTGCGTTCCCTGGCACCAACTATCTAGTTTTCTTAAACTGGCAGCAAGCGCCTAACCTGGAGCTGGCTGGTAGGGAGGTCGTGATATGTCCCTCGGTCCCTTTGACGCATGAAGGTATCATGTGGGAGGGAGCTGTGTGGGATGCTGGGTCCTTGAGTGCTGCTGGCCATACACTGCTGTAAGGCGGACGTATCTGCATGAACACTCGGTCCTACCTGTGTGCACGGGGCACAAGCACAGTAAATGCCTGCAGGTACAATTGTTTGATGCTGTTGTATGCTAGTTAGGGAGAACAAATACGTGACATCTCCGTTGTATGATGAATGATGAATGTTTAATTGACGAGCGATTAAAGGAGGCAGTTCTGTAGTTCTAAAAGGTCAACTTATGGTCAGAGAGGAAACATGTGGCAATGGACTTAGTCAATAACTCACCCTAAGGCCTCTCCTTAATGCCGAACTAGGTCGTGTGGGACGTGGAAGAGGAGGGCTCAACTTGTGGGTTATTGAGCGCATGGGTTGACTCGCCGTGGGAAATGAATGAGGAGGGGAAGGAGCTCTAAGAGGTGGAGGATGTATCGACGGTGGTGGGCGCGCACGTGATCCCGCAGGATAAGCCTAACAGAAAATAGAAGCGAGAGCAAAGCCTTTTTCTGCATATCCTCTGATTGACCCACACATACACACACATGCCCACACACACGACCCCCCCCCCCCCACCCCCATTTGCC